>JAEEGL012064802.1_pt1 | contig 159468 bp, 154 predicted proteins | sample 9134231 | NCBI WGS metagenome assembly JAEEGL01 (sample SAMN16246548, study PRJNA631951) | gut metagenome | biome: gut microbiome; feature: rumen; material: fiber-attached | host: Bos | place: Iran: Karaj | collected 2018-10 | reverse complement strand
TTATGTAGAATATGAAGTAAAAGAATTATCGGAGTATGCCAAAGATAAAGGAATAAAATTAGATTTTATAAAAATAGACTCATTAGAGAAAGCAAAGAATGCTCCATGTGTATTTAATAATTGGGCTAATTTTTATAAAGGTAAATTTGTATCTAATACAATATTAAATGCAAATGCATTAGAAAAATTATTAAAATAAATATATATTAGGAGGAATATAATGAGTAAAATATTAATTAGTTATTTTTCAGCAAGTGGAACAACAAAGAGAGTTGCAGAAAGAGTTGCAGCAGCAGTAAATGGTGATTTATTTGAAATAGAACCAAAGGAAAAATATACGACTGCGGATTTGGATTGGACAAATAGAGAAAGTAGATCATCTGTGGAAATGAATAATAATGTTAAACCAGAAATAGTAAGTAGAGTATCTAATTTAGACGAATATGATACTATTGGTTTAGCTTTCCCTATTTGGTGGTATAAAGAACCTACGATTATAGACAAATTCTTGGAAGAAAATGATATGAATGGTAAAAAGATTTATGTGTTTGTAACAAGTGGATCATCTCCGATAGATTCTACTTATAGAAGCTTACAAAATAATTTTCCGAATTTAAATTTTGTTAGTGGAAAAAGATTTACTGGAAGTGAATCCGAAGAAGATTATAAATCTTGGTTAGTATAGGTGTTATATGAAAAAGAAGGTATTATTAAGTTTATTTATTATATTAACATTATTCATAATAACAGGTTGTGGAACAAAGAAAGATAATATAAACAATAATAGTTCAAATTCAAACAATCCATCTAATGAAATTAAAGAAAATAGTAAGTCATTAGTTTTATATTTTTCCGCAACAGGGAATACTAAATCTATAGCACAAAAGATTGCTAAAGAAGCTAATAGTGATATTATTGAAATAATACCTAAAGATAAATATAAGAGTGAGGATTTAAATTATAATAGCGACTGTAGAGCAAATAGAGAACAAAATGATTCTAAAGCTAGACCAGAAATAGAAAACACTATTGATATTACTAAATATGATACTATTTATTTAGGATATCCAATTTGGTGGGGAACGAATCCTAAAATTATTTTAACTTTACTTGATAAATATGATTTTACAGGAAAGACGATCATTCCGTTCTGTACTTCAGGTAGTACAGGAATAAGTGAAAGTGTTAGAGATTTAAGAAATTATAATTCTAAACTTACTATAAAAGATGGTCAAAGATTTTCATCAAGTGATAGTGATGAAGTTATTAGAAATTTTGTTAAGAAGAATTAATCAATAAAAAGGAAGATGAATAGTCTTCCTTTTTTATGATAAAATAGAATATGGAGATGATATGATGAGTTTTACTATGAATATTTATTATAAAGGAGAAAATGGATCGGCAAAAAGATTTGCGGAAGAAATGATATCATCAGGTATAGTAGATGAAATAAGAAAAAAAGAAGGAAATTTAAAATATGATTATTTTGAACCATTAGATGATAAGGAAACTATTTTGCTTATTGATAGTTGGAGAGACCAGGAAGCTTTGGATAAGCATCATCAATCAAAAACAATGAATAAGATAATAGAATTGAGAAATAAGTATGATTTACATATGAAAGTAGAAAAATATATATTAGATGATAATAATAAACAAGATGATAAATATATAAGAAAGTAATCTTACAGAATATATGAATATAAAATCAAAATGAAAGGAACGAGAATTAGTGAAAGATTTTAAAATAAAGAGTGAGGATATTAAAGAAATAACAGAAATAAAAGGTAGTTGTATAGCATCAGATAAAATAACTGTTGAAGGGGGAAAAATAGGATATATGTATCGAGAAGAAGCCTCTAATGAAACAGATAGTGGATGGAGATTTTTTGAAGGTACCGAAGATGAACAATATACAAATAATCCGGATAATTTTAGTATATTTGAATTAAATACAATTTGTAATTATGATTCAGATATAATACCATATTTAAATGAACCTGTTGGAGCAAAATTAGAAAAACAGGGAAATGAATTTGTTAAAATTTAAGTAATATTTATTGTATAATAATAACTCAACCAATGGTATGTGTATAAATTTGTTATATTAGTATATATTTAAGCCATGAAAGGAGTAAAAGTTTATGGATCTAATTAAGATAGGTAAATTTATTGCTAGTTGTAGAAAAGAAAAAGGATTGACGCAAGAGCAATTAGCTGAAAAATTATATATTACAGATAGAGCTGTATCTAAATGGGAAAGAGGATTATCTTTACCAGATGCAGATAAGATGTTAGATTTATGTAATATATTTGATATCAGTGTTAATGAACTTTTATATGGTGAAAAGATTGAAATGAAAGATTATGAAAAGAAAACAGAAGAGTTATTATTAGAAATGGCTAAAAAAGAGGAAATAAATAATAAGCGTATTTTTACTAATATGTGGGTATTATTAATTACTATATTTGTATCTTATATAGCTATTATTATGATATCTGCAATAACTTTAGGTGAAGGTGAAGAGTTTGGTATTATAACAGCAATATCAACGACAGTATTTGTTATTTTAGGCTTTTATTGTTTAAAAATAGAAGTTGATACAGGTTATTATGAATGTAGAAAATGTCATAATAAGTTTGTTCCAACATATAAATCAGCCTTAATTGCTCCACATATGGGTACAACGAGATATTTAAAATGTCCTAAATGTGGAAAAAGAAGTATGGTAAAGAAAGTAATGACTAAAGAAGAGAAGTAATTATTCTCTTTTTTTATGCATATAAGACATATTGTTTGCGTAAAATTTGATGTAAATGCCGTTTAAATACACTGTAAAGTATCATGCGCTTGTTAATATGGTTATATAATGGTAGTGTAGGAAAGTGAGTTGAGAATAAAATGGAAGAACAAGTAAATGTACAAAAGAAGAGTAATAAGTTACTGATAATTATAGTAATATTAGTTTTAGTTGCTGCTTTAGGTGGTGGAGGATATTTTGCCTATACCAACTTTATCAAGCCACCGGTTAATGTTGCTCCAGAAACTGATGAAGTTGAAAAACCTAAAGATGATAAAATTAATCTAAAAGATGATTTTTATGAAAGTATTAATTATGAAACATTAAAAAATGCAAAAATACCAAATGATAGTGGTGAATGGAGTAAATGGTATGATGCTACAAAAGTAATTGAAGATAGAACTAAAGAATTAACTGATGAAATATTAGCAGATCCTAATTATCATAATGATAAATTAGATAGACTAATTGAATTATACACAGATTATGATGGTAGAGATAAACGTGGATTAAATGATATAAAGCCATATCTTAATATGGTTGATAAAGCTAAAAATATCAATGAATTGAACGATGCTTTAGTAACAATAGATAAGGATTTAGATATAGTTGTTTTTGTTAATTATACTTCAGAGGCTGACCTTTATGATTCTGACAAAACAGTTTTATATCTTAATCAAGTTGGTGTATCAGGAGTTCCTTTAGCATTATTTGCTGATGATAAATATGCATCAATCGTTCCTGTTATAAAAAGAGTATTTAAAAAATATTTTATTTCATTAGGATATACTAAAGAAGAAACATTAGCTGCACTTGAAGAATTCGAGAATTTTGCAAAATTATTATATGCTAAAACAATCAAACCTGAGGATGTTGAAAATCAATTAGATTTATATCATAAATATACAATGACACAAATAAACTCAGAAATTAAAAATTTACCAATTAATAAAATATTTAAGTCATTAAAAGTTGATAATTTAGATTATTACGTTATATTTGATATTGAACATTATAAGGCATTAGATGCATATTATACAAATGAACATTTAAGTTTGTTTAAGAATATGGCTAAGATTGCTATTATGGATGAATTTTTTGAATATACTACGACTGATAATCTTAAATTTACTTTAGAGATGATGGATGTACTAAACGGTACAACAACAACTGTTGAAAAATACCGAGATGATTTTATTCAAGGAATTAGATCTGGTTCAGTTTATGATGAATTACAAAAAAGATATGAAGCAAAATATTTTACTGCTGAAGATAAGAAAAAAGTTGCTGATTTAGTTGAAGAAGTAAGAACATATTATAAAAATGTTATTACTAATTCAGAATGGTTAAGTGAAGCAACAAAAACTGAAGCTATAAAGAAATTAGATAGTATGAAAGTTAATATAGGTTACCAAGAAAATGCTAAAGATAAAAGAAGTGTGGAATTTAAATCTAAAGCTGAAGGTGGATCATTTATCGCATACTTAATTGCTGTTAATAGAAAACAACATGAAGAATATTATAAAAGATTTGAAGAAGAAGCATCTAAGTTATCATTAGATACTTTAGAAGTTAATGCTTATTATAATCCAATGGAAAATTCAATTAATTTCTTGGCTGGATTTAAAGAATTATATGAAAATGAAACAGATTATTATAGATTATTAGGATATTTTGGAACAGTAATTGCTCATGAAATATCTCATGGATTTGATAATATAGGGTCTAAGTTTGATGAAAATGGTAAGGTCGTTGATTGGTGGACTGCTGAAGACAAAGATAATTATAAAAAATTAACTAAGAAAATTGAAGAATACTATAATAAGTATGAATATATGGGATTCAAAGTTGATGGTAAACAAACATTAGGAGAAAATATTGCTGATTTAGGTGCTATGAAAGCAATATTAAGTATTGCTAAATCACATGGAGCTACAAAAGATGATTATAAAAAGATATTTGAAGCTTATGCAGATTTATGGGTATCAAAAAGCAATAAGGAAAATGCTGAACAATTAGTTTTAGGAGATACACATTCACCTGGTAAGGTACGTGTTAATGCAGTTTTATCTTCGATGGATGAATTTTATGAAGTATATGATGTTAAAGAAACAGATAAAATGTATGTTCCTAAAGAAGACAGAGTAGGTTTATGGTAGAAATAAAAGACTAGATTACTAGTCTTTTTTTGTGTCAATAATATTAATAAATATTATGATATAATACAGGTGTATTGTATAATGTTAAGAAAAAGGGCGGATATTCCAGTTAAAATTGGTAGAGTATAAATGTTAAATAATATATGATTGTTTCAGAAAGAAGGAATAATTATGGAAATTGGAAACAAAATTATGGAGTTAAGAAAAAAGGAAGGATTATCTCAAGAAGAATTAGCAGAAAAAGTTGGGGTAGCTAGACAAACAATATCTAAGTGGGAATTAGGAGAAACATCACCGGATATTAAACAAGCTAAAGAATTATCTAAGATATTTAATGTTAGTTTAGATGAATTAGTAGGTAATGATATTAAAGAGATATTAATTGAAAAGACATCTAATACTGAGAAATTAGCAGGGTTAATATTAAAGACTGTAAGAGTAATGATTATACTTTTAGTAATATTTCCTTTTGCATATATAATTCTTTATGTAGGAGTTAAATATTATAGAGAACATTCACAAGGAAGATATTTAGAACAAAGTATTACTTGTGAAATAGATGGTGAATCATATTCTTATGGTTACGCTTATTATGAAGAAACTGGTAACTTTAAAGAAGCTGGTGGAGATGATTATTTGTATGAAGAAGTTGACTTGGGAAAATATGAGGATGCTTATCGTGCAATGAATGCTATTGAAAGATATGCAAAAAAGAATAATGGTACTTGTACAAGAACGGAACCAGAAGAAGTAAAAAAATAAAAACGGAGTTAATCCGTTTTTTATGTGATATAATTTTTATGGTGATATTATGAGAATAACTTTAATTCAAGTTGATAATAATGTTAGAGGTATAGAAAACAGGTTAAGAGAAATAGAAAAACAAATAGAGAAAGTAGATACGGATTTTGTAGTATTATCAGAATTATCAACGCCAGGTTATATACCAAATGAAAACATTTGGGAGTATGCCGAAGATAATTGTGCATTAACTAAAGAATGGGCATTATTGATGGCAAAAAAGTATAATATTTATATAGGTGCAGGTTGTATAGAAAATGATAATAATGATGTTTATAATACATATATTATAGCTAATAAAGATGGAGTATTAGGAAGTGTAAGAAAGTCAGAACCAGAATCTAATATATTTAAAAGAGGGAATTTTGATCATATAATAGATACTCCTTTAGGTAAAATAGCAATATCAATATGTTTTGATTCACATAAGAAAGCTTTTTACGATTCTATAAAGGATGAAGAAATAAGTTTAATATTAATGCCACATGCTTGGCCAATGAATGAATTAGATTATAAGAATGATAAAAGAAAAATAGATACATTAATTAGTTCATATGGAAAAGTTTTTGATGTACCAGTAGTATTTTGTAATGCTATAGGTGAAGTTGAACCTATGGCAGGTATAACAGGTAAATTAATGAATCCAGATAAGTTTAAATTAAATGGACATTCATGCGTTTATAATAAGGGAGAAATAATTAATATTGAGGATAATATATTAACATTTGAATGTGATTTAGTATCTAAAAAGAGAAATAATGATATTGAATTTGATGGAGAATGGATTGATAAAGGTAATAAATTATATAGAAGGGTAATATTACCTTTAGATGTTAAAAAAGGAATTAAATTATATAATAAAAGTAGAGATAACGGATTTAAGAGATAGTAATATAATAAACACGTAATAAATACGTGTTTTTTAATGCTTTATATGGTAATATAACAACGAAGGAGATTGATGATATGGAGTCTATTTTAAAAACTAGTAATATAGTAAAAAAATATGGAAATAAGACTGTTCTTAACAATATTAATATGAATATCAATCGAGGTGATATTTATGGTTTTATTGGGAAGAATGGGGCTGGTAAAACAACATTTATGAGAGTAGTTTTATCATTAACAAGTCGAGATTCTGGAGATGTTCAATTTTTTGATAATAGAAAAATTGAAGAAGTAGGATTAAAAATTGGTTCATTAATTGAGGCACCTGGTTTATATAAGAATGCGACTGCTTATGAAAATTTAAAAAGATTTTCCATTCTATATGGAGCAGATGAAAATAAAATTAATGAAATATTAAAGACTGTAGGTTTAGCTAATACAGGTAAGAAGATAGTTAAAGATTTCTCTTTAGGAATGAAACAAAGATTAGGTATTGGTATAGCTTTATTAGGTGAACCTGAATTCTTGTTATTAGATGAACCAATAAATGGTTTGGATCCTGAAGGTATTAAAGAGATTAGAGATGTAATACTTAAATTAAATAAAGAAAAGAAAATTACGTTCTTAATTTCTTCCCATTTATTAGATGAATTATCTAAGATAGTAACTAGATATGGAATAATAGATAATGGAGTTTTAATTGAAGAAATCGAAGCTAAAGAATTAAAGAATAAGTGTAAGAATAAATTAGTTATTGAATGTAATAAGGTTAGTACTGCTAAGAAAATAATATCTAAGATGTATCCTAAAGAAGAAGTATTTGTTAGAGATAATGGTATTGAATTACATTCAAATATAAATGATGCTGCGAAAATAAATAAAGCATTAGTCGAAGGTGGAGTAATGGTATCAGGATTATATCCAAACTTTGATACTCTTGAAGAATATTTTATGAAAAGGATAGGTGATTAATAATGAGTAGATTAGTTAAATTACAATTAAGAAATGTATTTCATAGTAAATTGTTATATATATGTTTATCTATATTATTATTTATGGGACCTATTATTGAATTTATTTTTACAATGTTTTCAAATTCTGGTATTCAAGCATTTCCGGCAATGATCGAAGCTGTATCTAATGTAGGGACAGTTGAAATTATATTCTTAGCTTTGTTCTTTTGTTTAGATTTTAATGAAGGAACTACTAAAAATATAATTGCTAGAGGATATACTAGAGCACAATTATTAATAAGTAAATATATATGTGGTTTTATTGGATTAATGGCTATGTATTTAGTATTAATGATTGTTACATTTGTATTATTTATCAAAGATGGTATAGGTTTTGATATTAATTTATTAATTCAATTAGGATTTAGTTTAGTAAATATTATGGCTTATGTTATATATTATGGAACTATTTCTTTCTTATTAGAAAAAAATGGTTCAGCAATAATTGCTTGCTTAATAGGACCTAGTATTATCGCTTTATTTTTGAGTATAGTAGATAATAGAGTAGGAATAGAAATATCAAAATATTGGTTTGATAATATATCAGCAATATTTATTGATAATCCCACAGTATTAAACTGGAGTATAACAACAATATATTATGGTTTATATTCAATATTATTTATAGCGTTAGGTATATTCTTACTTAAGAAAAGAGAAATAAAATAAACTGGTATTATACCAGTTTTTATTTTTCACATAAATTTCATTGATAGTTCATATTTAGTTCATATTGAATAGTTATAGTATTGGTGTAAGGAGGAAAGTATTAGAGAAAAAAAATTATTTGAATTATAATAAAGATAATAGGAATAGTAAGTTCTAGTGATAGGAAGGTGATAAATAGTGAAAGAAAAAATCTTATTATTTATAATTGGTGTATTGGTTGGATCTATTATATCAACGGGGGCTTTTTATATATATACTATAACTAATAATAGTAATAGTGATAATAATATTCAAATGAATGGTGGAGAACCTCCGGAGATGCCAAATGGAGAGAAAGGAAATAGACCGGAAATGCCAAATGGAGAGCAAGGAGAGCCTCCGGTTAAACCAGAAGATAATAATAGTAATCAAGGGTGAGAAGAATGAAGAGAATTATTAAATATATTAGTGTATTAGTAATATTATTAACTTTAAGTATAAATGTATATGCTGATAGTAATAAAACATATATTGATTTAAATAATTTAAAATATTCAATAGATAATAAAACATATAAAAGTATTAAAGAATATAAGACTCTAGATGAATTCTTAAAGGATTATGATAATTTACCTAATGTATATATAACAAATTTTTTATATGATGGAGTTTCAACAGTTAAAACACCAGATTTAGATGATTTTATTGAAAGTGATTCGAATGATACAAAAGTTAAAACTTTAGAAATAGTAGTTATTAATATTAATGGTATAGGTAATTATCAACTAAGCGGAGAAATAAAAGGGGCTATGATTGGTGTTAATACTAATGGATTAAAAGGTAGTATTAATATTTATTTAAATGGAGTTAATTTAGATACTGATTCAAAGAAAGCACCAGCAGTATATGTATATAATAAGGATAAAAATTATACAGATTGTGTTGTAACAATAAAAACAATTAAAGGAACTAATAACTATCTAGAAGGTGGTAAGTTAAAGAAGGTTAGTTTAATAGGTACTGATGAATTAAGTAATTATAGTAAGTATTATAGTGGTACTGTATTAACAAATTATAATAAATATATTAATTATTATGGTATTTATAGTAGTGAACAAATTAAAAATATATTATTTGCAACGGTAGTAGCAGATAGTGAAGATTTAAAAGATGGAGATCCATATTATTTTTATAAAGCTAGTGGAGCTATAAGTTCCGATATTGATTTGTATTTTGAAGGGGAAGGTTATTTAAAAGTAACAAGTAAGAATAAAGAAGGTATTGAATCAAAGGGAAATTTAACATTTAGTGGTGGTACTGGAGATTATGAAATATATGCCCAAGATGATTGTTTAAATACGACGACTGCTAATAGTAATAATGGTATAGTTAGAAATGATTTAACAATTGATGTAAATAGTTTATTAGCCTATGTAGCGTTAGATGATGAGGAAGGAGATGCAATAGACTCTAATGGTAAGTTAACTATTAATGGAGGTACTATATATGCATTTGCTCATCCAAGTAGTCCAGATGCGGGATTAGATTCAGTATCAGGAACATATATTAATGGAGGAACAGTAATAGCTACAGGTAATATGGCGGATGCTATAGCTAGTGAATCTAAGAATAAGTATATTTATGCTAGTTTTGATAAGATTAGTGCTGATACTTTAATAGTAATTAAAGATCAAGATGATAAAATAATAACAGCATTTAAAACAGGTAGAGATATACAAAATCTTTTATATTCAGATAGTAATTTAAATTATGAATCTTATAAAATATATACTGGGGGAACTATTGATGGGGAAGAAACCAATGGTTTATATAAAACTATTAATAGTTATACAGGTGGTACCGAAATAACATTTAGAGAAACTACAAATATGAATCGTGGAATGAAACGTAATCAAATAACTAGTAATAATGATACAGGTGGATTATTATTAAAAGTATTAATCGGAGAAATATTATTATTAATTGTATTTGTGGTTATATATATAGTAAGTATTAAAAAAACAAATTAAACTCGTATATTAATTGCGAGTTTTTTGATACAATAGGGCTGGTGATGCTATTATGGAACTTAAACAAGTGGGTAGTAAGACTTATTATATTGAGAATCCAACAAATATTGGAATATATAAAATAGATGATAATAATGTATATATTATAGATTCTGGTAATGATAAAGAAGCAGGTAAAAAGATAATAAAAATAGTTGAAGAACAAGGATGGTGTATTAAGGGTATTATTAATACTCATTCGAATGCTGATCATATCGGAGGTAATAAAGTTATTCAAGAAAGACTTAATGTTCCAATATATGCTCATGGTATCGAAAAAAGTTTTACGGAATTTCCAATATTAGAGACTTCATTTTTATATGGGGGATATCCATTTAAAGATTTAAGAAATAAGTTCTTATTGGCTAAAGAATCTAATGTAATAGAAATAGATAATAATTTGCCCGAAGGATTAGAATATATAAATATTAAAGGCCATTATTTTGATATGATAGGAATAAAGACTAGTGATAATATTTATTTCTTAGGAGATTCTTTATTTAGCGAAGAAACCATAAATAAATATCATTTATTCTTTATATATGATATTCAAGAGTATTTAAATACACTAGATTATTTAAGTACTTTAGAGGGTAATTTATATATTCCTTCCCATTGTGAGGCTACAAGTGATATATCTAATTTAATAGAGTTAAATAGAAATATAATTAATGAAATAAGTAATAAAATATATGAGTTATGTCATGATATTACTTTTGAAGAATTATTAAAAAAGGTATTTGATGAATATAATTTAGTTATGAATCCAAATCAATATGTATTATGTGGAAGTACTATAAGATCATATTTATCATATTTGTATGATAATGATAAAATAGAATATTATTTTAAAGATAATATGATGTTCTGGAAACAAAAGTAAATTTTTCATAATTTTTTCATTTAATATTCCAAATTAATTCATTTTAATTAAGTAGAATGATATATGTAAGGAGGAATAGAATGAAGGAAAAAATAATAATATTCACTGCAGGAGTATTATTAGGTATTGTATTAACTGTTGGGGTTTTGGGGTTGATATCATTTGGTGGTCATAATAAACATCGTGATAATATGTATATGAATAGAAATAATAGACCACAAATAAGTGATAAACAAAATAATAGACAAAGAAATAAAGCTAATAGAATACCAAAAGAGAAAAGTGAAGATAAACAAGAAAAAAAGGAAGGTAATTAAAAGAGACTAGTAATAGTCTCTTTTTATTGTATAATTTAGATAGGTGATTACTATGGGTGGATTTAGTGTATTATTTTTAATATTTGGTACATGTGTATTATTAGTGGGTTTATATATGTATACAGGACATAAATTAACAATAATTGAATGGAAAGCAGCGTTTCAAAATTTAAGTATAGATGAATGGAAAAATATAGGGAAATGGACAATGATTAGTAGTATACTTATATACGTATTAGCAGTATTAGGTATAATATTTCATTGGGAGTGATTATATGATAAAGAAAATATTAATAATAGGTATAGTATTAATAGTATTAGTTATCTGTGGGACTATTTTAGTCAATTTAATCGTATGTTTAAGTACAAATAAGCAATTAGTGGATACTCCCAATAAAGATGAAAATTATGACACTATTTTAGTCTTAGGATGTGGAGTATGGGAAACAGGTCCTAGTCCGTTACTGGAAGAAAGACTAATTAAAGCTATAGAGTTATATAAAAAAGGTGCAGCTAAGAAAATAATTATGAGTGGAGATCATGGTACAAAAGAGTATGATGAAGTAAATGTAATGAAACAATATGCTATAGATAAGGGAGTACCTTCGGAAGATATATTTATGGATCATGCAGGATTTAATACTTATGATAGTATATATAGAGCTAGAGATATATTTAAAGTTAAAAAGATGATTATAGTAACGCAAAAATATCATTTATATAGGGCGTTATATTTAGCTAATGCTTTAGGTATTGAATCAGTGGGAGTAGATGCAACAAAAGTTAGATTAGGTGGACAAACTTCTAGAGATATGCGTGAGATATTAGCTAGAAATAAAGATTTTTTAACAAGTATATTTAAACCTAAACCAACTTATTTAGGTGAAGAAATACCTATAACTGGTAATGGAGATATAACAAATGATAAATAAAAAAGACTCAAATGAGTCTTTTATTTTTTCTTAAGTAATTTTTTCTTTTTGGGTTCTTCGATAACAATATCTTTAGATATATACCAAATAAATAATGAACCAATAAAATTACCTATAATACATACAAATATTGTTGGTGAGAAAGTACGTGCTGCGCCAAGAGTTATGATATTAGCTATACAGTGTTGGAATCCGCAAAAGATAAATAGAGGTATACCATATATTATTCCTAATGGAGTACCTTTTTTATACATATATACAGCAATATACATAATAATGCCACATAAGATACTCTTGATAAAGAAAGCTACAGATATTTCCCAGGTAGCTACTTTAGCAACAGCTTTAGCCATAACATCAGCATCAGTTATTGAAAATGCTAAACCAACTAGATAACCAGCGATTAAATTTACAATAAGTATGATTAATAAATCTAATGTTTTAATTTTATCTTGAATATAAAAACCACATTTACCAGTAAATAGATTTAAACCCATATAACATACACCAAGTAAGCCTAAGGCAAATATTACAGGTCCAATTGGTTCGCCTAGTTTAAGTAATGCATAGTTTCCTAAACCAATAAGAAGGGAAGCAGCAATACTTTTGTTAATTAAAGTTATTTTGTTTTTCATAGTTGTTCATCCTCCTATATATAATTATAGCATAAAAAGTTATATAATATAGGTGGTGATATATAATATGAAAAAAATAATAGTATTATTAGTAGTTATATTATTACTAACTGGATGTAATAAAGATGCTAAGATAGTTAAAAAAATAGAATTAAGTAATAGTGGTTGTATTGTAGATATAGAAGAAGATACACATAAAGGATTTCATAATGATGGAGATTATTATGCAAGAATAAAGTGCACAGATATAGATTATGATAAATTATCAAGTAATTGGAAGAAATTACCATTAACTAATGAGTTAAATAAAGTAATGAGTATGGAACAATGTGATGATGAAGATTGTAAGGACGTATATTTAAAATATAATATTCCTAAGTTTACTAGTGGATATTATTATTTTAAAGATAGACATTCAGAAAGTAAGAATAAATATGATGATAGTGAGATAAATAATAGAGCATCATATAATTTTACTTTGGCGTTATTAAATAAAGAAAATGGTAGAGTATATGTGTATGAATTAGACACATAAAAATAAAATGCACTTAAAAGTTGGTAGAATTTATAGGTGATTTTTTATAAACTGAAGACATGAAAGGAGATAAACCTATGAAATTTGGAGAGAATTTAAAGGTAATCAGAAAACAAAAGAAAATATCACAGGAGGATTTAGCAGAGAATCTTGGAGTATCAAGACAAAGTATATCTAAATGGGAGACAGGAGAAAATTATCCATCTATGCAAAATATTGTATGTTTATGTTCAATATTTAAATGTAAGATGAATGATTTAGTTCATGAAGACTTTGAAGATCTAGATTTCTTAGGTGAAGAAGTTAAAATGAGTGTCGTTAAGTTAAATCAAGAAGAACAAAAGAGAATGAAATTAGTAAGTAAGATTTTATATGTATTTGCTAGAATAGGAAAAATAGTATCAAAGGTAGCAATGGTGTTTGTTGTATTAGCAATGATTGCTGTACCTGTATTATTAGCTAAGTTAGAGGTTAAAGATGATAAGTTAGTATATAATGATACTAGTATATTAGAAGTATTAGAAAAGAATGATGGAATAGAAATAACAATAAAGGATAAAGAAAATATTAAGGTTGCTAATGCTAATAAAGAAGATGTTAAAAAGTTTATGGAAATGATGCAACCTAATAGAAAATATGTAGTTATTGGTTTATATGAAGTTGGATTTATTACTTTATTTGTTGGTTTATTCTTTATATCTAAATTATTAGATTATTTAGATAAATTATTTGTAAATATATATAATGGAGATACACCATTTACTTTAGATAATATTAATTATATTAAGAAAATGGCTTACTATATGATATTCTGTATGATATTACCGGTAATTGGTGAAGCATGTTTTACTGCTGCTATGTTAAGAGATGTTGAATTAGATATCGATTTATTTAGTATAATGTCAATTATATTAGTATATTCTTTATCATTAATATTTGAATATGGATATAGAATTCAACAAGACTCTAAAGGTAAAATGTATGGTAAAGAACTTGAAGAAAGTGAAAAGTAGAAGTTAAATTCTACTTTTTTATGTTAGAATAAAAGCGAAAAGTGTTAATTCTCACTTTCTGTCCTCTTAATAATTCTATTGAGAAGATATGATTAAGATGTGAAAGGAGAAAAATATGAATCAAGAAAAGATTGGTAAATTTCTTGCTGAGTGTCGTAAAAATAAAAATATGACCCAAGAAGAATTGGCAGAATTACTTAATGTATCTAATAAGAGTGTTAGTCGTTGGGAAAATGGAAAAACAATGCCTGATTATTCATTACTAAAAGATTTATGTAAGATATTAGAAATAGATGTTAATGAATTCTTGAGTGGAGAAAGAATAAAGAAAGAAGAAATAGAGACACGTAGAATAGATAATCTAGATATGATTCTTAATGAATATTATAAGATGAAAAAACAAAAGAAAGTATTTACAATTATAGCTATTTTAATGGGGTATTTTATATTACAATGTATTATAGTTTTAGTATTAGTATTCTTTATTGGTTTAGGATTTAATGATAAGTATGATATAACTACAGATACTAGTAAGTATAATGAAGTTATCGGAGAAAAGGCTAAGAAAGAATATAAATCTAAGTGGGGTATGAGTGAAGAAATATTACCTAAGAGTATAAAAGATTTAAATGTATTAGATTTTAAGATGGTATATTATGATCCATGGGATGCTAATTATTTATCTTATTTAGTAATAGATTATGATGAAGAAGAATATAATAAAGAAGTAAATAGATTAAATAATATAGGTATTGAAGATTATATAGGTTATTATAGTGTAACAGGATTTAGTAAATATAATTTATTAGCTATGGAAGCAGATGATTATCAAGGATTTGTGTATGCTATTACTGATGGTAAGAGTAAGATAATTTATGTAGAATTAATATTTTGTAATTATTATATGGATATTAAATATGAAGAACAAATACCATTAGAATACTTACCAGATGGATTTGATGCAACAATAGATAATAAATATGCAAAAGAGAAAGGTTATTAAAACCTTTTTTTTATGATAAAATAAAATATAGGTGATTATTATGATAATAGTAATAGAGAGTGTAATATTATGTTTATTATTTACGATAATGGTTTATATTATGTCGAGAGATCCAATTAAAACATTATATAATTATCCACCTAAAATAATAGAGAGAGTTAAATCATTAGAAGAATATAAAGATAAGATACCAACACAAGAAAATAAGATAGGAGCTAAAATAGGAGCATCAATATTATTCTTAATAATATTATGTGTAGTATTAAGATATATTAATGGATATACAACTTTCTTAACTAGTTTTGGATATGGTTTCTTATTATGGACTATTGTTAATTTATGGGATGTAATTGTATTAGATATAATATGGTTCTGTCATGATAAACAATTTAGATTTAAAGGAACGGAAGATATGGAAAAAGAATATTTAAATTATATGTTTCATATTAAAGGTTTCTTTATTGGAGAAGGATTAGCATTAATTATATGTTCTTTATCTAGTTTAATAATACATTTTGTTTTATAATTAGATATATGGGTGAGAGTATGAATAGGAAAATATTAGTAAGTTTTTTAATAGTATTGATGGTGGTTGTTTTAACTGGTTGTGATAAAAGTAGATTTCCTAGTATGGGAGAAGATGCCCAAACATTCTTATTAGGAGAATATATAGATCATAATGATGATGATCAAGTATATGGAACAATAGATTATAATGGAAGAACTTATATTGATTATGGTATTGTTAATAATATTATGAAAGATAGTGAAGTAGAAAAATGTATTGGATATATTGTTCAAACTAATAGTAGTTCAGAAGATGAAACAGCTACAAGAGTATATACATTATATGATGATAAAAATCTTAATTATTTAATGGTGTATTATGGTGATAATAGTAATATAATTGAATTCTATAGAGCTATGGATACTAAAGGAAAAGAAATAAAAACACCTGATTATATTAAATATAAAGAAGAGAATAAATATTGGACCGATAAGAGTGATAATGAAACGCATGTATTTTATGGAAAGATAATCGAAGTAACAGGTAATATAATAATCGTAGAACCAGATCAAGATAGTAATGAAAGAAGATCTTCAGATAAGATTAGTATTGATGTTACTAAGAATGATTATCAAATAGGTACAAGAGTTAAAGTTACTTATAGTGGGGGTATAGAAGAAATGTATCCAGCTAAAGTAAGAAATGCAACAGTGGAAGTAGATTATTAATAAAAGCAGTCAGAAGACTGCTTTTTATATGTTATAATCAAATTGGTGGTTATATGAAAGTTCAAGAACCGAAAATAACGTATGTGGAAGAATATACTTTAGATAAAAAAGATAATGATTTTAATAATAAAGAATATAAGAATAATATTAAAGATAATTTATTAATAAATGATATTAGTATAGATAGTTGTATATTTAAAGAAATAGATTTTAGTAATATAGATTTAGAGAATATAGAATTATTAGATGTATTATTTGATAATTGTGATTTATCTAATAAAAAGATAGAATATGGACATCTACAGAGAGTTAAGTTTATTAATTGTAAGATGTGTGGATTAAGTTTAATAGGTTCTAGTATGAAAGATGTAGTATTTGATAATTGTAATACTAAATATATTAATATGGCTGGAAGTAAATTAAATAAAGTAATATTTAATGAATGTGATATATCAAATATGTATTTATTAGAAACTAGTATAAAAGATATAGTTTTTGAACATAGTATATTAAAGGGAGCAGAAATAATAAATTCACCATTAAGAGAAATAGATGTATCAACTTGTAATATTGATGGTATAATAATAGACAAATTATCTTTAGAAGGACTAATTATAGATATGAGTCAAGCTATAGATTTAATAGGCTTTCTAGGGGTAAAAATAAAGGATGTGAGCAAATGAAAAAGATATTTGGAGGAATTAACTTAACTTGGCCTAAAATCATTATAATGGCCTTAATAATGGGTATATATACAGCATTAGTATGTATAATACCATCTTTATTAGATACTTCATTTCATGATATAGCAGTAACATTTGAAGTATGGGTATTTTTTGGAATATTTATTATTATGAATAGTAAATCTAATGTGGATAGTGCATTAAAATGTTTTGTATTCTTTTTAATAAGTCAACCATTAGTGTATTTATTACAAGTACCGTTTAAAGAGGATGGATGGCAATTATTAAGTTTTTATCCGTTCTGGTTTGGTTTAACGGTATTATGTTTACCAATGGGTTATATCGGTTACTATTTAAAGAAAGATAAATGGTGGGGATTATTTATATTATGCCCAATGATATTATTAGTTGGAGATTCATATCTTCAATACCTAAATAGATTCTTATTTGCAATACCACAACATTTATTAACAGTTATATTCTGTGCAGTAACAATGGTAGCTTATCCATTATTAATATTTAAGAATAAAGTAGCTAAGATAGTAAGTACTGTATTTGCAGGATTATTAATAGTGGTATTTACGATTATATGTTTTATAAAACCTTCAGTATATGAAACAATTATGATTACTAGTGGTGGTTCCAATAATGTAATATTTGAAAAAGGTGATAAAGCATATCTTGAAGATGAAACGGTAGGTACTGTTACTATTGAATATGAAGAATCAATAGAAACTTATGTTATTAAGAGTCATTTCAAGAAAGCCGGAGAAACTAACTTAGTAATTGAAAATAAATATGGCGATGTTTATAGATATAAAGTTACAAATAAACAATATTCTTATGTTTTAGATAGACAACTAGGAGAACTAAAAGGTCTAGATCAATTAATTTCATATGATGTTTTAGATAAGTATATTGATCCAGTTGAAGATAAGACTGAAGATGATAAAACATTATATCAAGTTAGTTATAATGAAAAGAAAGGTGAAGGATTATTCCAAGTAGGAATATTTGCTTTTGCTGGTAAAGATGTTGTTAATGGGGAAGAAGCTTCAGCTGAATATATTATTGGTGAGTTAACTAATTCAGAAACAGTTGAAGTAGATGGAAGACCATTCTATTTTGGATATACAGGTTCTGAAGAAGTTCAAGATGTTGTTGCTAAAGCTTATGTATATTATGGAGATTATGTAATAGTATTCTCAATGCATAATGGTGATGATAAAGTAACTAGTAAACAATATGAAGATTTTAAAACAATGGTAAAGAGTGTTAAATTCTTAAAATAATTAATTAAATATATGTTATAATATATGTACATCTTATAAAGAGTGACTGAGGGACTAGCCCATAGACGTCACACCAACCTATTAAGTTAGGTGGTAACGCTAGATCTATAAGATAACTTTGAATATGATACCCAGAGTTATCTCTGGGTATTTTTTTGTTTCTTTATAGGATTAGAAGGGAGGAAATATGAGAACACAATATTTAATCAGTGTATCTAATAAAAAGGAAAGAGAAATTTTTTACGATTATATTGATGAAAAATATAATCTAGTTAATTCTTATCCATACGGTAGGGAAGAATTTATAAGTAGTATTTTTCCTTTTGTAGTCGATTTTAAAGAAAAAAAGTTTTGGGTATGTGAAAGTATTACATGTTGTGCTTGTGCAGCAAGTCAAAAAAGAATTTTAACGGTTAAAGAATTTAAAAAAATATTAAAGGGAGGAAGATAATAATGATTGAAAAAGTAAATCCAAAACATCCGGATAAAGTGGCTGATCGTATAGCAGGAGCTATAGTTGATTTGGCTTATCGAAAGAATGATAGACCTAAAGTAGCCGTAGAACTACTTATTGGGCATGGAGATGCACATATAATAATTGAAACTAGTGAAGAATTCTCTTACAAAGAGATTGATGAAATTGTTAAAAGAATCGGAGGTAATATTAAATTAGATTTAAAAGTAGTTAAACAAGATGTTCATTTAGCAAATAATCAAGAAGAAAGAATTAAATGTGGAGATAATGGAATATTTAAAGGAGTACCATTATCTCAAGAAGAAAAAGAATTATCTAAGATAGCACATGATATATATGAAGAATATGATTCAGATGGAAAGTATATTTTAGATCATGATAAATTAATTATCTGTCAGAGTAAAGCAGGAGAGGGGGGATTAAGAGCTAAGTATCCGCATGCTATTATTAATCCACTCGGTGAATGGACTGGAGGAATAGATGTAGATTCAGGGGCTATAAACCGTAAATTAGGCTCTGATATGGGTCATTCAGTTACAGGAGGAGGATTACATGGTAAAGACTTATCTAAGGCTGATGTGGCTTTAAATATATATGTGTTCTTAAAAGCGCAAGAATTGAATAAGACTGTTGAATTAAGCTGTGCTATTGGAGATGAATATGTTGATGGTAAACCATATGAAGAAATAGTGGATATTGCTGCAAATTATATAAAATCTATAGGTGGTTTTGAAAAGTTTGCAGAATGGGGTTTATTTTAGACATAAAAAAACTTGGTATTAACCAAGTTTTATTTTTTAAATAATTTTTTCTTTTTGTTTGGTTTTAACCAATGTTTACCATCAACCATACGACTTACTAACATTGAAGATGCTGAGTCACCCACAACATTTAAGACAGTAGCAGGTGCATCAATAACGGTAGCAATAATAGTTAGTATTGGTAATGCTGATGCAGGGAATCCCATAAGTGTTAAGATAAACATTTCAGAGATAGTACCACCACCAACAGGTACAGCAGTAATAAGAAGTGTAGCTAATAGAGATACACCAATTATTTGCCAAATACTTGGGTTAGTACCAAATAAACATACTAGGAACATAATTTTAAATACAGAACCTACGACAGATCCATCTTTATGGAAACTAGTTCCCATAGGTATTGTTGTTTCTGCAATATCATCTGATACACCTATATCTTTAGCACATTTAACATTAACTGGAATACAAGCAGCAGATGAACAAGTAGCTAAGGCTGTAGCAGTCGGAGGTAAAATATTTTTCCAATAAGCTTTTAGTCCTTGTTTTCCCCCAGCGATTAAAGCATATATAGAATATAAAATAACATATATTAATAAACATACAACAGTATATATAATAAATGTTTTTAAGAATCCTAAGGCAATTGAATCACCATATGTTCCTATTAAAGCAGCAAAATAACAACCTAATCCAATCGGAGCATATAGCATAATAATATTAACGATATTTAAGACAACTTCATTTAAACTATCTAATATTTTAATTACTGGTTCAGCTTTTTCTTTAGATTTACGAACTGCTAGAGCAAAGATAATTGAGAATACTAATAAAGCAATAATATTATTTCTACTTAATAAACCAGTAAAATCATTAACGGTAAGTAATGATGCTGTTCTTTCTAAGATAGATAAATTAGTATCTAATTCTACTCCTTCGTCTAATTGTTCTAGGACATTAACATTGTTTGGTTCTACTAATGTTGTCATCTTAGTCGAAGCAACTCCTAGAAGTGCAGATATAATGGACATAATAACAAATACTAATATAATTCTTGTCATTATACGTCCAAGTCTTTTGGGATTCTTCATTTTTATAATGGCTGTTGAAATTGTTAAAAAGATTAATGGAACTATAACAACAAACATTAAATTAATGAAAATATCACCAAATGGGCTTAATACAGTTGCACCTTGTTTCCATATTAAACCAACTATAGCACCGATTATTATAGCTCCTAATAGGATAATGGTGCTCTTATAATTATTGAGAATATTTTTCATAATATTCAGTCCTTCCTATAATTTAAGTATATAGGAAGGTCAATTATATATTAATACACATAACTCCACATATTTACATTATTGTTTTTCAGTAAAACCACATATTGTATATTTTTTAAATTTTGCTTTATAATTGGTTGTTTTTTGACGGCCAATATTGGTATAATATATTATGTATAATCATATATTGTGTACAGTACGGAGGTGGTTTGATATTGTTTCTAGTAAAAAAAGATTACTTTTACTAGGGTTAACCTTCTTTATGATTATGTGTATTTCGGGTATTTATGCTTTAAAAGAAGAAATAGAAAGCTCGGAAATGACAATATCTACAGGTAATGTAGAAATAGAACTTAAAGAATATGATGGCAATAATCAACCATTTGCGGGTGACGGAATGGTTATTATGCCAGGAGACAAAATTGATTTAATCCCTAGAGTAAATAATCTTGATTCCGAATGCTATTTGCGAGCTAAAATTACTTATAAGATAAATGGAACTAAAATAGATGAAGCTAGTTATATAAATGGCAATTATAAGTCATGGAATAAGAAAGATGGATATTATTATTTAAATAACTCATTAAGTAGTAATGGAAGTGTTGATGTATTCAATGAAGTTATTGTACCTAGTAATTTATCTAATAGTAATAAAGGAAAGTCAGTCGAAATCAGTGTTCGAATCGATGCTATACAGGCTAAGAACTTTAATGGTGATTGGACGAATATTGAAATACTAGAAAGTATTAATAGATCATATGATATTGGCTCTGGTAGTTCGGTAGTAGTTTATGAAACGGATAGTGATAGTAGTATTGATGTTAGCGAAGAATTCTTTGAGCAATTTGAGAATTTATTACCAGGAGATAATATAAGTGGAAATATAAAGATCACAAATAGTAGTAATAATAAAAATTCTTATTATCTAAAGATAGAAAATGATTTAGATGATGAGGAAAGAAGTTTATTAGATAAAATTAAACTTGTTATTAAAGATAGTAATGGGGATATAATTCAAAATACTAATTTAGCAAATGAAGATTCAATGAAAATAGGAACGATAGATGCTAAAGGAGTAGAGAATTATACAATTGAAGTATCGATACCAAAAGAAGCTAATAATGAGGTTAGTAAACTTCTAGTGAAGTTAAAGTGGATCTTTTCTTCGGAATTTGATGATGAAGTAATAGTTAATCCACAGACGGGGGATATGATAGGTATTTCAATAACAATATTTGTAGTATCTAGTATAGGATTACTAATAATGTTGTTATTATGGAATAAAGAAAATAAAAAAGAAAAAAGAAATGAGAGGAAAGAATAATATGAAAAAGAAAAGAACAATTATTGCAGCATTATTTTTAATGTTAATTATGCTTATTGGAGGAACAGTATCATTTTTAACAGATACTAAAACAACTACAAATACATTTACAATTGGTAATGTTAGTATTCAATTAACTGAACCAAATTGGAATTCAACAAATGCACAAAATCTTATGCCAGGAGCTGTTGTAGCTAAAGACCCAACAATTACAAACTTAAGTACAACAAATCCAGCATTTGTATTTATGAAAGTTGAAGGACCTTGTTCAACTGATACAACTCCATTAGAAGCTTTAACTTATACAGTTAATAATGGATGGGTTGAAATTGGTACTGGTGCTTGTGATGCAACTACTCATAAAGTAATTAGAGTATATGCTTATGGTACTGCTTCAGCTATGACTGAATTAGCTGCTAGTGGAAGTACTGGTGCATTATTTAATAATGTTACTTTAAATGGAAATATTACTAATCCAACTAATCAAGGACTATCAGGTAACTTAGATGTAGTTGTAACTGCATATGCTATTCAAACTAGTGGTTTAGGTTCTACAACTCCAACAGCTGTTTGGGCTAATTTCACTAATTAATTAAATGAAAATACTTAAATGGATAATTAATGTTGTTTCAACGTTAATTATCATTATCGGGGTTCTATTTGTATTCATATATTGGCGTGGGGTTACTCCTTATGTTGTATTATCTGGATCAATGGAACCAACAATTGAAACTGGTAGTTTATGTTTAATTAATAAAAGAATAGAATATGAAGCAATAAAAGAAAATGATATTATAGCTTTTAAAATAAACGATACTTTAGTAACTCATAGAGTAATTACTAAAAAAGATACGGAATTTGAGACTAAAGGAGATGCCAATGAAGAGTCTGATGGCTTTTCACCAAAAGAGAATTATGTTGGTAAAAATGTTTATTGGATACCTAAGTTAGGTTATGTAGTTCAATTACTACAAACAACAGTGGGTAAAATAATATTAGGGACTTTTATTATATTGTTAATTGTTTCAGGATTTTTATTCGGAGACGATAATAAAAAAGTAAAGAAAAAAATTGAAATAAAAGAAGACTAAAAAAGGAGATGATAATATATGAAAAAAATAAAAATATGTTTTGTATTTTTACTTATTTGTATGTTATCATTTTTCTTTGATACAAAAGAAGTTAAAGCCTATATATTTACTCAAAGTTCACCAGTAGTTAATACTTTTACGGTACAAGGAATGGCACAAGTAACTATAAAATATACTTTTGTAAATCTGGATGGAACAACTTATTCATTACAAAGTGATGTTGTAGATGATTATTTCATTGGTGCAGAGATTAATTTAACAAGTATTCAATTAAGTGGTGTTGTTTGTGCAAGAATAGGTAATGAAATTAATGGAAGTACTTATAATAGTACAACATATACTGTACAAGGAGCAACGGTAATAGAACAATTTTATTATCAACAAGTATATGATGTTACATTCCATTATAATAATGGAACTTTAGATTCAACTAGATTAGGATTCTATAATCAACCATTAGGTACTTTACCAGAACCAACTAGGGAAGCTTGTGCAACACAAGGAAATGATACTTATGAAAATAGACAATGTGAATATGTATATCTAATTGAAGGATGGTATTATGATTCTGGTTTAACTCAATTAGCGGATGCAACTGATCTTGTCACGGGAGATGTTGATTTGTATGCTAAATGGAATGCTGTTTATTATCATTACCATTTAGGTGGAGAAATAGAATTTGATGGTATTGATGATATATTAGATTCTGATGTTAAACTAATGAGTGATGAAAATCTTAATAGAGATTTTGATTTAACATTTACTATAGTATCTCAAAATTCAGATTATAATTATAATAGCGGAAAAGCACAACCAACAATAATGAATGCCAAAGATGAAGGTAACAGTAAATATCCTGGTTTCGTAGTAAGAAATAATTCGGGTATTAATGCAGGTGGTTCGGCATCTGATTATGGTAAAGTATGGACTAAAGGTAGATGGTCTGCATCTGGAAGTGGTACAAATAATTATTCTCATGATATGAGAGATCTTGCTGAAAATGAAACATATACATATGAATTCAAAAGAAGAAATGGTATAGTTACATGTTCTGTTACATCAAGTACTAGAGGTGTTAGATTCAGTGATGATCCAGTATATGATCAATCATACTGGACATTAAATCAACACTCAGAAGAAACAGTAACATTTGGTGATGCCATGAAGAATGATAATCCAATGGGAAGAAATTGGAAAGGTAAATTGGCTAATATTAAGATTAAAATTTATGTTGAAGACGAAGTTCTTAATCAACCATAATAAAATAAAACTACAAGTGTAATACTTGTAGTTTTTTTATTTATGAATTTAATGATTCTTCTTCGAGTTTTTTGAAATCTACTTTACCTATCATGGTTTTAGGTAATGATTCTCTAAAGACAAATTCTTTAGGTATCATATACTTAGCTAGATTCTTTTCACAATATTCTTTTATTTCATTTCTAATTTTTATTTTATCTTTATATCCTGGTTTAAGAACAATATAGGCTTTAGGTACTTGAATCTTATATGGATGAGGAATACCAATAACACAACAACTAGATACATATTTATTCTTTTCTAGGACATCTTCGATATGAGATGGGAAAACATTATATCCAGAGACGATTATTAGACGTTTTATGCGTTGTACGAAGAACATTATACCATCTTCATTAACATAGCCCATATCGCCTGTATGAACCCATATTTTGCCTTTAGGATCCTTTTCTAATATTTCATTAGTTTCTTTTTCGTTATCTAAATATCCCATCATTACAGATGGACCAGAAATAAGTATTTCACCATGTTCATTAGGTCCAACTTCTTCATGAGTATTAACGTCAACGATTTTAATTTCATTACCTGGTAGTGGAATACCAGATGCACCAGGTAATTCAGTGCCTCTTGTTGGGAAGATACAACCACCAGATGTTTCAGTTAAACCATATCCTTGAACGATGTCATGACGACAATTATGTTCTTTTAAGAAGTTATTAACTAAAACATTCTTTTCAGGAGGTAAAGTATCACCACCAGATACAACATATTTAACATAAGACATATCAACTTTTTGCATACGGGTATTTTTTATTAATGCTTCGAATAAAGTTGGTACACCAGGGATAATAGTTGGTTTATATTTAGTAATTAATTTATCAAATTCTTTAGCATCAAATTTAGGAACCAAAATCATTTCTTCACCCATAGATGTAGGGAAGTGAATAGTTTCAACAAGACCAAAACAATGGAACATTGGTAAGATACATAACATACGATCTTTATCATCAGTATCATATAGTGATATCTTAGCTTGTTCTGGTACAACGTTAATATTACCATTAGATAATACAATGTTTTTAGGAACACCAGTTGTACCACCACTATGTAAGATAACAGCAGGATCATCTTTTTTACGTTTTACTTCAACATCTTGAATATATTTAGATCCTTTATCTATAAAGTCTTTCCATTTAACAAATTTTTCACTCTTAGATGGAATATTAATCTTACGATCAGATAATAAGAAATAACCAAAACCGGTAAGAGTAGGCATACTATCACGAGGTGATACAATTACTACTTTATATACTGGAGTATTATTAATTACAGTTTTAATATTCTCATAACATATGTTAATAGCTATTAACATAACAGAATGAGTGCTATTAAGAGAGTGTTTTATCTCTTGCTCAGAAGATAATGGGTGAATCATATTAGCAATAGCTCCGACTTTACTTACAGCATAGAAACTGATTACAGCTTCAGGAGTATTAGCCATACAAATACTTACAACATCACCTTCACGAATACCTTGACTTACTAAAGCACGAGCACATAAATCGACTTCATGAAAGAATCTTTGATAAGTCATAGTATTACCAAAATAATTAATCGCAGTATTATTCATATGCTTTTTAGCATTATTATGAACATATTCATATAGTGATCCTTCAGGAACTTTTATCTTTCTTTTATCTTTAGGATAGAATTTTTCCCAAGGTTTTTTATCTTTTTTCAATACATATTTAATATCTTTTAATAAATTCATTTGTTGTTTCTCCTTTTTTAAACAATTGTTGCATAACTTACTTAATCATTATATAATTTAAGAAAAACAAATATCAATAAGCAATTATATTAACGTTTGTTAGTTATTAAACAAATATATACTATTTTGTTTAAAAAAGGAGTATTTATGGATAGAAGAGTTAAATATACTAAGAGTGTTATTGAAGATACTTTTTTAAGTTTATTAGAGAAAAAAGATATAGGAAGTATTACGGTAACAGAGATATGTGAAATAGCAGATATAAATAGAGCAACATTTTATAGATATTATATAGATATATATGATTTATTAAAAAATATACAAGATAATTTTATTAATGAAATTAAAGCATCAAATGCCTTAATTAATTTACCAGATTATACAGTATATGATTTTACTTATGAGATATTAGAAATATTTATTAAGAATAAGCAATTAATTAAGATATTATTTGATACTACAAATAGTGTCTATTTCTTAAATGAGGTATTAGAAATAGCTTATGATAAGTGTAGTAAGAAATGGTTTAATAATTTTCCAGATACTGATGAAGAAGAAATAGAATATGCAACAGTATATATATTTAATGGGGCGTTAGGAGTTATAAATTATTGGATTAAGAATAATTTTGATAGGAATATAGAGGATATTTCAAGAGATATAGAAAAGTTAACTTTAGATGGTATTAGAAAGTATGTTAAAAGGAAATAAAAGTGGAAAACTTTTATTTTTTTGGGTTTTGTGTTATAATGGCACTTGCGTGAGAGGGGTTAATCATGGAAAAGTATAGGGATATGAAACTGAGAAAGAAAAGCCTTATTAAGTTAATAAGAAACTTAGTTTTCTTTGTTTTATTAATAATATTTACTTTTTGGTTTATATTTAAAGATCAAGATTTAAATGAATTAGTTAAAGCTATTTCTTCGGTTAATATATTATATATTGCTATAGGAGCATTATTATTATTTGTTTCTATATGTATGGAGTCTATTAATGTTCGTAGTTTATTAAAAGCATTAGGAGATAAGAAATTACCATTACTTAAATCAATTAAGTTTTCATTAATAGGTTATTTCTTTAGTGCTATTACACCTGCGGCTACTGGAGGACAACCAATAGAAATATATTATATGAGTAAAGAAGGAGTATCTAGTGCTAAAGCTACTTTGGCAATGTTAATACAAGTATGTAGTTTTCAAATTGTAGCTATAGGATTATCAATTATATGTTTATTAATTAATCCAAGTATATTAGATGGTGGATTAATATGGTTATTTATTGTTGGTTTAGCTTTAAATGGTATTGCTTTGTTTTTCGAAGTTATTGCAATATTCTCTAAGAGATTAACTAAGATACTAATAGATATAGTAGTAGTTATTATGAAGGGGTTAAAAGTTAGAGCAGTAGATAAGAAAGTAGAAACTATATATAAAGCATTAGATAAATATAATGAAAGTGCAGAATTTGTATTAAGCCATAAACGTGAATTTGTTAAATCTATTATTAGAGTATGCTTACAAATGTGTTTATTCCATTCAATAGCTTATTGTGTATATTTATCATTTGGCTTTAAAGAATTAAGTTTTATTCAAGTATTTAGTACACAAGCAGTATTATATACAACAGTAGCTAGTATTCCATTACCAGGATCTATTGGAGTAAGTGAAAGTTTATTCTTACAAATGTATGAAAAGATATATGGTCCAAATTTAGTAAGTAGTGGTATGTTAGTATTCCGTTGTGTATCATTCTATATTCATGTAATAATTAGTGCAGTAGTAGTAGTTATTAATGCCATCGTTATGAAAGATGTTATGGGCGATGCCGATAAGAGTATTGATGAGTTAGATAAAACTACTGAATTAAATATAGATGAATTAAAAGATAGCATTTAAGCTATCTTTTTTAATTGTTAAAAATAATAGTTATATGTTTAAGTATGTGTTATAATTATTTATAAGAAAAGGAGATTGTTTATGAGTAAGTTTTGTTCAAATTGTGGTAATGAATTAGGAGAATTTGATAAAGTTTGTAGTAATTGTGGTACACCTGTAGGAGGAGCACAACCAAATGTAGCTGCACAACCTGCACCTGGAAACACAGGAGATTATACAGCAGATGAAATCGCTTCAGGAAAAGTAATGGCTCTTATATCTTATATTGGTATTTTGTCTTTAGTTCCATATTTTGCTGAAAAGAATAATCGTTATGTTAGATTCCATGCAATACAAGGTATCAATTTCTTTATTTGGGATATTATTCTTGGATTTGCTATGCCTTTTATTACTGCATTTTTACCAGATTTAATAGAGACTATAGCATCATTAGTAATATCTATTGGTTTAATTGCATTAATGGTTATAGGTATTGTTAATGCATGCGAAGGAAAAGCTAAAGAACTACCAGTAGTAAGTTCTTTACCTAAATTTGTTAAGGAATAATAAATAAAATAAAAACTTGGTTTAATACCAAGTTTTATTTTTTTATGCCTTTTTTCTTTTCATATTTTTTTATGTTTTTGGCTACGATAATATGTTCATCAGCAAACTTAATGGTGTTTTCGATGAATTCAACAAGATCACCATTAGTTATTTTCTCCTCATAACTATCATCAAAATCTTTATTGTTAAAAATATAGGTTTGTTCGTCAGTTATTATTTCACCAGCAAAACCATCATAATTATGGATTTTACCTATTTTATATTCGTTTTCCATAGAATTCACCTTTCTTTGTGTTTTTGTATTCTTCGGCAAAATGAAGTGCATTTTCCATTTCTTCTTGATAACGTTCATCAATACCAATTTGATCAGATAATATTATACCATCTTTATCTAATGCAACATACCAATCTTGTCCAATTATTAATAGTTCATATTGTTTATCTAATAAATTAAAGTCATAATCAATAGACTTATAATAATCAGGATTATTTGAATGTTCTACGCATTTTTTAAGAGCTATAATACGTTGCATTTCAATTAATCGATTTAGATTAATTTCTTTTTCATTATAAACTTTTGGTGGTATACGAACTGGTAAGTATACTGGTTGTTCATCTTCGTTTGGAATAAATGGTGCCGGTTCTTCGATTGTACCTGTTGTAGCTAAAATAACGGCATCGTAGTTAACATCTAACCATCCACTATACATATTACCTTTAATGTTAGATTCAGATAATGTAGTAGTAGGTGAACCTTGTAGAGCATAACCTGGAGATGCAACAACATTATCAATAGGTAAAGAACTATCTTTAGTTTTTTCTATTAATAATTCAGCCATCTTACGACAGGCAATAATAATATCTTCGGTTACATAATCACTTGTTGTACTGAAACGTAATTGATTTAAGAATACGGTATTACCATTTCGGAAACCAGATACTCTGGATACATATTCGCCAGTCTCAGGGTTAGTAAATGTTATATGGAATGCACGTTTATCAACTGTACAGAATTCATATAAATCATCGGCTACACCCATAGCACGCATACAAGCTCCTGTTCTTTCACCATGGGTTAAATTAAATGGAGCAGCACGATTACCTACGATAACATTAAGTTTAATATCATCCACATCACAATCGATAGTTTCGATAAATGAAGGAATAGTTATTTCGTTGTTTTGAACAGCTTGGATTTGTAATTTACATGCTCGTTCTAATCTTTCTTCTGGTTGTGCTTTTGCCTCATTATTTTTAGGGTTAGCTTTGACTAATTCAGAATCTTCTGGACCTAAAACAATACGATAACAGTTAGATATAGAAGAATATATAATGGTGTATTTATATATCTTATATGGTGTTATTTGGGAAGATAATGTAGTATTTTGAATACGTTCTATTTCTTCGGGACTAGCACAGTTTTGTTTAGCTTCACGTAATTGTTGTTCTTTATTCTTTTCAAATTCATCTTTTTCTTTATCATATATTTGATTAAAGGCATTTACGAAATTGACTAAACTTTCGACATTATATGATGTAGTTAAACGAGATAATGATTTATTAAAAATAGTGCCCCATCCAAGGAAACAATATCTATCTAGTATTTCGATTAAGCAATCATATTTTTCTTTGTCATTAATAATATTATTAAATAGTGGTTCCGTTTTAATATTTTTTAATAATAAATCTAGACTTTCATAACTATTATTAGGAATTAATGGTTCCATTTTAACGCCAGACATAAATCGATCATCTCTGATTAAATATGAATAACTCATAGGTAAACCATTTTGGTGAATAGCATTAGCGGCAAGATTATGGAATGCGCTCTTAACTTTGCTAATACTTTTCTTGATTTGAATTAATTTTTCTTTATCATAATCTTTAAATGATTTAGGATCATGAAGATATTCTAAAACTTCTTGTATAGGTTTGAATTCTTCATTACTTATTGGTTCTAAATCAAGGAAATAACCATTAATTTTAAAACCATTATAACGGAATGTTTCAACTAAATTTTCATAATCATTATTTAACATATAAGAGAATAATGAATCGTATAAAGTACGTGATTCTGGGACATATGTAACTTCGGTGAAGTTTTCAATATTTCCTTCATTAGCTAAGAATTCATTACGTTTTTGAATAATATAATTAGTAGTAATGATATTTAAGATACTAATATAATCATTTTGATTAACTACTAACATATCTAATAAATAGGCTAAGAATTCATTATAATTAGTATTAAATAATTCAGTTAGTTGTGAATCTTTATGTTTCTTTAACTTACGGTTTAAATTATCAGGTATGTATTGAGATAATTCGGTAATTATTTCTTCTTTATCATCTTGAGTCATACCATTTTGTATTTTTTCCATGATGTTGGCGAATATATTTAATACATCAGGATTTTCATAATCATATACTTTAGTAGCTAAAGAAGTATTAATATCATTAACTTGGCCAATAGTTAAACGACGAGGTCTAATTATTTCAGCATAACGTTTTAATTCTTCTTTAGATTTCTCAAATATTTTACGATTATCTTCGTTATTAACAAAAGATATTACTTTTAAACTACCAATAGCATCACATATAATATCAAATTTTTCTTTATCTATGTTATATATTATAGGAACAAATTTATATATAACATCAAAAATCTCGTAGTTTTTAATATCTTTATAATGACTTTGGATATATTCAAGATACGGTAATAAATTATTAATATCACATTCACATGATGCTTCGATATATTCTGGTTTAAGCATATTAGGATTTGTAATATCTGCGATTTGAATACGACCTTGTCTAATGGCCTCAACTAAAGCATCTTTAATAAGTTTATTAAAAGTAAATTTACTAGATAAAACATTTTGAGGAATAGTATTTTCATTTTCAATCTTTTTAATAATAGCTGCAACATATTTTTCGTTATCAATTATAAAGGCAGCATTATTAGATAGAGTAGAAAAATCTTGTTCAGGTATTAGTACATTAATAATATAGTTAACAATAATTTCATCTTTGCTATTAAATATTTTTACATTAGAAGAAGGTAATATATTCGGAGAAATAATATCAAATAATTCTTTCATCTTTGGTGAAGGTGGAGTGTTATATCCATTCATTGATGGAAGAATATTAAAGATAGAACCAATAAAGGTTGTTTTTGGTTCTTTTTTTACTATTTCTAATAATTTATCTACTAAAGAATCAGTATGATTTGGATAGAATAGTCCAAAATCAACAGTTATGTTTCGTAAATAGTTTTGATTTATATTAGGTATTAAAATCTTTTCAATAAATTCATCACTTATATGATCAAAACGATTTAAGACAGCGACGGTCTTACTATTAATCGTAGTTACAATATTATCTTGTAATAATAATTGAGTTGATAAACCAGCAAATACTAATAAATAATTTAAATTGATTGGTAGATTATTATTATAACGTTCCATTATTTTCTTACATAAAATATCTTTAGTAGTTTTATTTCTTATTCCATCAAAGAAATCAGTGTCAGAGATAAAACGAGAATCATCAATATTATCAATTAGTTCTTTGATTAATTGAGGGTCATCAATATCATCTATAGATTTTGGTTTAAGACATTTTAATGATTTTAAGAAAGGTATAATAGCATCTTTCAATGGTTGATATGCTATGGTATTTGCTAATTGATTATTAATTGCAATTATCATGGAATGTATAATATTATTTAAAACAGTTTCATCATTAATTACTAATGATTCAGAATTTATAACTTTAGTAAAGATATCTATATATTCAAGACATGATTCATCATTAGCAGTATTATATATTTTTAGGAATAATTCATACATGTCGTCACAAGTAATAGTTTTAGCATTTACGAAATGATTTTTATATAAATCAAATGAAGTATTGTTTGAACCTAAAGCATCAACTTTTTCTTTGAATGTTAAACCTAATGGATTTTCTAGGTCATTAATAATATCTATAATTTCATAAGGTAAAGCAATATTAGCTGTCTTAAACCATTCAAACTCGGCATTATAAGATTGAATATGATCTTTAGCTAAACGGTTAAATAAACATATTAAAACATCATTACGAGCATCTTGATTTTCCATATTAGCAATAATAGGTAGTTGAACTAATACATGTAGATATTTTTCATCTAGTGATTCAATTAAAGCTTTATAAGTATATGGACCCCATGCGGTGAAAGCATTTTCATCATATCCGCGTACTGGAATAGGATAATTAAATAATAACTTTTTATCTGGGAATTCATAAAATACTTGTTCAAATACAGCCGGAGCAAAATTACGATAGTTAGCTATGCTATTACATTTTATAAAAGCATTGGCTAATTGATCTGGAGACAAATTACATAAAATAACTTTTAATATATCAGTAAAATTTTCATATTTATATAAATTGTCAATAACAGTTTTAATTACATTAGATATATTACTACCACCTTTTTGCATATAAGCAACAATGGCATTTTTAAATCTATCAATATCAGTTTCACATAAAAGATATAATGTATCATCATTAAATGGAGTGATGATATAACTAAATAGATTTGAATAATCATCATTTTCGACAACATTTTCTAAGGCAGTAAACAATAAATCAGGTATTTGAGAAATAATAGGGTAATAATATTGATTATTATAATCTCCATTTAATATTTTATTTTTTAATATTTGTTCAACTGTTTTAGATAGTTGAGGATCATTTTTGATAGCTTGGATATCTTCGTCTTCAAGATAATCAGCTTCTTCGACACGAATAGGTATTAATCTTTTATCGTGATATAGTTTTTTATGTTCATAAACATCTGTATAATAATATGGTATCTTATGTTCTTTAATAGCATTAATATATATAGTTATATCGTCATCGTTTTCTAAATCTAAAACACTTTCATATAAGTTATAATAGTGCATATCAATTATAGCTTGTTTAATAGCTGGAGTATTGATATGAAGACGAGTTAAATGTTCAGGGAATTTAGCTAAAGCCATTAAAACAAAGGTTTCAATATTGTTAGATATTGGAGGTTCAATAATTATATTTTGAACATACATATAGTTTCTTGTATCAATAATATGTTTAATTAAATCAGGATTATCAAAATCATATTTAACTACAGCAAAAAGATCTATTTTCTTTATTATGTTTGGTAATTCTTTTTTAGCTAATTCATTTATATATTCATAAACATTATAATCTTTGACAAAATCGGCATATTCTTTGATATCGTCTTGTGATTGAGAATTAAATAAGAATTCATAATATCCTGTAGGATCTTCCTCTTTTAAATTAGCAAATAAATAATCAACGAATTCTCTTTTAAAACCATAATATTTAATTAATTCATTGCAACAATTATTACTGAATGTTTTGTCACGAGCAATTCGATCACAAAGCATTTTGTCTAGTTCAGGATCTTCGACAATTAAGATAACTTCATTATCATAAATGCTTTCATAATCAGTTTGTATTTTTTTAATTAAACGTGTTCTTGTTTCTTGATTCATAAGACAACACCTCTATTATATTTATTATATCAAATAATAGGGGGAATATGGTTATAGTTTACATATAATATATATTAGTTATGTATATATAATTTAGTGATTATTTTATAGGGGTGTGATATACTAAAAGAGAAATAGGAGGACTTTTATGTATTTGAATAATAAGATTTTAGTAGGTAAGAATGAAAAATATGAAGCTACGATAGTACCTAGGATGGTTAATAGACATGGTTTAATTACAGGTGCTTCAGGTAGTGGTAAAACAACATCAGTTAAAGTGTTAGCTGAAAGTTTTGCGGATGCTGGTATTCCAGTATTTATGATTGATGTTAAAGGAGATTTAGCAGGTACTTGTAAGGAAGGTGAAGGTGCTTCTTGGGTTCTAGATAGTAAAGAAAAACTAGGATTAGTAGAACATACTTTTAAAGCATATTCAGTTAATTTCTTTGATGTATTTAAGACTTATGGATTACCAATTAGAACAACAGTTAGTAAGGTTGGTTCTAAGTTATTAACAAGAATGTTAGGTTTAAGTGAAGTACAAGAAGGAGTATTAGCGATAGCATTCCAAATAGCGGAAGAAGAAGGTTTAAAATTATATAATTTAAATGATTTAAAGATGTTATTATCTCGTATGGCAGAAAAGAGAGATGAATATTCATTAAAATATGGAAATGTATCTACGACTTCAGTAGCAGCAATTCAAAGAAATATCTTAGAATTAGTTCAAGAAGGTGGAGATAATTTCTTTGGTGAACCAGAATTAGATTTATATGATTTATTACAATATGATTATAATGGTAAAGGATTTATTAACATCTTAGATGCTCAAATATTATATAAACATCCAACATTATATGCTTGTGTATTAGTATGGTTATTAAATACTTTATATGATAATATGCCAGAAGTTGGAGATTTAGATAGACCTAAATTAGCTTTATTCTTAGATGAAGCACATTTAATCTTTTCCGAGATGAGTCCTGAAATGACTAAGAAAATTATTCAAATTATTAAGTTAATTAGATCTAAAGGTATTGGTGTATACTTTATTAGTCAATCACCTAGTGATATTCCAGAAGAAATTATTGGTCAATTAGGTAATAAGATTCAACATGTATTAAGAAGTTATACTCCGAATGATGAAAAGGCTATTAAAGCAGCAGCTAATTCATATAGACCAAATCCAGAATTTAATACAGTAGATGCTATTAAAGAATTAAGTACTGGAGAAGCGTTAGTATCTTTCTTAACAGAAGATGGAGAACCTAATGTTGTTGAGAGAGTTAAAATTGTTCCTCCACAATCTAATACAGGTACAATATCTGATGCTGAAAGAGATGGAATAGTTAAATCTAGTAGATTCTATGGTAAATATATAACAGATGTTAATTCAGAATCAGCTGAAGAAATAGTTTCTAAGCTTAGAGAAGAAGAAGAGTCTGAAAGACAAAGAATTCTAGCAGAAATAGAAGAAGAAAAAGCAAGAATTGAAGAAGAAAAAAGATTAGATAAAGAAGCTAAAGAAGCTTTAAAAGCAGAAAAAGAAGCTGCTCGTAAGAAAAAAGAAGAAGAAAGAGAAGCAGAAAAGAAAAAGAAGAACGATCCGTTATATAAACTAGGTAAAAAAGCTGGAAATAAAGCGGTTAATAAAGTGTTAGATAAGAGTTTGAATAAATTAATGAAAGGACTATTTAAATAGTCCTTTTGTATTAGAGGTATATTATGAAACATCATATGCGTTTAGTAGATTTTGCTTTTAAAGCAATTAAAAATAAAGAAAAAGATATAGAAATAAGATTAAATGATCCAAAGAGACAATTAATTAAGATAGGGGATGCTATTGAATTTGAACATCTAGATACTCATGAAGCAATTGAATGTGAAGTAATAAATAGATATGAAGTGGATAGTATAATGGATTTAATTAAGATGTTTGGTTGTGAAAGATTAGGGTTAGATAAAGATGTTGCACCTAATATAATGGATAATTTTTATACTAAAGAAGAACAAGAAAAATATAAAGTTTTAGGTATAGAAATTAGGACAAAATAAAAACCCATTAATGGGTATGATTAGGCGCAACCTACATTGTATATATTATCATAAAAAAAATATAAAAAAAAGACTTAATTATTTTATATTTTTGAGTATAATAATACTTACCAATTCACTTACAGGCGAATTGGTGCTAGTATCACACTAGCCAACCCCTTTTTATTCTTTATGGAAAGAGCAACTATTAAGTTGCTTTTTTCAGTGTTATAATAAGTAGTGATGGGTGATACTATGAATAAAAAGAAGAATCTTATATTAATGTTTGTTAATTTGTTTTTAATAGTTACAAATATATATGTGGTTTATAAAGGATTAACTGGTGGAGCAACTATCGGACAAGTAGGAGCAGGAGAAATGCACGGATTTGGTTATTTTAAAGCTTTTACTGTTGATAGTAATGTATTAAGTGCTGTAGCAGCTTTAGTATGTTTAGTATTTAATATAAAGAATATTGGAAAAGATAAAGTAGTAATACCTAAATGGGTAGAAAAAATATATTTAATGGGTGCAGCAGGAGTATTTTTAACAATATTAACAGTAATAGTATTTTTAACACCACTTAGATATATTAAAACAGGAGATTGGATAATATTATATTCAGGATCATTATTCTTTTACCATTTAGTTAATCCAATAGTAGTAGTATTAAGTATGATGTTTTTATTAAATAGTCATAAATTAACTTATAAAGAAGGCTTATTGGGAGTAATACCAATGATAGTATATGCTTTGGTATATATAATTATGATTATGACTAAGACATGGAGTGATTTTTATTTCTTTACTTTTGGTAATAAATATTTCTTAATTCCGTTAGTATTTATAGTGGTAGTATCTATTAATTATGGATTATCATGTTTATGTATAAAATTTCATAATAAGGCAACTGAGTAGTCAGTTGTTTTTTATTTCATGTATTAATTGATTATGTTATAATTAAACTAAGAAAGGTGCGGATGTCTTAGATGGAATATTTAGAGATGATTGCCATTGCCGTTGTAGTTATTATTATAGCTAAATTTGTGCTTAAACTAAGTGGCAATATGATTAAAGGTTTCATTATTAATGCAATTGTTGGTATAGCTTTAATGTGGGGATTAGGATTCTTACATCTTGTTGTTATTCCAATTAACTATGTTACAGGTGCAGTTGCTGGATTATTTGGTGTTCCAGGAGTTATAGTACTTGCCTTGTTAGTGTGGTTAAAGATTTTATAAAAGAGGATATTTCCTCTTTTTTTGTGGTATTATAGTTTTAGGTGGTTTTATGAAAATTATTGGAATAATAATATTTGTTTTATTTGTATTATATTTTATTATTTCGTTATTTATATTTTTATTTTCAGCAAATAAGAAAATAAGTAAATTATTAAAGATGCCAGATGGAGATTTTCAAGAAGATTTAAAGAAATTTGAAGATCGATTTAAATATGGTATTTCTTGGGTTAATAAACAAGAAAAAGAAGATGTATATATTAAATCTAAAGATGGTTTAAAATTACATGGGATATTTATACCTAATAGAAATAATAAAAAGATATTAATATTATCACATGGATATGGATCTGAGGCATCAAGAGATGTGTATCCTTCGAGCCATGAATATTATGATATGGGATTTAGTCTTTTGATAATAGATTTAAGATGTTGTGGTAAGAGTGAAGGCAATTGGTATACTTTTGGTTATTATGAACATGAAGATTTAAATCAATGGGTTAAATATGTACATAAGAATTATAAGAATAGTAAGATAGTATTAGGTGGCGTTAGTTTAGGAGGAACAATATCATTAATGGTTCCTAATATTAATAAACATGTTGATGCTATAATAGATGATTGTGGATTTGTTAATGCTTATAAACAATTAGAATATACTTTAGATGCTTTTTTTCATTTGCCGGGTAAGATATTTATGCCAATGGTTAATGTATATTATAAGTGGTTCTTAAAAGTTAATTTAAGATGGGTAGATACAATTGAATCGTTAAAGAATACAAGAGTACCAATATTATTTATACATGGTATAGATGATCAATTTATACTTATTGATAATACAATTAATAACTATAATAGTTATAAGGGTAAGAAAGAAAAACTATTTGTTAATTATGCTAGTCATGGAATGAGTTATTTATATGATAGAAAAGCTTATACAGAGGCAATAAAGAAGTTTATAAAAAAACATGGAATTTAATCCATGTTTTATTGTGTAATTTTTCTTACTGTTCCAACTAGATCTTTTAAGTTTTCTGAAGTAAATACATCAGTATCTTTGAAAGTATATCTTAAAATATCAGTTTCAGTAACGATAACTATTGTACCTTCTTTTGATTTTTCGTTATATACGAAGTACATATAGTCAATATTTTTAACTGCTGTTTTATATTTATTATTATATGAATTTAAATAGATAAATAATTGTTTATTTTCAATTGAGAAACATAAGTTACCCCAACTGATTTTATTGTTATCATCTATATTATAAACAGTTTCATTTTCATTTGCTGATTCAGTAGTTCTTTCTCTTTTTGTTGTTATGGTAGTTGATGTTTCCGTAGATGATGTAGTCTTTGCATTCACTTGCTCTAAACTTAATGATTCTTTAGCATTTAATAATGAGAAAATCATTAAACCGGCAGCAATTGAACAGATAAAGAGAGTAACTATAAATAGTTTATTTCTCATAGTAATACCACCCAATAAATAATTTACGAATATAATTATAACATTATTGTTAGATGTAGTCTATTATTTTTGGTTATTTTTGTTATGTAAATTATAATAAATTAAGTGTATATTTTATTTAGATAGTGCATTTTTATTACTTTTGTTATAGTATAATATTTATGTTGGGAGAAATCCGCTATGGGGAACAAAAAAGCATATTATAAAAAGTTAGATATAGTAAGAGTTTTATCTTGTATAGCTGTATTACTTTACCACCTTAATGTATTAAAAGGTGGATATTTAGCTGTCTGTACTTTTTTTGTATTAAGTGGGTATCTTTCTTGTTTTTCTTTATTTAATAAAGATAAAGTAGATTTAAAAAAATATTATTTAAATAGATTAAAGAAAATATATTTACCTTTAGTAATAGTAGTATTTATGACGATAGGTACAATATCGTTATTTAAAGAAATAATATGGTTGAATTTGAAACCAGAAACGACATCAGTATTATTTGGTTATAATAATTTTTGGCAGTTAAGTGTTAATGCAGATTATTTTACAAGAAGTGCTGATTCACCATTTGTACATTTCTGGTATTTAGGTATATTAATTCAATTTGATATAGTATTCCCATTTATATTTATGGGATTTAGAAAATTAGCAGATAAAGTAAGTAATATAGTATCTTGTGGTTTATTAGGAACAGTAACAGGTATTAGTATTATTTATTTCTTAGTAATGAGTTTTAAAGCTGATATAATGGTAGTTTATTATAATACATTTATTAGATTATTTGCTTTATTATTAGGAGTATTTATAGGTTTTGTACAGCATTATTATGGACCTATGTTATCACCTAAATCACGTAATAGTACAATTAAGTTTTGGGTATATATTGCTATAGTAGTATTAATGTGTTTATTTGTAGATTCAGGTTCTAGTTTATTTGCATTTAGTATGTTAGCTACTTCATTAATAACATGTAGATTAATAGATTTATCTTATTGGAGTAGTGAGACTAAATTAAGAGTTATAGATTATTGTATTAAGGGACTTGGAGATATTAGTTATGAAGTTTATTTAGTACAATATCCAATATTATTTATAGTAAGTTATTATATTAGTGAACAATATATAGTAGTTCCATTAGTTATAATATTAACATTAGAATTAGCATTATTAATTCATTTTGGAATATTATTCTTAAGTAAGAAAACAAATTATAGAAAAGCTAAAGGAATAATATTAGCAATATTAGTATTATTTAGTATTTATGGTGGTATTAGATTTATAACAGCTCAAGATAATACAGAAGAAATAAATGAATTAAAACAACAATTAAAAGAAGCGGAAGAACAAATAGATGAAAATGAGAAATTAGTTCAAAAGAGTCAAGAAGAGTATGATGCGTTGGTTAAAGAAGAAGAAGAGAATTGGCGTAAGATGTTAGCTAGTCTTGAAGTAAATGAAGAAGAATTAAAGAAACAAATAAGTAATCTACAAGTGGTTGGTGTTGGAGATTCGGTTATGCTTGGTGCTATTATGTCTAAGACACTACAAAATAGATGGCCTAATGGATATTTTGATGCTAAAGTGTCTAGAGGTATGGGAACAGGAATAAATATCTTAAAAGACCTAAAAACAAATAATAGATTAGGTAATCCAATAGTAGTTCATTTAGGTACTAATGGAGGATGTAATACTAAAGATGCTTGTGAAAAGAGTTTAAATAAGTTAATGGATCTTGCTGAAGAAAGAGATGTATATTTAATAACTACGACTTATGGTAAGTTGTTAAAGATTAATGATACGTTAAAGAACTTTTGTAATGGTTATGATAATTGTCATATTATAGATTGGTATGAATATGTTCAAGAATGGCGTAAAGAACATGAAGATGAATTAAAGAGTAAAAAGATTACTGATTTAGTATACGCTGATGGTATTCATTTAAGACCAGGTAAGAATAGTGGTAGAGAATTATATGCTCAATTAATATATGATTCTATATATCAAACTTATGTAGATAAGATTAATGAAAAGAAAGAAGCTGCGATTAAAGCACACGAAGCTGAAGCTTTAAATAAGTTTAGTTTCTATGGTAATGATTTATTATTAGGTGCTTATGAAAACTTAAGTGCAGAATATAAAGAAGCGTTATTTGTAACAGATAAAGACTTTGATTATAAATCATTAAAACAAGCTTTAAGTGATAAAGTTAAGGATGGTTCATTAACATATAATGTAGTATTACTTGTTGATAAGAGTTCTAATATTACGGGAAATCAATGGAGTAAGATATTAGATGTATTAGCAGATAGAAAAGTATATTTTGTTACATTAGAACCATTAGAATTTGAAAATGTATGGTCATATGTAACAGTAATAGATTTCTCTAAGAAAATAAATAAGAATCCAGATTATTTATTAATGGATAAGAAACATTTAAGTGTTGATGGTAATAAAGCCTTAACAGAATATATTGTTAAAAAGATTAAGTAGAGATTAATTCTCTACTTTTTTATGTTATAATTTGAATATGAATGGTGATTATATGAAAAGAAATAAAAATATAATTATATTAGTAATAGGGATATTATTGGTTATTATTGGTGGATATTTTGGTAATAAATTATTACATATAGAAAATGATAGTAAGAAAATAATACAAACACAAAATACTAAGAAAGATAATATTAAAATAACAACAACTAGTAGTACTAGTACAACAACAGAAAGTACAACGATTACAACTACTAGTAAGCCGACAACAACGACTAAGAAAACAACAAAGAGTACAGTTAAAAAGACAAGTACAACGAAGAAGACAACTAAGAAAGTAACAACAACTGTAGCAATAGATGAAAATGATCCAATTGCTAAAAAAGTTAGAAATTTAAAGATAACAGCAGTTGGAGATTCAGTTATGTTAGGGGCTGTTCTTTCTAAGACTATACAAAAGAAATGGCCAAATGGTAATGTAGATGCTAAAACTTCAAGAAGTATGGGTAAAGGTATTACTCTTATGAATGAATTAAAAGAAAAAGGTAAATTAGGAGATCCATTAATTGTACATTTGGGTACTAATGGTGGATGTTCTGAAGCTAATTTAAAAAAGATAATGACTCTAGCAGGAGATAGACAAGTGTTTATGATGACTACGACATATAGTAAGTTACTTAAGATAAATACAACAATAAAGAATGTATGTAGTAATTATAGTAATTGTCATGTTATAGATTGGTATGAATATGTTAATGATTGGCGTAGTGAGCATGCTGATGATTTAAAGAATGGTTGGAAAGATATAACATATAAAGATGGAATACATTTAAGACCAGAAAAAGGAACAAATAGTAAAACAAAAGAGAAACAACCTTTAAGTGGAAGACAATTATATGCTGAATGTATATATGAAGCATTATATAAGTATTATTCATAAAAGTAGATTAATATCTACTTTTTTATTGTAATTATATACTGATATTCGATATAATTATTATGGTGAGGTAAGATGTATTATACAGATTATGAAAAGCATTTGAGGGGTTTGGATAGAGAAACTGAGATTGTCGAAGTAGATAGTGAATTACTAGAAATAAAAAAAATGATTGATAGTTATAAAGATTATTTACTTTCATATAATATGGGTGGATTTAAGAGTAATTTATCTTCAAAAGAAATTGAGGAAAGAGCTAAATCATTCTTAGATTCAATGGTTAGATTACATGATGTTAAACATATTTCAGAAAGAGATTTATTAGATAAATTGGCTCCTCAAACATTCTTATTTGGTAATGTTTTTGAAGAAATGAATAGAGTATTTAATGAAACAGAATATGTTAGTCCATATGAAGTGCCAGTATTATATGATTTAAGTAATAATTTAGGAAGTAGTACTACATATGTTAGACCTAATGGTGGTGGATTAGATAGATTAAAACATGATTCAGTATTAGTAGATTCAATTCATTTACCTAGAACTAAGAATAGTTATAGTGAACACTTATATGTTAGAGAATTAATGGATGAACAAATTAAGACTTTAAGAAATAGTGTTAAAGATATTAATAATGATGAAGTAGCATGTTTATTCTTTGAATATTTATCTCTAGGAGATGATGAGTTAAAGAATAGAATATTTAAAAGTAATTTATTAAATCAAATAAGTAGTAATATTGAATATTTAAGAAGTATTAAAGATTATAAAGATAAAGAACATATTATGTATCATATAGAAAAGAGTAGTGCTAGTATTGTTAGTGCTCTTAAAGTATTAGATTTAATAGAAAGATTTAATAATGGTGATATGCTTACTCGTCAAGCAATTTTAAACGATATGCAAGCTGTTTTAGATAGTTCTAGTACAATAGATGATTTATTAGAAAAACACTTCATAACTAAAGAAAATGGACAAAAAATATTAGTTAAGAAAATAGAAAGAAATTAGTTAATAACTAATTTTTTTTATTTGTGATATAATACATAATTAACCGAGGTGATATTGGTGAAATTATTATGTTTAAAAGGTAATTTAGATACTAAAGGAGTAATAGAAAGGTATTTTAAAGAGAAGGAAATATCTGATTATGAAATAGAAGAAGTAGATTTAGTAGTTAATGTAGATAGTAATACTTCTTTAGATTATGATTTAATGAATGATTTATTTAATAAATATAGAGCATTAGAAGAATATGCTAAAAAAAATAATATAGAATATGATTATATTGTAGCTTTAGCATATGGTTTTGTTAAAGAAGAATTAGATTATATACCTACTTGTTATGCAGTAATAAGAAATGCAGATTGTACTACATGTATAGATGAAGTTCAAAGTGAGATATTAGTAGATCCTCAGTTAAAGAAAGTAGAACGTTATAAAGCATTAATAGATTATGAATTAAGAGATAAAATTGTTAAAGAAAATGAATCATTAATGCGTTTAGCAGAAAATAATAATTTTGATGTTAATAAAGTTAAAGATATTAAAGATGATGGTTCTTATTTAGCTAAGAAAGATAGATATGCAATAGTATTAAATAGATTATTATCTTGTGATGAACAATTTAAAAAAGATAAAAATAGTATAGATAGTGATTTTATAGATATATTAGAAGATTATTATGGAATAAAAGCTTTATATCATATGGAGGATGAAGCATTTAGTGCATCAGCACAAAGAATGAAGAGTGTTATTAATAGTGCAAAAGTGTTAAAATTGTTTTAAGAGGTAGTATATGGATATAAATAAGTGTATTGAATTTATGAAATTAAAACATGAAGGACAGTTAAGAAAACAAGGGACACCATATTATGAACATCCTTTAAGAGTATCTAAGATGTTAAAAGATAAAGGATTAGGTCTAGAATATCAAGTAGCAGGGCTATTTCATGACCTTTTAGAGGATACAAATGCAACAGAAGAAGAAATACTTGAATTAAGTAATGAACAAGTCTTAAAAGCCGTTAAATTAGTCTCTAAGACTAAAGGGTATGTTATGGAAGAATATATATCAGGTATTAAAAGTAATAATATAGCTTTATTAGTTAAATTAGCAGATAGAATAGATAATATAAGAGATTCAATAGATAATAATATACCAATAGAATTTAGAATAAAATATGAAAAAGAAACAAGAGAATGGTATTTAGATTTAGCTAAAAATACTATATTTGAACAAGAATTAAATGATGCATATGAGTTAATAAAAAGAAGCATATAATATGCTTTTTTTATTTTTTTACTTGTGATAAAATTATTATGAGGTGTTGTAATCATGAATATAACAGATGTTAAAAATGATTATTTAACTCTAAAAGAAAAATTAGATAATATTGGGAGGTTACTTTGACTTAGATAAGTTAAAAGAAGATATTAGTAACTTAAAAGAAAGATTAAATGATCAAGATATTTGGAATAATCCAAGTATAGCTAATGAACTAAATAGTGAATTATCTAATAAAGAAAAGAAATATAATGAATTTGATGAATTATATAGTAGTGTTGTTAGTAATATAGAATTATTAGAGTTAATTAGTAATGATGATAAAGAAATATTTGATGAATCAAGTAAGTTATTAGATTCTTTAAAAGAAAAAGTTGAAGCCTTAGAAGTTATTACTTTATTAAATGGAGAATTTGATAAGTATAATTGTTATCTAGAAATACATCCAGGAGCAGGCGGAACCGAGTCATGTGATTGGGCAGATATGCTACTTAGAATGTATACAATGTTTATTCCAAAAATGGGATTAAAATATCAAATAATTGATAAGCAACCAGGTGAAGAGGCTGGTATAAAAAGTGTTATGTTATATGTAACTGGTGATTATGCTTATGGTTATTTAAAAAGTGAAATTGGGGTACATAGGTTGGTTAGAATGTCTCCGTTTAATGCAGCAGGTAAAAGACAAACATCGTTTGCTGCGGTTAATGTAATTCCAGAAATCGAAGATGTTAAAGATGTTGAAATAAAAGAATCAGATATACGTGTAGATGTATATCGAAGTAGTGGTAATGGTGGTCAAGGAGTTAATACAACAGATTCGGCAGTTAGAATAACACATATACCTACAGGTATAGTAGTAACTGTACAAAATGAAAGATCACAAATTAAGAATAAAGATATAGCTATGAAAATATTAATGAGTAAGTTATATCAAATAGAATTACAAAAGAGAACGGATTATATTAATAGTTTAAAAGGAAATAGTGCTATTGATTTTGGTAGTCAAATACGTAATTATGTATTGGAACCATATAGTTTAGTAAAAGACTTAAGAAGTGGTTATGAATCAAATAATCCAGATAAAGTATTGGATGGAGATTTATATCCTTTTGTGGAGAGTTATTTAAGAATAAAGAGGTAAAATATGGATAAGGGAATATTTAGGGTATTATATATGTTAATTAGTTCCTTCCTGATAGGAGTATGTATCAATCTATTCTTAATACCATATGGTATAGCCATGTTTGGTACGAATGGAGTAGCTCTAGAAGCATATTTTGGAGCAGGAACAGAACCAGCATTAAACATTCTTATATTGAACTTAATTTTATTGTTTTTCGCGGCATTATTTATGAAAAACGATAAAATTAAAGGATATATATCATCTTCTTTAGCGGTACCATTTTTCGTATATGCTACCAAAGGAATAACTTCCATTATTCATGTAGGAATAGAAGATAAATTAATAATAGTATTAGCGGCTTCATTCTTATTAGGATTTGCTTATAGTTTATTATTTAAACATGGATATGCTGGTGGAACAGTATTCTTATTCGAAGAAACAATAGGAACTATTACACATATTCATAGTAAGTATTATTCATGGTTAATAGATACTTTTACTTTAATAGCTGTAGGATTAACTTTAGGATTTATGAATGCAGTATATTCGTTTATATTAATAATTCTTTCTAAAGAATTAATATTGAGAACTAGATTTGGTATAAATGATTCGAAGATGTTCTTTGTAATTACTTCGAAGGAAAAAGAAGTAAAAGATTTAATAATAAGAAATATAAAATCAGAATTAAGTTTATTAGATGTTAAAGGTGGATTTACAAAGAAATCTAATAAAATTATTACTACGGTAATTAATACATCTGATTATTATAGATTAAAGGAAGGTATTAAAGCGATAGATCCAAAAGCATTTATCGTAATTACAGATACTTATGACGTAATAAATCGTAAATCATTATAGGGAGGTTTTATGAGAAAATTTAAATTATTAGTAATAGCGTTAGCATGTTTATTTTTAGTTGGATGTGCAACGACTAAGGAACCAATAACTGGTGATGAATTTGTAGAAAGAACTAAGAAGGCCGGATTTACAGCAATAGATATTAAAGAATCATATAGTACTTTTGCTACGAATGCTTATTTAATTAATTCTGATTTTAAAGCTATATTTATTGAAAGTAGAAATGTATATGATGTTGAAGGAGTATTCTTAGATGAGTGCAAAAATGTTAATTTAAAATTAACACAAGATGCTAAAATAAAAAATGATAGTGGAAAAAATTGGGCATCATATTATGCTACAGATATAGGACAATATTTCTATGTTGCTTTTGTAGATAATACATATTTATATGTTGAAGGTAAAGAAGATAATAAAGAACGTATAGAAAGCTTTATTGACAGTATAGGATACTAGAAATAGTATCTTTTTTATGTAAAGCAGATACTATTGCGTGTAAATTTTACCATTTATTGACTTTTTATTGATATAATAGTATTGAATAAGAGGCGATGAATGGATGGCTAATTTTGATAGTGCAAACAAAAATATAGATTCTTTAAGTACTGATTTAATCGGGGTTATAGCGAATAAAGACGAAGATGGTTTCCAGAATATGTGCCTTAAATGTGAGAGTATATTCAAGGATATATTAGAGATGCATCCAGAAGCTATGGATCAGGATGAAAAACGTAATGCAATCAATGTATTACGTCGATTAAAGGATGTATGTTTACAGCTAATTAATATCAAGATAAATGTCTTTGGATATGTAAAGGAAGAAGAGAAGAAAGAACCGAGTTCGAAAGAAATTGCTTCCTCACTTGAACAAAAAGTATTATCTTTAAACAATAAAAACAAAAGAGCAGCATAAATGCTCTTTTTTCATATTTATTTCACATTTTGCTAGTATATTTTTCCTCAGAGATATGATAAAATCATAATAGGTGAGAATAAGATGGGAGTAAAAGTATTTAAGTCTTTAGACGAACAAGTCGCCATCCTTGAAAACAAGGGATTAGTTATCGAAGACGTAGATTATGCTAAGCATGTTCTTTTACGTGAAAACTATTTCTTCTTAATGGGATATAGACATTTGTTTCTTGATAAAAAAGATTCAAAAAGTTTTAAAAGTGGTACTACGTTTAGAGAACTTTATTCTTTATTTTCTTTCGATCGCCAACTAAGAAATATTATTTTTAAGAATATTCTTATTATTGAGAATAATGCTAAAAGTATATTTTCTTATGTATTGTCTTCGAAATATGGATATAAAGAAGTAAATTACTTTAAACCTTCGAATTACAATCAATCTCCGGAAAAAGTACGTCAAGTAAATGACTTACTAAAGAAAATGAAAAGACAAATTAGAGTTAATGGGGGACAACATGAAGCTACAAAACACTATATTAGGAATTATGGTTATATTCCTTTATGGGTAGTAGTTAAAGTATTATCTTTTGGTATAACTTCAGAATTATATACAATTATGAAGACGCAAGATCAAAAAGATATAGCTAAAGAATTTAATGTTGAGCCTGAGAATCTACTTTGTTTCTTACCTTTATTGTCTAATTATCGAAATTTATGTGCACATGAAGATATAATGTTCGAACATAAGACACAAAAAGGTATTCCAAATAATTTTTACCATATTCAATTAAATATACCAATGATTAATGACGAGTATATTTATGGTAAAAATGATTTGTTTTCTATAGTCTTAATATTTAAATACTTATTAAGTGAAGCGGATTTCCATTTGTTTATGCGTGAAGTTACTTACGAAATAAGCAATTTAGAGGGTAGACTAAAAGTTATTCCGATTGAAGTTGTATTAGATAGAATGGGTTTCCCTAAAAACTATGAGGTTTTATTAGAACTCGATTAGGAGGAATGATAAATGGAAAATAAGAAAAATGGTAATGGGCTAACTATTGTTTTGATACTTGTAGTTGTTGTCTTGATAGTTGCAGTTCTTGCTGATGTCTTAGCTTCATCAACAAATTTAAAAGATATATTTAGTCAAACTATAGTTAATAAAACAGAAAAAGAAGTAACAATAACAGATAAAGGTATAGCCGATGCTGTAGAAAAAATGTATGATTCAACGGTAGTAGTTAAAGTTGGAACAAGCTCATGGGGTAGTGGAGTTGTCTATAAAAAAGATAACAAATATGGTTATATTTTAACTAATCATCACGTTGTTGATGGAGCAAAATCCATAACAATTATGTTTACAGATATGAGTGAAGCAGAAGGAACTTTAATTGGTAGTGATGAACATGCGGATGTAGCAGTAGTTAAAGTTGATGCTAATAAGATTAAGTCAGTAGCAGAAATTGGTTCTTCAGAAGATTTAAAATTAGGAGATACTGTATTTGCTGTAGGAACACCAATTGATTTAGCTTATTCGTTTACAGTTACTAGAGGTATTTTAAGTGGAAAAGATAGATTAGTTTCTATGAGTAGTAAAGAAAGTGGTTATAGTTACTATTATCAAACGAGAAATACTGATGTGTGGTATATGAAATTAATTCAAATTGATGCATCAATTAATAGTGGTAATTCAGGTGGGCCATTAGCTAATTCTAATGGAGAAATAATTGGTATTACAAATAGTAAATTATCTAGTTCTGGAAGTTATTATAGTTCTAGTGCGACGATTGAAAATATGGGGTTTGCTATACCTATTGAAGATGCTATAAGTGTAGCTGATCAATTAGAAAAAACAGGAAAAGTAGCTAGACCTTTATTGGGAGTTTCAATGACAACAATTACTGATGCACCTAAGGGAGGAATAAAGATTCCGGAAGGGGTTACTTCAGGAGCTGTAGTTGCTGATGTATCTAAAGGTGGAGTAGCTGAACAAGCTGGTATTAAACCTGGAGATATCATTGTTAAAATTGATGATAAAGATGTTAAAGACTATATGTATTTAAAATATTATCTTCATAGATATGCTATCGGAGATGTAGTAACATTTACGATAATTCGTGATGGTCAAACTAAAGAAATTAGGGTAACATTAAGTCAATAAAAAATCATTACTATGTAATGGTTTTTTTATGTTATAATATGGGAAGAAATGAGGGTTATTATGTCACTTAAAGCAGGTATTGTAGGTTTACCTAATGTAGGTAAAAGTACACTTTTTAATGCGATTACAAAAAAGAATATTTTAGCAGCTAATTATCCATTTGCAACAATAGATCCAAATGTAGGTATAGTAGTTGTTCCAGATAGTAGATTAGATTTTTTAAATGAGTTATATAAACCAAAAAGTTTAGTACCAACAGCATATGAATTTATTGATATTGCGGGGTTAGTAAAAGGTGCTTCGAATGGTGAAGGTTTAGGTAATAAATTTTTAAGTCATATAAGAGAAGTAGATGCGGTTGTTGAAGTTGTTAGATGCTTTGAAAATGCCGATATTACGCATGTTGAAGGCGGTATTGATCCAATAAGAGATATGGAAATTATCAATGTAGAACTTGCGTTAGCAGACTTAGAAATTGTTCAAAATAGATTAGGTAAAATTGGTAAAAAAGCTGAGATGACAAAAGATAAAGGAGAACTATTAGAAATTAATACGTTGAAGAAATGTGTTACAAATCTGGAAGCTAATATTCCTTTAAGATTAGTAGAATTTACGCCTGAAGAACAGGCTATTCTGAAGACATTTAGTTTTATAACATATAAGCCAATAATTTATGTGGCAAATGTATCCGAAGAAGATATAGCAGTTGGTCATAATCAATATACTGATTTATTGAGTGAAAGAGCTAAAGAAGAACATGCTGGTGTTATAGTTATGTGTGCTCAAATTGAAGCTGAATTATCCTCAATGGCTGATGATGAAAAACAACTATTTATGGAAGATTTAGGTATTAAAAATAGTGGTTTAGATAAATTAATATTTGAGACATATGATTTATTAGGACTTCAAACATTTTTTACAGCTGGACAAGATGAATGTCGTGCATGGACGTTTAGGAAGGGTATGAAGGCACCTCAATGTGCAGGAATAATTCATACAGATTTTGAAAAAGGATTTATTAAAGCGGAAGTTATGAGTTTCGAAGATTTAAAACAATATGGTTCAGAATTAAAGGTTAAAGAAGCAGGTAAAATGCGTCTTGAAGGTAAAGAATATTTATTCCAAGATGGAGATATTGCTTATTTCCGATTTAATGTGACAAAATAGACTTAAAAAGTCTATTTTTTTATGTTATAATTTTATTGAGAATAGGTGATATTATGAGAAAATTTTCATATGTATTTTTGATTGTAATAATTGCATTTGCCTTTGGAATTTTATTAGTTCCATCAGATCCAAATTTCAATTTTAATGCATTTTTAGATTTGTTTAAAGGTAGTGAAAAAGATCAATTTATAAACAGATGTAATGGGTTTGCTAAAAGAACTATAGATCAGTTTGAAATGGATATGGATGGTAATAAGAAAAATATTGATAAAACTTTAGCAGAATATCCATATATTTACGATGGAGTATTAATAATTTATCAGTCTTATGGTGTATATGAGTATTCATTGGATGAAGCAGATTTTAGTAGTATTCATATGTATGCGGCTATTGAAAAGGATTCAAAAACAACCTTCTTATATGCCATAAATACTGGAGAACCAAGCGAAGCAAAATATATGATTTTGAAACATATTTACAATTCAGAAAATAAAAAATATAAATCAAGTGTAGTTAACAATGATGCTTTACAAAGTTATGATAAGCATGATTATGAAGATAAGATGAGTAATGCCACGAAAATATGCCAAGATATTAAAAATACAACAAACAGACAATTTGTTTGTATGACGCCAACTGGTGAATTAATAGAATAAATTTTTATAAAAGACTTTAATAAGTCTTTTTTTTGTGATATATTATATATAATAGAATAGAATAGAGGGATTATTATGGATGGGCAGTTTACCGGCACTAACTACGTCAACAACCAGCAAAATAACGCTAACCATGCCATAAATAATCAACCTCCTGTACCAAATAATGGTCAACAGGGAATGGCCTCTAGCACGCTTTATAATCAAAATAATATGATGCAACCTAATGGAAATATGGGAAAAATGGGGCAAAATCCAATCCCTCAAAATAAGCCTCAAAATGCCCAAGTTCCTGCAGGAATGCTACAAAATAATGGTGCTAAGCCTCCGATGATGAATAATAATTTTGGTCAGCAAAATTCTAATAGATCTATGCCAAATAGCCAGATGCCAGGATATTATCCGGGTATGAATGGTAATCAAAAGATGATGTATCCGAATGCGGGTAATGGTGGTAAACCAAATGGTTTCTATAACCAACAACAACCATATCCAAATATGGGAAATAATGGTCAAAAACCGATGCCGAATACACCAAATATGGCGCCAAATCAAGGCAATCAACCAATGACAAAGAATATGAGTAATTCAAGCATCCCTCTAGCTGGAAATATGAATAATTCTATGCCTAATGGTATGAATGCGCAAGCAATGCCTAATCCAAACATGACGCCAAATATGGCGAGTCCTATGACTCCGAATGTAGGGGTAATAGCGCCTAATGGTGGTGTTAATACTGCGTTACAACCTAATATACCGTTGACGGAACCTGTTAAGCCTAAACCTCCGGTTCCACCTAAGAAAGATAAGGGTGAAGTGGCTAAAGTTGATGAGCTTCATAGTGAAGAAATAGTCGAAGATAAACTATATGAGGATAACATTGATATTAGCCGTGATAACGTTAAGAGTGTATCTGATTTAGGTTATAATCCGAAGTTAGGTGAAAATAAGGTTGGACAAATTAGGTCTACACCATTAAATCGTAAATCAAGCTTGAAAACTTTGACGCCACAAGAACGTTTAAATAGTGCTAAAGCTAGCGTCCCATTAATCCCTCAGGACGAAGAAGGTACTAATAAACCACGTCAAAGTACAAATAAAAACGCTCCTGTTGCTCCGATGAACAATATGGGAAATATGGGCATGAATCCGGGCTTTAATCCGAATATGAATGGTCAACAATTCATGAATCAAGGAATGCCAATGGCTCCGAATATGAATATGCCACAATATCCGGTAAATGGACAATTTGCAATGCCACAACCACCACAAATGCCAACACCACCGCAAATGCCACAAGCTCCACAAATGCCACCATTCCCATTGAATATGTATATGGGTATGGCAATGAATAAGCCAAAAATGCCTAATGGTATGGCTATGCCTACACAACCTAATGCAAATCAATTCGTAGCAAATGTTACAGGTAGTGTTGTCGAAATTAAGGAAGAACCAAAAGAAACTCAAACCGATTCTAAAGTCGATGAATATAAAACTCCAATTCCTAAGATGACGGAAGAGGTATCAGCAATTGAGCAAAAGAAAACGGAAGAAATAATCCCTCAAAAATCTATTCCGGAACCTGTTGCTCCAGTTATGCCGATAATTATTCCTGATGGAAATGAAGATGAAATAGTTGCTGCTCCAGTAGTGCCAATGCCTGGATTAGCAAGTTCACCAAATGAGTCGGTCGAGGTTGATAATAAACAGAACACAGCAAATGTAAGTAATGAAATCAGCAATGTGATGAAGTCAGAAGGAACAATGCCGGCTATGCCAGTTGTTCCAACTCCACCATCTCCTGGTTTGGTATCCCCTCTATTACAACCAAACGAAGAGAAAAAGGAAGAGTCATCTATGGAAGTAAAACCAGCAAATGTTGGTATTACTCCTTCTACTTCAACGCAACCAGATTCTATTGCTAATGCATTTAAAGCTGCTTCTGGAACATATAAACCTGAGGTAAAAGAACCGGTTAATCCATTCGGAGGTAATATTAGTATTCCTCCAAAGATTGTTGATGAACCTAAAATTGTCGACGAGCCTAAGATTGTTGATGATTCTAAGACAGCTAATGTATCAGCTGTAGGCTTACCAATACCAGGTCCAGAATTAGGCAAAAAGCCGCTTAATGAACCTGTTATTGAGGAAGGTGAAGAATTCGCTGTTGATATTGGTGGATCTTCTAAACCATCTAATGTATCAGCTGTAGGCTTACCAATACCAGGTCCAGAATTGGGTAATAAACCAATCGAAAAGAAGAATGATGAAGCAGTCATTCCAGGACCACTTTCTGAAAAGAAAGGTAATGTATCAGCCGTAGGTTTACCAATACCGGGTCCAGAATTAGGTACAAAACCAATTGAGAAGATGGATGAAGAAGTCTTTATTCCTGGTCCACTTCTAAAACCAAAAGCTGAAGAACCAGTTAAGAAGGAAACTGAATTTGTTGTTCCGGTAGTTAAGTTACCACCACAAATTAAGAAAGAAGAAACGCCAGTTCCTCCAGTTAAACCGGTTGAACCAGTTAAGGTATTAGTACCTGAAAAACCAGTTGTTCCTGAACCAATCAAGAAGGAAGAACCAGTTATTGAAGATGGTCCAGCAGTATCAATTTCTGAACCACCTAAAGTAACTGAACCGGTTAAAGAAGAAAAACCAGTAGTGGTTAAACCAGTTACTGTTGCCGTACCAACTGTTGAAAAGAAAGTTGAACCTGTAACAGTTAAGGTACCAGAAAAGACGGTTATTACTGCAACACCAGTTGTAGCTAAACCAGTTGAAGAACCAAAAGAAGAACCAATTAAGGAAGAGAAACCTGTTGTAATAGCAGCACCTATTGCAGAACCAAAACCAGCTCCAGAACCTGTTAAGGAAGAAGAAGCTGTGGTTGAGGAAAAACCAGTCGAAGATGTAACAGAAAAAGTAACAGTATCTGTTCCGTCTATTAAACCTGCTAGTGTTGTTGAACCAACGGTTAAGACACCAAATGTCGTTTCTCTTGGTGATAATACAGTTGAACCAACAGTTGTTAAGAAAACAGTTACAACTAAGGTTGTTAAAGTTCAACCACAAGCACCAACAACAGTTAAGAAGATTGTTCGTAGTACATCTAGTCAATCAACACAAAATGCTGATGGAGCTCAAAAAGTTATTAAGATGCAAAATGGTAAGATGGTTCGTCGTAATGCTGATGGTGAAGTTATCGATACTGTTGTTGATGATGGAAAGATTAAGATTACTATTCCAATCATTAATGTCACATTACCAGAAATGCCTAGAAAAGTATTTGTTGGTATTATGTCAACAGTAGTCATTTTAATAGGTGTATTAATCGGATTTGTAGCTTACTCAGCCTTTGGTGGCGGTGGCTCAAAAGCCGTTATTACGTTCTATTATGATAATGAAGAAAAGATGTATAAAGGTGAAAAAGGCGATGTTAGTGATCGTGGAATAGTTCCAATACAAAAGTATAATTGTAATAGTGATAATTGTGCGTTAAAAGGAATACATAATCCTGATAATGAAGACGATACATGGGCTGTAATCTATGATGAAAAAGTTGTATTTGTTAATTACAAATCAAGTAACCTTTATAATACAGATATTCGAGGTCAAATATTGGATACACCAATCTTTGTAACTAAAGAATCAGATGATCCAGAGAAAAAGACTGGTAGTCTTGTAGGTATTCTATTTAATAGTGAGATGACTGATGGTAGTGAATCAGTAGTATCTTGTTCTATTAAGAATTTAAAAGATTTCTGTTTCTATAAACAAGATTACAAGATTTATAGTGATTCAAATGATGAGATATATGCAAATCATGGTAAGTTCCCATTAATTAGTAAAAATAATAATGGTACAGCAACCTTATTCTCTTTTGAAGATAAGGACTTCGAATTACCGGCAAAACCTAATGGTATATTTACTTACATTATGGGTGCTAATGATAAAAAATATCCGGCAATTGTTTATGAAAAGAATGATCAAAAACGTATCAGTTTAATCAATTTTGATGAAAATGAAAACTTCACATATTTCACAATAGATGGAAATAAAGGATTAGGTAGTAGCATATTCAGTAATTTCACATATGATTATGTACAAAATTCAAATAATGCTAATATAGTTTATATTTCTGGATCATCATTGAACAAATTCTATGCTTGTGATTTATCTAAACACGATTGTTCAGGATCAAATGAAGAAGCTAATGGTGCAATAATGATTGCAGCAATTAACCGTATAGATAATTATGGATACTATGATGGTGAAACTGAAGGCGAGATTAGAGATATTGATAAACGAAACGTATTCAAGATTATTAAAACGCCAACGGATAGTAAATATATATTAACAATACCGCCGTCATCAAATAATCTTTCAACACAATCAGTTGAATTGAAGTTAATGCCTGAATTCCTGAATGGTGAGTTATATATTGATAACAGTGTCAAACCATATTCTACACCAGATAAATTAACTTTATCATTCATCAGTAGAAGTAATGCAAGTAAAAAGAGTAAAAGGGTAGATATAGTAATTGACTATGATAAACTAAGTGGTAATGAAAAACTTATATTAACTGAAGACAATTACGTTTACCATGATTAGGAAAGGAGTTAGAAAAGATGAATAACGAAAATAACACGAATAAAGATGCTTTCTCAATGCATGATGATGGGAATCATAACATTAACGATAAGGTTATAGTTCCACCTGTGCATGAGGATACATATAGTAAAACGGAAATATTGGATGTTACAGCTATTATGCGTACAGTAAATAATAGTGACAATTCTACTCCGGCTAATACACAAAATAGTACAACTGGAGGACCAGTTCCTCCGGTTGTTACACCACAAGTTGTAGTTCCTATTGAACCAATTGTTTATGATGATTTAACAGGTGTAGCACTACATGAAGATACTAATGGATTAGAAGGTACATCTTTTAAAGATGAACCGGTAGTTGAAGAACCAGTTGTTAAGGAAAAGAAACCTAAATCTATGACATTCTATATGTTGATGTTTGCGGCAATTCTATTAGTAGTAGTAGCTGTAGTATTTGCTTTATTGTTTGCTAAATCTAGTTATGAACGAGGAGATCATGATAAAGGTAAAACATATTATTTCTATCTTGCAGGTTCATCTGTTACATATAGTGAAACTAATCCAGAAGGAAGTTCATTGTTATTTACTTATGAATGTAGTGGAAGTAAATGTTTAATAGATAATTTCTCTTCGAATAAGAATTATCCATATGCTGTACTTTATGATGATGGATATTATATCTTTGATTATGTTAAAGGTACAGTTGTAGATTTAAATTTAAAAGAATATGGTTATGATATTAAGAATGGTAAGACATCATTATTAGCTATTAGTGATAATGATAGATTAAGAGGATTTATTATAACTTCTTATAAAAACAACGATGTTGTATCATGCTATTATTCAACTAATAAGAAGAAAATAGTATATTCAACAGAAAAGTGGAAACCATATGCTGATAGTAATACTGTTTATTTCATAAATAATAGTTATATTTCTTTATATCAAGAAGTAGATGGAAAAGTTAGAAGTAAACTAATTGACTTCAAGAGTGGAGTTGAATTAGGGGAAATTGTAGGTTATTATTCAGCTTATTATGATACTATTAGACGTAATTGGTATATCGTAGCTAAAGAATCTATGGAAGCTAATGCTAAGATAAAATTACTTAAAGATGATAGATTAAGTTATGTATTACCTGGTGTTTCAGAATATCAACACGTTGGATTTAATACAAATGATAAAAATATCGTTTATTTAACGGGAGATACACAAGTATATTATGTTTGTGATGCCAATGCAGGTACTTGTGAAACACATAATTCTAACTATTTAATATTTGATGTTATTGATGATACATATAAAATTATTAAATATAATAATCAATATGCTATTATGAAAAATAATAGTTCTCCGATAACATTTAGAGAATATTCTTCACAAGAAAATAAGATATTCTTTGATTATGACACAACTACGTTCTATAGAAAACAAGATACTTTTGCGGGTGAAACAGGAGTACATATTTACTTTAAGAATGAAAAGGGCGAAGATTGTCTAGAATATTACTTTGATGAAGCACAAGGTAAAGTATTAGAATTAAGTAATAAATGTCAAAAGAAATAGACTTTTTTAACAAGTCTATTTTTTTATGATATACTTTTTTTATGAGGCGATTAATATGGCGAAAAAGAATATCGATCCAGAATTTAAAGATGTTTATAGAATTAATATAATTAAATTTGTTGTAGTTGTTCTAATAATTGGTGTTATTGGATGTACAGCATATTATATATATGAAATGAAATTATATGAAAAAGTAATTAACTATTTTAAATTGGAAAAAGATGATGAAGAGAAAGAAGATAATAATGATTATCTAAAGACTATTTATTATTATAAAAATGGTACTAATATTAAAGCATTAGATATAAAGAGTGAAGAATTAGAACTAATTAGTTCTTATGCTTGTAAGACTACGAATTGTAATTATAAAAATATAGTAGATAATAAATATGGAATTATTATTGATGAGAAGTCTTATATATATAATATAGATAAGGAAGAAGAAATATTAGTTAATGTAGATTTAAAACAAAATAATAATTATATGCTTATATATAATAAGGATAGCCTATTAGGTTTATTATATAAGGATGATAAAACAAGATATTATTCTTTAGATGAAGGAAAAGTAGTATATAGTACTTCAACTTGGGATTATTATGAAGATTCCAATTATTCTTCATATGGATATATTGCGTTTAAATCATCATCTAGTTGTGGTTTATTTGATTTAAGTTCTTATAAAATAACAGATGATAGTATTCATGAGGGTGTATATGGATATTATGATGATATGCCTGTTATTAAAACGAATGATAATATGTATTATATATTAGATAAGAAATTAAAACCAATGAATACGGAAAAGAAATATATTAGATATTTAAATAAAAAAGATTATTTCTATTTAATGGATGGTACGAAAAAGTATTATAAGTGTGGAGTAGAGAATGTTAGTTGTTCAAAGAAAACAGCTACTTATGCATTCTTTGATTTAATGAATGATCAATTTATTATTCTATACGGAAATAATATGTATTTTGGTAATAATACATATACTCCGACTAAGAAAATAGTATCTATGAAGGGTTTAAAATATGATATAGAACATTCATATTATTTAGCGGAAAAAGATGGAGATAAAGAGCCTGGATACTACTTAGCATTTATAAAAGATGGAGAAACTAAGAAGTACGAATTATACTATTTTAATGTAGATTTAAAATTAGTAAGTCAAGAAAGTATCGACATTTAATTAAGTAAACATTTATTTGTTTACTTTTTTAATGACTAATGGTACAATACATGCAGAGCGAAAGCTCCTTGCTTATAGCGAATATAAGCCGAATAGACCATAAGGAGGTGTAGAAGATGAACAAATACGAAATGATGTTCATAGTAAATGCAACATTAGATGAAAATGCTTGCAAAGAAGTTGTTGCTTCTTTAGAAGAAGTAATCAAAGCTGGTAAAGCTGAAAATTTTGAAACTAAAGATTTAGGTCAAAAGAAATTAGCTTATCCTATTAAAAAGGAAATTACTGGTCATTATTATGTATTTAATTTCTCTCTAGCTGAAAATGATACTACTACTCGTGATGAGTTAGATCGTAAGGCTAGAATTAATGAAAATGTATTAAGACATTTAATTATCAAATTAGACGAGGAGTAATTATATGAATAATGTAAGTTTAATTGGAAGATTAACAAGAGATCCTGAATTAAGAACTACTGCAAGTGGTATTTCAACATGCAGATTTAGTCTAGCTGTTGATGGAAGACCTGATTCTAACGGAAATCCACATACTGATTTTATTAATATTGTAGTATGGAGAAACCAAGCAGATAATGTTGCAAAATATTGTAAAAAAGGATCACAAGTTGCTGTAACTGGTAGAATTCAAACTGGTAGTTATCAAGGACAAGATGGAAATACTAGATATACAACTGATGTTGTAGCTGATAGAGTACAATTCCTTGGTAGTAAGAATAGCTCTAGTAATGGAGATAATTATCAAGATGAAATGCCTGATTATAGTATGGGTGATCAATCATCTACTCAAGGTGCTAATTTAGAGGAAGATCCTTTTAAAGATTTTGGTACTGAAGTAGTATTGAGTGATGATGATTTACCATTTTAGTTTTATAGAAAAGGAGTATTAAAATGGCTGAATTTTATCGTAAGAAAAAAAGAATTTGCCAAATGTGTGCTGGTAAAAGTGTTGATTATAAAGATGTAGCTATTGTTACTAAATATATAAATGAAAAAGGTAAGATTGTTCCTAGACGTATGACTGGAGCATGTGCTAAACATCAAAGACATATAGCTCAACAAATTAAAAGAGCACGTTATATGGCTTTAATTCCATTTGTAAAATAATAAGAAAATACATATTAATTTATGTATTTTTTTTTTGTTCTTTTTTATTTAATTGTTGACTTATATTATGATATAATATATACGTATAATAATATATATTAATAGAATAGAGGTGAGTGTATGAAAAATAAGATATTTTTAGTAATATTTGTTTTTATATGCTTATTCTCTTTTTCTAAACCAGTAAGTGCTGCTTGTACAGGACAAAGTGGTAAAGTTAGTATATTGAGTAATAGTTTATTAGATAGAATAAAAGTAATGAGTTATAGACAATTAGGAGCTATGAGCGATAGTGTTGGTAGTTATGGTTTATCTGTTTTCTCATTAGAATTAGATGATAGAAGAGGAACTTATTATTATGCTTATGGTATAGATCCGGGATATAAATTTGCTAGTGGACAAGTATGTTGTAATGCGTTATCAAATGGTAGATTTAATAGAGGTGTTAGAGCCGGATTTACTTATTTAATTACAGAAGCAGGAAGAATTAATAGAACTAAAGGATCTGCTTCTGAAGAAGCTGCGGTAATGGATATGGCAATAAAGATATTCTCAATGGCTAATGGTATATCTAATACAGGTAATACTAATATGGGCTCATCTTTTTATCAATTAACAACATATTTAAGATTAGTAACAGATTTATATGATAATGCTAAGAGTATGTATGGTGATGATAATGCGCAAATAAACGCTTATGTTCAAGAGAGATTAAATAATTCAGTTTATAGAGGATATAACATTAGTAGTTTTATTAAAGGTGGAAGTGCAACTAGTTTAGCTCCACAAGCATATAATGTTTATTTATTAGCTAATGATGTTAAGAGAATTGCAGAAGCTGATACCGCTGGAGGAACATATGCTACTCAAGATATTAAATTATCAGGAACTAATGATGTTATGACTTGTCGAGGAGATAATGTAATATTAGATATTGAAGTAGCTGATAATGTAAGAGACTTAAACTTTGTGGTTAATGATGATCCACAAATAACGGTTAGAAGAAATAATAATAAATTATATATTAGTAAATCTAGATTATTTAGAAATTCTAATTGTGATAGTGGAGATGTTACATTTACAATTAAAGCTACTTATTCAGGTGGAGCTGATGTAGATTTATTAATGTGTACGGCTTATTCACATGGACAACAACAAATTGTGTCTTATGTAGGTCCTGAAGGAGTTATTAGAACTGGTGGTAATACCGCTACTAAATCATATTCAGCAACATTTACTATCCCGACTGAGTGTGTTCCGGCATCTTATAGAAGAGCGTGTGTAACGGGTAGTGGAATAAGATGTGAAGGATATGAGACTGCGGATATTAAATCTTCAGTAAGTAATTGTTGTAGTGATACGGAAGAACCAAATGAAAGTATAGTAACTGATTCAACTGGTTCATTAAGCGTTGATGATCCGTTAGATATAGATGATTTATTTCAACTAGATCCAGATTTACATGATCCTGAAGTATTATCAAAAGTTAAATGTGGTACACAAGTATTAACTAGTGCTCCAGATTTCCAAACCGTTCCAATTGAGAATTCGGATACTGAAACAATGAGAAAATATTGTGGAATGTATTGTATGGAAAGATCAACAGTTATAACACCGCCACCGGTAGATGTTACAGCAGGTAGATATTTTGAATTAGATTTCTCTAAATTTGAAATAAGAGAAGAAAGACAATGTCGTATAAGCGTTGATTTGTCAGGATTCTTTAAAGATTATGTAGCACTTGTTAAAAATCAGATAGCTGAATTTAATAAATATGAAAGTAATGCAGGGCATTATTATATGTATAAAGAAGTAAGTGACCAACGTTCATCAGAAATTCTTCAGCTTGGGGTAACTTGTAGAAGAACTGGTGGACAATATGTTAAGAAACAAATATATGATGGATGTGGAAATCCAAAAGCGATTAATACTTCTACTAGATGTAATAAAAACAATGGTGTTGAAGTAGGAGATAATTATAGTGATTACTGTAATGTAAAATATGATAAACTTCCTTATGTTACGCTTCATTATTCAGATTATAGATATCCACAAGCTTCTTTAGATGAAGATGTTACTAATGGTGGTCTATATGGCTATGGAGCAGCAAATACGATTATTAAAGCAGAAATTCAGGATGATTTTAGTACACCATCGTTCCCACGTGCGACATTTGGAGGATCTAAAGCATTCTTTAGTATGAATATAGATGATGAATGTGAAGGAAAGTCAGCATACGAGGTAGGGGGTTCGCCAACATGTTTCTATAGTGGTGGAGGCGAAATTCCAGCAACAGTAAGAAATACAATTTATGATCAACAATGTCAGGCAATACATGGTGAGTGTGATCGCTCTTGTCGTAGAATATATATATTAAATAATGATTATAATACAGCAGCACATAATTTCTATGCATGTTCATGGACACCAGACGATTTAACAATGTATCAACATGTAATTGGTCCGGGACATTATCCTGCGTTTGATCAAGATATGGATTTCTTTAATTCAAGACAACAAAGTTCTAAAAGCATGTATGCTACTTTGGTTGATGAGTTAAAGAGATTAGAAAATTCGATGATAGAATGTTTATTCTTCTTTACTGAAGGCTTCTATGGTAGTTCGAGAATAGAAACTAATCACTATGATGTATCTAAACTTGAAACTTCATTTGAATATGATCAAGTATTTAGTACAGCTAGTGGTGATATGACAACAATTACTAATCATAGTACGGAGTTATTACATGGATGTGAAGTAGCTCTTGAGAATGTCGAAGATATTACAAGTGAAGGATTTGGAAGAAGTCAAACTATAGCATTAATGGGATTCCATAAACGATCATTAAACTTTTTACTAGATTCACTTGATTGGGTAGCTTTAAGAACACATGCAACGGAAGCAACATATGGTGAAACAGTTTCAAGAATAAAAAGAAGACTTGAAGGGAATGCAGATATAGATAATTATGTTCATGGACTTTTCCCAAAATATGTAATTAAAAATGGAACATATAAAGTTCATTGTGATTTTGATAATGATACAGAATTTTATACTTTAATTCCTGGAGGAATTAGTGCATTAAATCCAACAACAAATAATTATGTATTCCATGAAAGATTATTAACATCATATTTAACTACTTATGCTGGTAAACATGAAATCTTATATCATGTTACCGGATTAGGTAGTCAGGTTGCTCGTCAATTGGATAGTTATTTCCAACGAGGAGTTACATGTTCGGGACGTAGTGCGGGAGCATATAATGCTGCAGCATCATGTTACTTTAATGTAACACAAAAGTTAGTAACAACGGGAACATGTCATGGAGTTGCTTCTTCATCAAATTTCCAAGATGTTTGTGAAGTAACATGTGCAAATGATGGTAGTTGTGATAGTATTTTCAATTATATGTTTAAGGTTGTAGATCCTTCGAATTTATTCCCTACGGATATACCTTCTTATGAAGATCAAAATGGTTGGGGGAAGAATTGGTTAACAGCTGAGGGTGTATCAGTAAGAACATATGTTGAATCAGATGCACAAGCAGAATTAACTTATTCACCAGTTAATTTAACTTATTCGTTTAATCTAGATGCTAAGACAATAAGCGCTATTAAAGATTATAATGAAGTTAGATTAGATGATGGTGGATATAATGATTTCAATTTATATTGTAATTGTGGTATTAATGGTTCAGCTGCTTGTACACATTGTACAAGTGCATTCCTAACTAATCTTGCCCAAACAGATAGTATAGTAACTATTAATGGTACATACCATTCAGTTAATAAAATATGGGGTAGAGATGAAGATATTCAACAAGTTAGAAATAATAATTTTAACTGGAATAAGAGTACTGAACCTACAAGATCAAGATTTGGATAGAAGTAATCTTTTCGATTACTTCTTTTTAATGCAACTAGATAGTATTTTTGATATAATATATAACGAGAAAGAAGTGATTATGTGAAAGTTATATTATTGAAAGATGTTAAAAAACAAGGAAAGAAAGATCAAATAATTGATGTTTCTGATGGGTATGCTAAGAACTTCTTAATTAAACAGGGGTTAGCTGTTCCATGTAATGCAGCAAATGAGAATAAATTAAATAGAGATCTAAAAAATAGGAAAGATGCTGAAGAAGCAAGAATTAAAGAATGTGAAGAAACAAAGAAAAAATTAGAAAAGATTACTATTGAATTTAAAGCAAAAACAGGTAAAGATGGTAAGATGTTTGGTAGTATATCTAATAAACAAATTGCTGATGAGTTAAAGAAAAAAGGATATGAAATAGATAAAAAAATAATTTCTTGTGATCATGCTATAGATTCACTTGGAATTCATATTGTTGATGTAGAATTACATAAGAAGGTAATTGCAAAAGTAAATATAAAAGTTAGTTAGGGGGATATATATGCTAGAAAATATAAATAAAGAACCAAATAGTGTAGATGCTGAAGTTTGTGCTTTAGGTTGTGGTTTTTTATCATCAGTGGCATTAGAAAAAATGGTTGATGAATTAACTGATGATATGTTTTATGATAAAAGAAATGCAGTAATATATCGTGCTTTATATAATATCTATCAAAGAAAAGAAGCAATGGATGTAACAGTCTTAAAGAATGAGATTGAGAAAGAATGTGCTATTAATTCAATTGGTGGATTAGAATATTTAAGTGAAGTAATAGATTCAGTAGTATCTGCTTCATCAATTGAGTCATATATTAGAATAATTAGAGAAAAAGCAATACGTAGAAATCTTATTAAAACATGTGAAAATATAGAGAATAGTGCTAGAGATGAATCTATGGAAACATATGATGTAGTTGAGATGGCTGAAAAGGATATTTTTGCGGTTTCTAAGCAACGTAAGGTAGGAGAATTTAAAACTAGTGCGGAAGTAGTAAAAAGTGCTAGAGATTTACTAGAAGCGCTTAACAAAGCGGGCGAAGATGTAACTGGTGTACCTTCAGGATTTGCTGATTTTGATAAATTAACATCAGGTTTTCATCCAGGTGAATTAATAATAATTGCAGCTAGACCAGCAATGGGTAAAACGGCTTTTGCTTTAAATGTAGCAGTTAATGCTGCGAAGAGTATGGATAAAGCAGTAGCTATATTCAACTTAGAAATGACAGCAGAACAATTAATGTTACGTATGATAAGTGCTGAAGGGGCAGTCGAAGGTAATAAACTTAAAACTGGTAAATTATATAATGATGATTGGAAAAAGGTTAATGAAGCAATGAGTATATTAGCTGATGCACCTTTATATTTAGAGGATACATCTAGTAATACTATTGGTGAAATAAGAGCTAAATGTCGTAGATTAGCTGCTAGTCCAAAGAAATTAGGTTTAGTAGTAATTGACTACTTACAGTTAATTAGTGGTGGATCTGGTTATGGAACTAATAGACAACAAGAAGTATCAGATATTTCACGTAGTTTAAAGACTATGGCTCGTGAATTAAATGTTCCAGTTATAGCATTAGCACAGTTATCGCGTGGTGTTGAAGCAAGAGAAAATAAAAGACCAATTATGTCTGACTTAAGAGAATCTGGTTCTATTGAACAAGATGCAGATATAGTTGCATTCTTATATAGAGATGATTATTATCCAAATTCTAAAGCACCAGTATTGGAAAATAATAATTCAATATCTGAATTAATTATTGGTAAGCACAGAAATGGTGCTACTGGTACAATAAAATTATTATTTGAAAAGAATTATAGTCATTTCCGAAATTTTATTGAAAATGCACAAGAAAAATAGGTGATTTGATGAAAGAGAAGTTAATAGGGGGAGTATTAATACTTATAGTATGTGGAATAATATTTTTAGCAAACTATAATGAAGTAATATTTGGTACTCCGATAGAGGCTTATCAAGTATCTATTGATGGAGTAAATATAGGAACTATTGAGTCTAAAGATGAATTATATAATTTAATAGACTCAGAACAAACAGAATTAAAGAATAAATATGGTGTTAGTAAAGTATATCCACCAGATTCTTTATCTGTTCAAAAAGTATATACTTATGATAATAAAATAGATAATGTACAAGATATATATAATAAAGTTAAGGAAGCTAAAAACTTCACTATTGAAGGTTATGTAGTAACTATAAATTATTCAGATTCTATCTTGGATAATAATGATGATGAAGATGTTAAAGTAGTTCCTCCGAAAAAAATATATATATTAGATAAGAATATTGTTAAAGATTCGTTATATAATACAGCTGCTTCTTTTATAGGAAAAGAACAACTAAAGAATTATGAAAATGAAACACAAACTGAAATAGTCGATACAGGTGAAATAATAACATCAGTATTCTTAGATGAAACAATAACAGTTAGAAAAGATTTAATATCTACGAATAATACAATTATTATGAATGAAGCTGAATTATCAGAATATTTATTATATGGTAAATTAGGTTCTTATAAGAAATATGTTATTAAAGCGGGAGAAAGTCTTGAATCAGTAGCTGAAGAGTACTATTTAAGTTTAGAAGAGTTATTAATAGCTAATCCTCAATTTGAGGATGGTAGTGTATTATTAGCTGCTGGTGATGCTATAAATGTTGCGGAAGTTAATCCACTAATACATGTTATTTATCATAAGACGAATGTTGAAGATTTAACAGTTAATTATAAGACTACTTATGTGGACGATAATACAAAATATACTACTTATCAAGAAACAACTACAAAAGGAGTTAAAGGAGTATATAGAGCTACACAAGACGTTAAATATATTAATGGCGAAATAGCTAATATCGATGTTAAAAAGAAAGATGTATTAGTTCAAACAGTTAATGAAGTTATAACAAGAGGAACAAAGAAGAAATCCTCTGGTGGTAAGTCTTCAAGTTATCCACAATATGCTAATCAAACAGGTAATTCAGAGTGGAGTTGGCCAACACTTAGCCCATTTAAAATTGTATCTGGATTTAAGATGCGTACATTGTATAACCAAACAAAGATGCATCAAGGTATTGATATAGTATTAACGGGTGCAAAAAGTCATGGTTCACCAATATATGCTGTTAAAGATGGTGAAGTAGTTCATGTTAATTACAATACATCTAAGAATGAAGGAAAAGCAGTATGGATATTACATGATGGTAATGTTTATACACAATATATGCATTTATCTCGTATAGATGTTAATGTAGGGGATAAAGTTAAAAAAGAGCAAAAGATAGGTTTAATGGGATGTACTGGTAAATGTTATGGACCACACTTACACTTAGGTGTATGGTATGGTTATCCATATCGTGAAGGAGTTGCAAAGGATCCTTGCAAGACAATATTTAAATGTTAGTATCAGTATTATGTTCTGGTTCTGAGGGTAATTGTACTTATATTCAAACTAGTAATCATAAAATATTAATAGATTTAGGAATGAATACAAAGTATTTAACTGAGAAACTAGGAGAAATAGGAGTAAGAAGAGAAGATATAGATATAGTATGTATTACACATACACATAGTGATCATACTTCTTCGATTAAAACATTCTTTAAGAAAGATAAACCAGTAATATTATTGGATCCTAAAATGATGAATGATTTAGATTTCTTAAAAGATTATCCAAATCTATGTTTTGATACAAAAGATTTAGTATTTGGTGAGACTAAAATAGATATTGTTAAGACTAGTCATGATGCTCCGGGAAGTAGAGCGTATATAATACGAGATGGAGATAAATCTTGTGTTTATATAACAGATACTGGATATATAAATCATAAGAATTTTGAGATATTAAGTAATCATAATTTGTATATATTTGAAGCTAATCATAATGTAGAAATGCTTATGCATGGTAAATATCCTTCTTGGCTTAAGAAAAGAGTAAGAAGTGATGAAGGGCATTTATCAAATGATCAAGCAGGTTTTTATCTTAGTAAATTAATCGGAGATAATACTAAAACAGTAGTATTAGCTCATTTATCAAAAGAAAATAATACACCAGATATTGCCTTAGCAGAAGTAAGAGCAATAGTTAAAGATAATGGAGTGGATTTTGATAATTATATTATTGCTAAGCAAAGAGAAAGAACGGAGCTTATAGAAGTATGATAACTATATTATGTGTAGGAAAGATTAAAGAACAATATTTAAATGATTTAATTGATGATTATTCTAAGAGAATAAGTAAGTATCATAAATTAAGTATTGTTGAAGTAAAAGATTCTAATATTAAAGATGAAGGAGATTTATTACTTAAGTATATAAAACCTAGTGATTTTGTAGTAACAATGGAAATTGAAGGTAATAATATATCTAGTACAGAATTAGCTAATAATATAGATAAGTGGTTTTTAAAATCCTCTAACATAGTATTTGTGGTTGGAGGTTCTAATGGAATAGATAATAGAATTAAAGAATTATCTAATTATAAATTATCATTTGGTAAGAATACTTATCCGCATGGATTATTTAGAGGTATATTATTAGAGCAAATATATAGATCTTTTAAAATATTAAATAATGAAACATATCATAAATAAGATATGTTTTTTTTATGATATAATTTAAGAGGTGATTATTATGATAGGTAATAGTTGGGATGAAAAGTTAAGTGTTGTAGAAAATAGTGATAAATTTAAGTTGTTTATGAAAGTAGTTCAACATGAATATGATACTAAGACAGTATATCCTTTGAAAGAAAATATATTTAATGCATTAAAGTTAACGCCATACGATAAAGTTAAAGTAGTTATTATGGGTCAAGACCCATATCATGGGGAAGGGGAAGCTCATGGATTATCTTTTAGTGTACAGGATCCAACACCTTTACCACCTAGTTTAAAGAACATTTATAAGGAGTTATATGATGATTTAGGAATAAAACCATGTACAAGTGGAGATTTAACAAAATGGGCTAAGGAAGGCGTATTATTGCTTAATAGTACACTAACAGTAGTTAAAGATACACCTAATAGTCATAAAGATATAGGATGGCAATTATTTACGGATTATATTATTAAAGTATTAAATGAAAAAGAAGAACCAGTAGTATTTATTTTATGGGGAAATTTTGCTAAAAGTAAGAAAGCATATATTACTAATCCAAAACATTTAGTAATAGAAAGTGCTCATCCAAGTCCTTTTAGTGCTAGATATGGATTCTTTGGTAGTAAACCTTTTTCTAGAACAAATGAATTCTTAAAGAAGAACGGAATAAAAGAAATTGATTGGAATGTAAAATAAAAAGAGTGATTTAATCACTCTTTTATATTTAATCCATCATCAAATTCATTAAATACTTCTTTACCTTTATAATTAGGTTTAATATGTATTTTCATTAATTTACCAATTATATTAGATGGGAATTTCTTTAGTAATCTATTTAAATTAATATTATTCTTGTTATAGAAAGATTTAGCTGCTTCAATACGAGTATCAGATTCTTCGATTTTTCTTAATGATTCTTTAATATTCTTTTTATCAGCTAATTTAGGATAATCTTTCATAATAAGATTTAGTGTATCTATAGAAGATTTAATTTTTTCTTCGAAATCATAACTAGAGATACTTTTTTCTTTCAAATCTTTCAAATCACTAAATAAAGACAATTCTTTTTTAGTATTTTTAGTAACATCTTCTTCACAAGACATTATTAAATCATATCTAGTAGTTAATTCTTCAAGAATAGCTTTTTCAGCTTCATCAATTCTTGTTTTAGAGAATTGAATTTTATTATATAATGTTATATATAACATTGCTAATACAGCAGATATTAGTAATATAGTAAGTATAATAATAATAGTCGTTTGCATTTTATCACCTATGCTTATTTTATCATAAGTGATTAGTTATTTAAAGGAGGTTATTATGAATATAGAGTGTATAAGAGTAGGTTATTTACAGGAAAATTGTTATATATTAGATATTAATAATAATGTATTAGTTATTGATCCTGGTGATGAGGGGAATAAAATAATAGATAAGATTGGTAATAGAAAAGTATTAGGTATTCTTATTACTCATGAACATTTTGATCATATTGGAGCGATAGATGATTTAGTTAATAAATATAATTGTAATGTTTATAAGTATAATAATTTGAACATTGGTGAAAATATAATTGGGGATTTTAGATTTGATGTATTATATATGCCTGGTCATAGAGATGATTTAGTATGTTATTATTTTAAAAAAGATAATATTATGTTTGTCGGAGATTTTATCTTCGAAGGTGGTATAGGAAGAACCGATTTGGAATATGGTAATAATGAAGAAATGAAAGATAGTATTGATAAAATATTAAAATATAAAGAAGATATTATTATATATCCAGGGCATGGTAATAAAACTAGTTTAGATAGAGAAAGAGATAATTTAAATTTTTATAAAATAACACTATAAATTAGTGTTTTTTTATTGAATTATTATGTTTGAGTTGTTATCATATTAACTTAAGGTGGTAAGTATGGAAATTGTAAAAATAACAGATGAAACTTTTGAAAGTATAGAGAAATATTTAAATATATTAGCAGCATCAGTAGGTAGTTTTAAAAATTTAAGTTATGTAACTACGGATAATGGATTATATATGATATGTCCATTAGAAACTGATGAAGAAAAATATAGTGAGGATGGTTTATCTTCATTTGCAATAGTTAAAAATGATGGTAAAGAATTAAAAGATTATTGTCTTTCTTTAGATAAAAATGGAAACATATTTAAATTAATATCTGGAAGAACATTATATGTGTTTGATGAAAATAATAAAGTAACATATAAACAAGATTTATTAACACATTATTCAGAACATTTAGCTTATAGAGAACATACAAATGGAGCAAATGTTTTATATTATGGACAAAGAAATCCGTTAATGGGTGTTAGTTGCCTTCAACAGTATATAGTTAATGAGGGGGGACATTCCTTAGAAACATATCTACCTTATTTATCTAAGAAATATCCTAATATTATGACAGTAGAACAATTAAGTAGTTTATTAGGATTTATGGTATATAACAAGAATAAAACATATATTAAGACTAAAGATAATGATTATGTTAGAGGAATAAAATTACCATTTACTAATGGATATTATGGATTTGGTATAACAGGTATTCCTTTAGATGATATTTTAGGAGATAAACCACTTAATCAACATGTACCAGACGATATAGTTAGTTTATATACTAATAAAGAGAAAATGGTTGGAGATGTTGAGGAGGTTGCTAAGGTATATAAAAAAGAATTATTATCTAAAAAATAATAAAAATTTATTGAAAAACTTGTAATACTTATCAAATTATATGATATAATTTACATAGGAGGTAAAGATATGAAGAAATATTTTGAAAAGCATGATCTTGTTAAGATTGCATTAATTGTTTTATTCATCACAGTATTATTTACTTGGATATTCCCAGAATGCTATTTCAATAATGGAGAATTAGCTTTAGCTAACGCTGAAAAATTCGGATTCATGACATTGGTTGATGCGGATTATCGTTTAGGTATATTTGATATTGTTACTTATACATTCTTATCTTTCTACTATTTCATTGATATATTTATGTTTATATTAATGGTTGGTGGATTCTATAAGTTTATAGGTTCATTAAGAGCATATGATGCAGTTACAACAAGTATTGCAAAAATGGCGAAAGGAAAGGAAAGTGCATTTGCTGCTATTACAATTTTAATTTTTACTGTATTAGCAAGTGTTGTTATTAATCCATTAATTTTATTAGTATTCATTCCATTTATTTTATCAGTTGTAGCTAAATTAAAGATTGATAGAGTTAGTGGAGTTGCTATTGGTTTTGGTGGTTTATTACTTGGTAATTTAGCTTCTATGTATTCAGCATCTGTAGCTGGAGCATTAGTAAATGCTTTAAAAGTAAGTTATGGATTTGAAACGATAGCTGTATTACTAGTAGGTTTAGCTGCTTATGTTATCTTCACAGTATTAACTATTGCTAGAATGAATAAACAACTTAAGAATAAAGATGCTAAAGTTTTAGAAGATGTATTTATTACTGAATTTGAAGAAAAACCTACACTTATAAAGAAATTACTAAAGAATGGTAAAGTTAAGAAGGTTACTAAAAAGACACCAAAAGTTAATAAGATGCCATTTATTGTTGTATCAATATTAACATCAATAATAATTATATTAGCATTCTTAGATTGGACTAATATCTTCAAAGTAACATTATTTACTGATATCTATAATGATATTACAAATGCTACAGTTGGTAATATTAAGATATTCTATTATCTATTAGGATCTGTAGATTTATCTGGTGAACCAACATTTACTGCATTTGGTAGTTGGTCATTATTCTCAGTATGCTCAACATTAGCAATTGCAACATTTATTCTTAAGATTATGTATCGTAAGAAATTTAGCGATGTATTAGATGAATATGGTGCTGGTGTTAAAGCTATTGGTCGTGCATTTGCGCCATTTATGGTTTGTTATTTAGTACTTGAATTTAGTGTATTATTCGTACGTATTCCTGGTATTCTAGCTTGGATATTAGGATTTGGTAAGAATTTCTTCACACTATATCTATGTTCATTCGTATCAAGTATATTTACTGTTCAATTCCAATATAATGTTTCATTATTAAGTACTGTTTATGTAGCATATGAAAATGTTAATGTAGCTGCATTAGCATTACAATTTAGTAATGGTTTATTAGCATTCTTTGGACCTACATCAGCATTACTATTCTTCGGTTTAGGATTGACTGGTACTAGATATTCTGAATGGTTTAAACATATTTGGAAGTTTGTATTAGCTATGTTAGTAATTACTATAGCTACAATTGCAGTAATTGCATTGATATAATATATAAAATAAAACTCGAGAAATCGAGTTTTTTTTATATTGACTTATTATTGTAAAAATATTAAAATATTTTCAGTGATGCGTTGATTATGCATTAAGTAGTTATATATAGTATCTTTAGAGAATGGATATCACCGGGTGTAAGTATCCTAGATGGCGTATAATAATGAATTTCAGGTATAGGAGTATCAATCGTGTTTATTCGCGTTAAGAATATTAGAGTGCATGTAAGTCATGAACTAGAGTGGTACCACGGGGTTATCTCGTCTCTAGAGTTCATGGCTTTTTTTGTTAGGAAGGGATATGTATGAAAGAAAAATTAGAAGAGATTAGAGCTAAGGGATTAGAGAAAATCAATGAGGTTACTTCTTTAGAAGCTTTTGAAGAAATTAAAAGAGAGTTAACTGGTAAGAAGAGTGAATTAGCTGAAGTTATGAGTCAATTAGGTACTTTATCAGGAGAAATGAGAAAAGAAATTGGTATTCTTTCTGGTGAAATAAAGAAAACTTTAGCAGAGAAACTTGAAGAAAAAGCTAATCAATTAATTGATGATATGAGTGTTTTAGATGAACCTTTAGATTTAACTATTCCAGGAAATGAAATTGAGGAAGGGAAATTACACCCAATAACACAAATGTGTTATGACTTAAATGATGCGTTTGCTTCATTAGGTTTTGAAGTGTTTTCAGAAGATGATATTAGTAGTGAGAAGTTTGCATTTGATAATTTAAACTTTGCGGCTGATCATCCAGCTAGACAATCTATGGATACTTATTGGTTAGAGGGTACTGAAGATAAGAGTGGTACAGAAAGATTATGTTTAAGACCACATTTAACTGGTGGATCAGTTAGATATTTACTTCAACACGGGGCTCCGGCTAGATTTGTATATCCAGGTAGAGTTTATAGAAATGAAACAACTGATGCAAGACATGAAAGAGCATTCTTCCAATATGAAGCTTTAATAGTAGATAAAGATATTTCTTTCTCATCTGGTATTGTATTAATTCAAACAATATTAGAGAAAGTATTCGGTAGAAAAGTTAATGTTAGAATGAGAGAAGGATTCTTCCCATTTACTGAACCAGGATATGAAATAGATATGGAATGTTTAGTATGTGGTGGTAAAGGATGTAGAGTTTGTAATCAAGTAGGTTGGATTGAAGTTATGCCAGGTGGAGTAATTCATCCAAATGTATTAAGAAGTGCAAATTTAGATCCAGAAGAATGGACAGGATTCTATGTTAATATTGGATTAGATAGACTAGTTATGATGAGATATGGAGTAGATGATGTAAGATTATTCCATAGTGCAGATTTAAGATTCTTAAATCAATTTAAATAGGAGGAGAGTAGAATATGAAGTTATCATTAAATTTAATAAAGAAATATATTGATTTACCAATTAATTTAACTATTGATAAGATAGCATATGACTTAACTCTTAGAACTGTTGAAGTTGAGGATTATGAAGATACTAGTAAGAAATTCCATGATATAGTAGTTGGTAAGATATTAGAAGTTAAAGATCATCCAAATGCAGATAGTTTAAAGATTTGTATGGTTGATATTGGAGAAAAGGAACCTAAACAAATTGTTTGTGGAGGTATTAATCTATATAAAGATGAAATGGTTGTTATTTCTAAACCAGGATCTGAAGTATATTGGCATGGTGAAGATTCATTAGTAACTATTAAAGAAACTAAGATGCGTGGTGAAGATAGTTATGGAATGATTTGTGGAGCTACGGAAGTATATTTAGATCAAATATTCCCACCAAAAGATGAAAAGGAAATAGTAGATTTAAAAGGTGTAGATTGTTATCCAGGACAACCAATTGCAGATGTTGTATGTATGAATGATGCAACAATTGAAATAGATAATAAATCATTAACTAATAGACCTGATTTATGGGGTGCTTATGGTATTGCTAGAGAATTAAGTGCAATATATGATTTACCATTAAAGAGTATTCCAGAAGCTAAATTAGATAGAAAATTACCTAAATATAAGATTGAAATAAAAGAACCAGATAAATGTCGTAGATATTGTGGTATTGAAATAGATAATGTATATGATAAAGAGTCACCAATGTGGATGAAAGCAGCATTAATTAATTGTGGTTTAAGACCTATTAGTGCAATAGTAGATATTACTAATTATGCAATGATAGCTGTTGGTCAACCATCACATGCATTTGATAAGACACATGTTGAGGGAGAAAAGATAGTAGTTAGAAATGCAAAAAAGAATGAAAAACTATTATTATTAGACAATCAAGATATTGAATTAACTGAAGATGATTTAGTTATTTGTGATACTAAAGAACCTATGTGTTTAGCAGGTATTAGAGGTGGAGCAAAAGATTCAATATTACCTGAGACTACTGGTGTATTATTAGAAGTTGCTAACTTTAGTGCTAGTACAATTAGAAAAACTGGTAAGAGATTTGCGGAAAAGACTGATTCAAGTATTAGATATGAAAAAGGTATTGATACAGATAGAGTAAGTCAAGGTGTTGCTGTTTCTTTAGAGTTATTTAAAGAATTATTCCCTGAATCTAAAGTTGTTGCTTGGGACGATGTTGTAGAACAACCAACTGAAAGAGCAGTAATTGAAGTATCTAAAGATTTCTTAGATAGAAGATTAGGTAAAGAATTAAGCGAAGAAATAATTACTAAGACTTTAAAAGCTTTAGGGTATGACGTTAAATTTACTAAGGGAGTATATAAAGTTGTAGCTCCAGTATATAGATCTACTGGTGATGTATCAATTAAAGATGATGTAATGGGTGATATAGCAAGAATATTATCATTTGATAGTTTTGAGGCTAAAGGAATAACTATTACATTTGATAAAGCAGTTAAACAACCTAATGTATTATTAGAAAGAAGAATGAGAGAATATTTAGCATTTAGATGTGGATTTAATGAAATATTTACTTATCCATGGATAGATGAGAAATATATTAAAGCTGCTGGAGTAGATACAAATAAATCAGTTAAATTAGCTACACCACCAGCACCTGAATTAGCTATATTAAGAAGTTCATTAGTACCTGGTATGTTAGAAGCTATTCATAATAACTTAAGATATTATGATGAATTTAAGATGTTTGAATGTACTCAAGTGTATGAAGATGGTGAGTATCATGAATCTACAGAAGAAGAAACATTACCAGTTCATAAGAAAATGCTTACTGGTTCTATAGTAGGAAAAGATGCAAGAAAGATTTTCTATGATATTAAGGGTGTATTAGAAAGAATTGGAGGATATTGCCAATTTGATGAACTTAAGTTCTATCAAGAAGAAAAACCAGGATGGGCTGATGTTAATGCTTATTTAAGTATTAAATATAGAAATCAGACTATTGGTTATGTTGGTTTAGTATCTATTCATACAATGAATGAATGTAAGATTAAACATGCTAATGTAGCATTATTTGAAATGCAAATAGATGGATTAGTTCCATTTACTTCTAGAACTAATAAGTTTGAACATTTACCTCAATTACCATTAGTAGAAAAAGACTTATCAGTAATTGTAAGTGATAATGTTTCTTGGGAAGATATATCTAGTTCAATAAGAGGTAAAGTTAAAGAATTAATATTCATTGATGAATATAGAGGAAATAAGATACCTAAGGGTATGAAATCCATTTCATTTAGATTCAAGATTGAGAATACAGATACAACTATGACTAGTGAAGAAATTAATAATAAGATGAATCAAATCTTAAAGACACTAGAAAATAGATGTAATGCAAAATTAAGAGAAGAATAGAAATATTCTTCTTTTTTTGTAAAAATTTAAAGGAAATTAGAAACTTTTTGCGTACATATATAGTAGGAGATGAAAATATGGAAGTAAAATTACAGAAGTGGGGAAATTCAGATGGAATAAGAATTCCAAATACTATAGTAAAAAGTTTGGGGTTAAAAACAGATGATAAATTAGTATTACAATTAGATGATGATAAGATTATTATTTATAAGAAAAAAAATAAAGAAGAGCTCTTAGAAGTAAAATTTAAGAAATATAATGGAGATAATTTAGCTAAAGAATTTGAGTGGGATAAACCGAGCGGGAAAGAAATATGGTAGTATATTTATTATTTAATTCTATTTTATGAAGATTAGAAAGAGAATTAAATTGGTTTATATTGTGGGAATTTGGTTGTAAAGAAAAAGTGTATGTGGACTAGTTTGTTATAAAAATAAATAAATCTATTTTATAATGGTAAGTAGAGGTGATAATCATGAGATTATTAGTTAAAGATATATTAGATATAACAGGCGGAAAACTTGTTTGTGGGGATGAAAATACTATAATCGATAATTATTATTCAGAGAGTAAGAAAGAACTTCCTAATGGCTTATTTTTAGGTATTAAAGGTATAAAAGATGGAAGTATATATTATAAAGATGCTATAGAACATGGTGCTAAAGCTTGTTTAATAAATAATATAGAAATAGATTATAGTGGAGATGTAGCTATTATAGTGGTAGATGATACGATTGAAGCTATGAGAAAGATGGCTATATATATAAGAAGTAAAGCTAAAGGTAAGTTTATAGGTGTAACAGGCAGTGTTGGTAAAACATGTGTTAAGGATTTTATATATGCAGTATTAAATACAACATATAAAACTATGAAGAATGAAGGTAATTTAAATAATAATATAGGATTACCTAAGACAATAATGCGATATACAGATGAAGAATATGAAGTATCAGAAATAGGTATGAATCATGCTGGAGAAATACTTCCTTTAGCAGAGATATTAAGACCTAATATAGCAGTTTATACGAATATAGGGACATCACATATAGGTAATTTAGGATCTAGAGAAAATATATTTAAAGAAAAGATAACAATGCTAGATGTTATGAAACTAGATGATCCAGTAATATTAAACAATGATGATGATATATTACATAATTATTATTTAAAACATGAAAGATATAATATATTTACTTTTGGTATTAATGAACGTAGTGATTTAATGGCTAAAGATATAGTATTGAATGATAATTATACAGAATATATGGCAGTATTTGAAAATACTAAGTTTAAAGTTAGAGTTAATGTGCCAGGTATTGCATATGTATATAATTCTTTAGCAGCTATAGCTGTAGGTTTATTAGAAGGTGTAACACCAGAGAATATAGTTAAAGGGTTAGATAGTGCTTCAATAACAGGTAATAGAATGGAAATTACTAAGTTTAATGATTTTACTTTAATAAGTGATTGTTATAATTCAGCATATGCTTCGATTGAAGCAGCATTGCAAGTATTAACTAATATGAATGGTAAGAAAGTAGTATTCTTAGGTGAAGTATTCGAATTAGGAGATTATGCGGTAGAAACTCATAAAGAAATAGGAAAATTATTTAAGAAATATCCGATAGATGTATTAATAACAATTGGAGATATGACAAAGAATGTTATTAGTGAATCAGAAGTAAATGAAACATATAATTATCCAACTAAAGAAGAAGGATATGTTAAATTAAAAGAGTATTTAAATAATGGTAATAATATATTAATTAAAGCTAGTAATAGTCTAAGATTTTTTGATATTAGTGATGATATAAAGAAGAATTATAAATAACATCTTACCTTTTGTAAGATGTTTTTTTATGATATATTTATAATAGGAGTGACTAATATGATAGAACTTAGTGATCGTGTAATACTTAGTTCAGTTATGTTTTATTTAAATAAAATAGAAACTAGTTTTAGTGAAGAAGAATTAAGTAGTATTAAAGAAATACATATAAAGAATCAAATTAATAAACCTGAAGAATTAAAATATTTAAAAGGTTTAGTAAATATATTATTTGAAGATATAGAAATAAATAAAGAATTAATCGATGCAATAAATGAGTTAGATAAAGTAGTATTAGTTTCTTTTGAAAAGTGTGTATTTAAGTATAAACCAGAATTAAAGAAGATAAAGATATTAAGTATTAGTGAATGTGTATTAGATGATTTATCTTTCTTAAGTAAATTAAATAATTTAGATGGTTTATGTTTAGAATTTATGAATGTTGATAATTTAGATTTTATGAACAATTTAAATAGATTATCTTATTTAAGTTTAACAGGAAGCAATATTAATAGTAAGATTAGATTAGAAAAGACAAATATAGATGAATTACATATTGATGGAGTAAATATTAAAGATATTAATGATATATTCTTTCCAGAGAAATTAAAAGTTATATATATATCAAAGATACAATATTTATATTTTACCGAATTATTTAATGATTTAAAGAATTATGGTATTGAAGTTAATTTTGGTATAGATGCGGAATTAGTAAAATAAAGAACTTATTAATAATTTAATAAGTTTTTTAATTGTTTAATGGTATAATAAAATAGTGTAATTATTAGGAGAAATATCTATGTTAATAATAAAAATGTATGTGACATTATTAGGTCCAATTATAGCAGGGGTAGTTAATTCTATTTTTTGTAAGATAAATGTATTAAATGGATTAAAGAAGCCGTTAGATAATAATAAAACTATTAAGGGTAAAAGAATATTTGGTGATAATAAAACTTGGAAGGGTTTAATAGGTTATATATTCTTTAATATTATATTTATGTTATTAGTAGGTTTAATATGTAAGTTATGTAATATAGAAGAATATAATTTCTTTTATATAAATCATAGTAATACAATTTTATATAATATATTAATAGGGTTCTTATTAGGTTTATTTTATGCTTTATTTGAATTACCTAATAGTTTTTTAAAGAGAAGATTAGGAATAGAACCAGGTAAATCTATTAATGGATTATGGAAGTGTTTTTTCATTTTCTTAGATCAAGCTGATTCAGTGTTTGGAATGGCTTTAGTAGTATGGATGTTTTATCCAATAGGTATATGGGTATATCTATTATATGTATTATTGGGGGCTTTAACACATATAATATTTAATATGTTGTTATATTTATTAAAAGTAAGAAAAAATATGTTTTAGGAGATAGATTTTATGATTAAAAAGTTTAGTTATGAAGATACAACAGGGGTAGGCAATAAAGCTAAGTTTTTAATGGAGATGAAAAAAGCTGGATTTAATGTTCCAGATGGTTTTGTATTAGATAGTGATACTTATAAAGAAGGAATAAAGTATAATGCTTTAGATAGTAAAATTAAAGGATTATTAGATGAATTAAATAAAGATAATGTAGATGAGATAAGTGATAAAATATGTTCTTTATTTGATGATTTTAAGTTTAAAGAAGAAACAGAAAAAGAAATATTATCTTTGGTTAAGAAAGATCAATTATATGCTGTAAGAAGTAGTGGTACTAAAGAAGATCTAGATGAATTTTCTTTTGCAGGACAATATAAAACTTTCTTGAATGTTGAAGTAAAAGATATATTAAAGAATATAATTGATTGTTATAAATCAATGTTTTCAAATGTAATATTAAGTTATTTAGTTAATAATAATATTTCTTTAGATAATCTAGCTATGTCAGTAGTAGTCCAAGAAATGGTTAATAGTGAATATAGTGGTATAGCATTTACGATTAATCCAGTTACAGGAAATGATAAGACTATGTTAATTGAGATAGGTGAAGGTTTAGGAGAAAACATTGTTAGTGGACAAAATAAACCGGAACAATATTACTATAATTGGTTTACTAAAGAAGTAGAATTTGATGAAAATAATAAGTATATAAGTAAAAAGTTATTAGGGAATATTGGAGATACTTTCTTTAAGATAATGTTATATTTTGGTTATCCATGTGATATCGAGTTTGCCATAGTTAAGAAACAATTATATATTTTACAAGCAAGAAGAATAACAAAGATTAAATATCAAGGATATGATTATTTATGGTCTACGGCTGATTTTAAAGATGGGGGAGTATCTGCCTCTATTTGTACACCATATATGTGGAGTTTATATGAATATATATGGGAATATACTTTAAGAAAATTTATTATAGATTCAAAAATATTAAAAGATGAAGAAATACCTAAGAAACTTGGCGATATGTTCTATGCTAGATGTTATTGGAATATGTCAGCGGTTAAAAAAGCTATGAGTCAAGTAATAGGTTATAAAGAAAGAGAATTTGATAGTGAATATGGTATTAATCCAACATATGAAGGTGATGGAGAAACTACTAAAGTTAGTATAGGAAGTTTACTAGCTATTTTAAGAATGGCTTTAGCCCAAAATAAAATAGTTAAGACTCGTGAAGAAAATAAAGAAAATCTAAAACAAGAATTATTAGATAAATATAATAAATATAAAGAAGATTATGATAAAAATAAAATAAGTAATATAAAAGAAGTATGGTATAAATTAACACATGATGATTATTTATTTAGTGAATCAACATATTTTTGGCAAATATTTATCAATACAGTACATCAATCTTTGAATAAAGATAGTTTATTAAAGCATATATCAGAAGAAGATTATTTAACATTAATAAGTAGTATAGATGATATATCACACTTATTACCTTTTTATGATATGTGGGATGTTTCTAGAAGCATTAGAGAAGATAAAAAGAGTTATGCTTATTGGGAAAAGAATAGTGTAGATAAAATAGTAAAAGATTATAATAAGAAAAATAAGAATAATCATTTCGAAGAAGTAGAAAAGATTATAAATGATTATGGATATCATTCAGATAAAGAATTAGATGTTACTTATCCTTGTTATTATGAAGATATTAGTCCAATTATATCTAATATTAAAGATTTAGTAGTATTAAGTGATGATTATTCTCCGAAAGATGATCGTAATAGAGGAAGAGATGCATATTTAAGAAAATTAATTGATATAAGAGAAAAAATAGGTAGTAAATATTCTAAATTTGAAAAGAAGATTAAAAAGATTCGTAATATGTTATGGTGGAGAGAAGAATTTAGAGATTTATCTACAAGATTTTATTATTTAATAAGAATATATACGATTAGATTAGCAGAGACTTTAGTTAAAGAAAGAGTAATAGCTGATGTAGATGATATATGGTTCTTAAAAGTAGGTAATATTTGGGACTATTTAGATAAGAAATTAACTAAGAAAGATATTAAGAATATTATTAGTATTAATAAAGATTATTATAATGCCTATAGAAACTATATGAGTGATAATGAAATAGGAAAAGTATTTGGGGAAGATGAAACAATAAAAAAAGACTCTTTAAGAGGATTAGGAGCTAATAATGGTATAATTACAGGTACAGCTAGAGTAATTGAGTCTTTTGAAGAAATAGATAGATTACAAGAGGGAGATATCTTAGTTACTAAGTTTACGGATACAGGATGGACTCCTAAATTTGCAATATTATCAGGTATAGTTACCGAATATGGTGGAATATTATGTCATGCTGCGATAGTATCTCGAGAATATGGAATACCAGCAATAGTTAGTTGTACGGGAGTTATGCAGGAAATAAAAGATGGAGAAACAATAACTATTAATGGTACAACAGGAGAAGTTAGAAAAGGAGAATAATATGGTAGGTAAGTGGAATAAATCAGTTATATTGACTTATATAGGATTGAGTTTTAGTATTTTAGGAATGTTTATTTTATCGTTGGGATATGCAGTTAAATATGCTATGGTTTGTTTAATATTTGCAGGGGTATGTGATATGTTTGATGGAACAGTAGCACGAAGATGCAAAAGAACGGAAGAAGAAAAAGCATTTGGTATTGAATTAGATTCTTTAGTAGATGTAATAAGTTTTATAATGTTTCCATTGTTTATTTTATTTAGTTTAAAATTAACAGAAATATATTATTTACCAGTTTATATAATGTATGCCATATTTGGAGTAGCTAGACTAGCTTTCTTTAATACTTCGTTAGCAGATGGTTCAAATCCCGTTAAATGTTATGTAGGATTACCAGTTACTGTAGCAGCAATGTTATTTCCTTTAGGCTATTTATTAAGCTATATTATCCCTGGTAATATATTTAAAATTGTTTATATGGTAATTACTGGTTTAATAGGTATATTATTTGTTACTAAAATTAAAATACCTAAACCTAAATTATTAGTATCTATTTTCTTATTATTGCTTGCTATTGTTGTATCTAGTTTATATTTATTTGTATTATGACAAAAGTATATGATCGTAAATTAAAAGAAGTAATAGAAATAAAATATTACGGAGGAAATATATTAGATACAATATATAAACATAAAATACTAACAAAGATAGTTACTTGGAAACCATTATCTACTATTTATGGAAGTATTAGTGATAAGAATAATAGCAAAAAGAGAATAGATAAATTTATTAAAGAAAATGATATAGATATGTCTTTATATGAAGATAAAGAATATGAAACATTTAATGATTTCTTTATTAGAAAAAAGAAGAAATATAATATTAGTAAAGAAGGATTAATAAGTCCAGTAGATGGTAAATTATTAGCATATAAGATAAGTAATACTAATGAAGTAGTAGTTAAAGATATTAAGTATACTTTAAAAGAATTATTTAATAATGAAGACTTAGAATATTATAAAGATGGTTATATGTTAGTATATCGTTTAAGTATAGATAATTATCATCGATTTCATTATATAGATTCAGGAAAAAGGATTAAAAGAATTAGATTAAATGGTAAATTACATACAGTTAGTTCTTCATCAGATAAATATAAGATCTATAAAGAAAATGAAAGAGAGTATAGTATTCTTGAAACAGATCATTTAGGGAAAATAATATATATGGAAGTTGGAGCATTATTAGTAGGTAAGATTATTAATTATGATTTAGATGAGTTTAAACGTGGGGAAGAAAAGGGATATTTCTTACCTGGAGGAAGTACAGTTATAATAATTGTTAATAATGTTAAAATAGATGATGATATTATTGAATATAGTAATAAAGGAATAGAAACATTAGTAGAGGTTGGAGAAAAGGTTGGCGATATTATATGTTAAAGAGATTATATGTTTATTATCATGAAAGATATCCTTTTTTGGCAAGATTATTATTAGGGTTAATAGTATTTTGTGAAATATATTTTATTGTGTTATTAAATCAAGGGGTAACTAAGTTTAATTTAGGATATCAAGAGATTATTGGAGGATATACAGTATTTGCTTTCCTTTTATGGTTAAGAGTGGCTGATGATTTAAAAGACCATGAAGTAGATAAGAAATTATTTCCGGATAGACCTTTGGCTAGTGGAAGAACTAAGAAGAGCGATGTAATAATATCTTGTGCTATAGTGGAAGCTATTGCCATTATATTAAATGCTATATTTATGCCTAATTTTATCTTCTTTATCATACTTTATATTTATGGTTATTTAATGAGTAAATGGTTCTTTCAAAAAGCTAAAATACAACCTAGTTTACCTTTAGCATTAGTTACTCATAATCCAGTGCAAATGTTTGTTAATTTATATATTATTAGTTTTACAGTTATTAAATATAATTTAAATTTTGTTAATTTAACAACAATTATGACTTTATTTACTTTATATTTCCCAGCATTAATATGGGAGGTATCACGTAAAATTAAAGCTCCAAAAGATGAAAATGATTATACAACTTATTCGAAATTATTTGGATATAAGAAAGCTACTAAATTTGTTTTAATTGTTACGATAATGGATATTATTACTAATTTCATATTAGTATGGAATTTAAATAAGATATCTGTAGCTATATTATTCTTATTAGTTTCATGGATGACATATATGTTTATTGATTTTATGAAAGATCCAACACGATATAAAATTGTTAATAAAGTTGAAATATATACATATCTACAAGAATCAACTATGTTGTTAACAGTAGTAGTATATTTGTTGGTTGGTAAGATATAATGAAGTACGAAAATTTAAAAGTATTAAAAGAAAAGGGCTTTAATATTCCATCTTTTGAAGTTATTAAATGGGAAGATAGAGATAAAGAAATAGATATATCGAAGTTTAATGGTAAATATGCAGTAAGAAGTTCGTCTAATCTTGAAGATAGTAAAGAACATAGTTTTGCTGGTTTATTTAATACATATTTAGAGGTTGAACCAAGTGATATACCTAATAAAGTAAAAGAATGCTTTGATTCATTAAATAATAATATAGATAAATATCTTAATAATAGAGATATAGATATTAATGAATTAAAAATGGATGTTATTATTCAGGAAATGGTGGATTCAGAATATTCAGGTATATTATTTAGTGCTAATCCAAATGGGTTATTAAATGAAAGTGTTATAGTTGTGGGCGAGGGGTTAGGTAATAATGTTGTCGAAGATAAAATAGATACAACAACTTATTATTATAATCTTACAGATAATGTATATTATTATGATGGAGATATAAATTATTTAGATAATAATTTAATTAATAAATTAATAGATATATCTAAGGATATTAAAAAGGTACTTGGAGAATATATTGATATAGAATTTGCTATTAAGAATAGTGAAATATATATATTACAAGCTAGACCTATCACAACATTAGATTTAGATAATGTTGTAGTCCTAGATAATAGTAATATTGTAGAGAGTTATCCGGGTGTAAGTCTTCCTTTGACTATATCATTTGTTAAATATGTATATACAAATGTCTTTTATAAAGAAGCGATTAGATTAACGCATAATGAAAAATTAGTTAACGATCATATGGAACAATTTAATAATATGGTTGGTTCTTCGAGTGGAAGAATATATTATAAAATTACTAATTGGTATACGTTACTTAAGTTTTTACCTTTTAGTAAGAAAATAATACCTATTTGGCAAGATATGATGGGAGCTAATATTAGTGATAAGTTACCAGAAGTAAATATACCAATAGGAACAAGAATTAAAACTTACTATAATACTTTTAGGGAATTAAAAAATGTTAGTAAGAATATGGATATACTTAATAATAAATTTATTGAAATAAATAAGTATTTTAATGAACACTTTAGTGAGAATTTAACTAATGAAGAAATAATAAATTTATATAATAAAGTTAAAGATGATATTCTTAGTTTATGGGATATTACTTTAGTTAATGACTTATATGCTTTTATATACACTGGAATACTTAAAAAGAAGCCTTCTAAGAAACATTTAAGTGATACATCGGTAAATGGGTATATATCAGGAATAAGTAATATAGAGAGCCTAAAACCAATTAAATCTATGGTTAATTTAGCTATTAAGAAAGATGAATTAAGTGAAATAGAATATAATAAGTTATTTAAAGAATATATAGAGTTATATGGAGATAGAAATCTAGAAGAATTAAAATTAGAAAGTAAGACTTTTAGAACTAATCCAGAGTTATTAGAGAAAAGAATTGAAGAATATCGATTTGATTTAAATAAATTAAAAGATATATATAATAATTTAAATAAAGATAATAAAGAGATTAAAAATGGATTTATAGCTAAAAGAGCTATGATAGGTATAAAGAATAGAGAAATATCTAGATTAAATAGAAGTAGAATATATGGAATGGTAAGAAGTTTATTCTTAGTATTTGGTAATAATCTTTATAAAGAAGGATTATTAGATAATCAAAGAGATATATTTTATTTAAGTATAGAAGAGATATTTAACTATAAAGAATATAATATAAAAGATTTAGTAGATTCTCGAAAGAGAGAATATGAAACGTATTATAAATTACCTAATTATTCGAGATTAGTATTTAGTAATAAAGAGTTTGATAAACATGCTAGAGTAGTAAATAATAATATAAAAGAAATTAATAAAAATGTTCTAGAGGGAACTCCAACATCAATGGGGGAAGTCGAAGGATATGCTTTAGTTATCAATGATGTTACTAAAACATTAGATGTTAAAGATAAAATTTTAATTACCAAGATGACAGATCCAGGATGGGTATTTTTGTTAGCTACGGCTAAAGGAGTAATATCAGAGAAAGGTTCAATTTTATCGCATACTGCAATCATTTCTAGAGAGTTAAAGATTCCAGGTATAGTAGGAGTTAAAGATGCTACTATAACGATTAAAACAGGTGACTATATTAAAATGAATGCTAATACAGGTAAGATAGAAATAGTAAGGAGAAGCAATGAAAATAATTGAATTTACAACAGAAACTAATTATGTGAAAGACTTTATATCTTTAGCTAAGAAACTATATAGTAGTAAGGATAATATGGAAGATCCTGGTACAATAAAGAGTATATTATTAGGTAATCATCCATTAAGTAATGACTTTAAGTTAAATAAATATTTAGTATACGAAGATAATAAAGCTGTAGGAAGATTTATTATTACTGAATATCCAGATGATAAAGATGTGTGTTATATAGGATTCTTTGAATGTATAAATGATGATAAAGTAGCTAAGTTTATATTTGATGAAGCAAATAAAATAGCTAAGGAAAAGAAGTATAAGAAAATTATTGGACCAGTAGATGCTTCTTTTTGGATTAAATATCGTTTAAAAATTAATAAGTTTGAAAGACCTTATACGGGTGAACCATATAATAAAGATTATTATTATAAGATGTTCTTAGATAATAATTATAAAGTAATAGAACATTATGTATCTAATGTGTTTGAAAGAGTAGATGAATCATATAGTGATCCTAAATTTACTGAACATTATAATGAATTTATGAAATTAGGTTATGAAATAATTAAACCGAAAAGAAAAGATTTTGAAAAATGTTTAGAAGAAATATATTATTTAATAATGGATTTATATAGTTCTTTTCCAATATTTAAAAAGATATCTAAAGATAGTTTTATAAAATTATATTCATCTTATAAATTGATTATAAATATGGATATGATAAGAATGGCTTATTATAAGGGAAAAGCTGTAGGTTTTTGTATAAGTGTACCTAATTATTATAATAGAGTTTATCATGTATCATTAGCTACACCATTACATTTAGTACATATATTATTTGAAAGAAGATATCCAAGAGGATATGTTATGCCATATCTAGGAGCAGATAGAAATCATAAGGGTTTAGGTAAAGCTATAGCATTCTCTATAGCGGAAGAATTAAAAAAGAATAATTTACCTAGTATAAATGCTTTGATTAGAGATGGTAATATAAATATCAAGTATGGCGAAGATAAAATAACTGATCAGTATGAATATGTTCTTTTAGAAAGGACATTATAATGCGTTATTTAAAAAGAAGAATTAAATATATTTATAATAAATGGGCTAATGATGAATTTATATATCAAAAAGATGATAATGATAAATATAAAGCAATTACTTATAAAGAGTTTATTGAACGTAGTTTAGGATTAGCTAAATATTTATTAGATAAAGGTTATAAAGATAAGAATATAATATTATTAAGTGAGAATAGTATTAATTTAATGAGTTTAGATTTGGCAATATCTTTTTATGTAGGAAGAAGTGCTATAGTTTGTAGAGAATGGACAAAGAAAGATATTGAGGATAGTATTAAAGAAATACAGGCTGATTTAGTTATTTATTCAAGTAAATATAAAGAAGTAGTAAAAGATCTAAATATAAATAGTATTTGTATTGATGATATAGATTATAAATTTAATGAGAGTTTATTAGATTTAGATATTAAGAAAGAAAATGAAGTAGCTAAGATAGTATTTTCATCAGGTACGACAGGAAGAAGTAAGGGAATACAACTAACAATTAAGAATATTTATTCGGGGTTAGAATCATTACAATTAAGATGTCATTTAACACATGATGATTATACTTATATGTTTTTACCACTTCATCATACTTATGCTTCAATATGTCATTTCTTTTATGCGTTATATACAGGTCATAGAATATATTTAGCTAGTAGTACAGCAAATATAGGAAAAGAGTTATTAGAGGTTAATCCAACAATATTTTGTTGTGTACCTATTGTATTAATGAAATTATATGATTGTTATAAAGATAAAATAGATATGGCTTTTGGTAAAAATATAAAATATATAGTATGTGGTGGAGCTCCTTTAAGTAAAGAAATAAGAAAAGTATTTAAAGAAAAGAATTTATGTTTAATGCAAACCTATGCCTTAACAGAGGTATCTTCAAGTTTTACTTTAGCATATCCATATCATGATGATCTAGAAAGTGCTGGAGAAATATATGAAGATATTGATGTTAGAATTGCCGATAAAGATAATAATGGTATTGGAGAAATAACTGTTAAAGGTGATAATGTTTTTAAAGGTTATATAAATGAAGAATTAAATAAACAAGTATTTGATAAAGATGGATATTTTCATACAGGTGATTTAGGTTATATTAAGAATAAGAAATTATATGTAGTAGGTAGAAAGAAAAAGATACTTGTTACAAGTAATGGAGAAAATGTATTAGCTGAATCTATTGAAAATAATATAAGTAATAGAGATAATAATATTAGAAAAGTTAATGCTTATATAAAAGATGATAAGATAGTAGTAGACATTTATATTACATCAGATATTGATGGTGAAAAAATAATCGAAGAATATAATAAAGAAGTGCCTAAATACGAGAGAGTATCTAGTTATAATCTAAAGAAATATTCACTAGAAACAAGACTAAAACAATAAGAATATTTGAAAAAATATTCTTTTTTATTTGTTCGAACAAATGTTTATGATATAATAAATAAGCGAGGAAAGGAATATGATTAATATGGATTACTTAAAGGGATTAAATGAACAACAATTAGAAGCGGTTAATCATATTGATGGACCTTGTTTAGTTATGGCTGGAGCAGGATCTGGTAAGACTAAAGTTTTAACAACGAGAATTATTAATTTAATTGAAAGTGGAGTAAGAGATTATAATATCTTAGCTATAACATTTACAAATAAAGCAGCAAAAGAAATGCGTGATAGAGTTGAAGCAATGTATGGGCCGGTATCTTCCTTTATTGGTACATTCCATTCATTTGGCTTAAGGGTAATAAAAGAGAATTATCAGAAATGTGGATTAATGCCTAATTTTACGATAGTAGATAGCGATGATACACTGACTATCATTAAAAAGATATTGAAAAACGAGAAAAAAGATCCAAAGAAGTTTAGTCCATATGCGATAAGAAGTAAGATATCAGAGATTAAGAATGAGATGTTAACTGATAAAGAATTAGATACGTTATTTAATACACCTTTTGATAAATTATGTGTTTCTATATATCGAAAATATCAACAAATGATGGAAGAGAGTAATGTAATAGATTTTGATGATTTATTAGTCATGCCAACAAAGTTATTTATGGAAGATGAATTTGTCCTTATGCGATATCAAGATCATTATCCATATATATTAGTAGATGAGTATCAAGATACGAATCCAGTTCAATATAAAATGTGTAAGTTATTAGCAAGTAGAGATAGAAATCTATTTGTTGTCGGAGATATGAATCAAAGTATTTATGGATTTAGACAAGCAGATTATAGAAATATATTAAACTTTGAGAAAGATTATCCTGAATGCGTAGCAATTAAACTTGAAGAGAATTATCGAAGCACTAATAATATATTAAATGCAGCTAATGCCGTTATTAAACATAATGCTAATAGAAAAGATTTAGAGTTATGGAGTCAAAAAGGTGATGGAGTTAAAGTTAAGTATTTAAGAGCTTATGATGAAAGAAATGAAGTAGACTTAATAGCAGATGAAATACAAAAACTATTAGATAAAGGTTATTTAAAGAAAGATATAGCGGTATTATATAGAACTAATGCTCAAAGCCGTGTTATAGAAGAATCATTCTTAAACAACAAATTAAAATATAGAGTAGTAGGAACTGTAGAATTCTACGGAAGAAAAGAAATTAAAGATTTATTAGCATATTTAAGATTAATATATAATCATAATGATGCTATTAGTTTAAGAAGAATAATTAATTTTCCAAAAAGAGGAATTGGAGAAAAAGCAATTGAGAATCTAGAGAGATTATCAGAAATAGAAGGAAAGAGCTTATTTGATTGTTTAAGTACAAGTAAAGAATTAGAATTTAAGAGTTTAATTGAAGAATTAACTAAAGATTTTGAGAGTTTATCATTAACGGGGTTAATCGAAGATATACTTACTAAGACGGGTATTAGACAAGAATATGAACAAGATATGAATCTAGATGGAGAAATTAGATTAGAAAACTTAGAAGAATTTAAGAGTATTACAGCTAATTATGAAGATGAAGAAGGAGTTATTAATTTAGGAGATTTCTTAGATGAAGTAACAGCTTTTGCTGATCGAACTCAAAAACAAGAAGGTGATGATGTAGTTACGTTAATGACTATGCATGCCGCAAAAGGATTAGAGTTTAAAGTAGTATTCTTAATTGGTATGGAAGAAGGTATATTCCCACATAATAATGCAATGCTAGAGGAAGATGGTATTGAGGAAGAAAGAAGATTATGTTATGTAGGAATAACTAGAGCTAAAGAATTATTATATATATCTAATGCTAAAAGAAGAATGTTGTATGGTAATACGACATCTAATCCACCTTCAAGATTTATTGATGAGATGGGAAAAGATCAATTAGATAGATTAGATAATATTAAAGATGATGATGTAAGAATTCAAAAAGAATCAATGTATGAAGATGGTAATAACGATGATTTGAAAGTCGGAGATACTATTGAACATGAAACTAAAGGTATAGGAGTAGTAGTTAGAGTAGATGGTTATCTAATTGATGTAGCGTTTAAAACAGGTATAGTAAAACTTATGAAGAATCATAAGAGTATAAAGAAAGTATAAAAAAAGAATCGAATAATCGATTCTTTTTTAATATCTTGTAAGTTTCTTAATAATTCTATTAAAACGGGGATCTTTGGATTTCTCAGCAAGAGCTATACCAACATCCATTAAGTATTTAAGATATTTATCATTTTGTCTTCTTATCTTACGTTGTTTACGAGATTTAGTTACTTTATTTAATTTTTCGTCCATTACTTATTTCACCTAAACTTTCTTCGAGTTCGTTTTGTTTTTCTTCATATTCTTTTTGTAAGATAGGAAGTAGTTCTTCGCGTAGTCTATCAGATTTTTCTAATATTTCATCATATGTTCCTTGATTAAGAGAATCTATTTCTTCGAAACCAACAGTATTATATATATCGTAGTTTGTTTTTTTATTGAATATTCCTAAACTAAAATCAAATTTAGTTTGTAAATCTTTTAAAGTTGTAGGTAATTTACTCATAATACGTGCAATGATATGAGTTGGAGCACCACGACCAACTTCGATATAACGACGTAGGGCATTTTCGTTAGCTAATTCAAGAGTAGGATTAACTACAAGAACTAATATTTCTTTACCATTATCACGGGCCATAGCCATTTTTTCTTCGATGGTTGGTGTTGTTATATCACCTTCATAAACCATGACATCATTACCTAAGACACCGGCAAAGATAATAGAGTGAATTAAGTATGATTTACCGGCACCTGGAACACCAGTTAAGAATATACATTTATTGATGTTTGGATCTTTGACTTTTCTAGCAAATACTTCGGCAGCTAGACAGGCACTAGAGTTATGAATAACTCCACCATATTTTTGACGAGAAGAAACAGATTCGGAATATAAAGGATATGTTTCTTTCATTAGGTCGGTACATATATAACGACTGCCATAAGATGATTCTAATTTATCATAATCATCAATATGTTTTTCTTCGTTTTCTTCGGCATCTTTAATGATAAATTCTTCGGCACTTTTTAGTTCTGGTGGTAATTCACGAGCTAATTTTCTGATTTTACCTTTGATCATATATATTCACCTATTATAATTATAGCATTTAAAGAAAATAATAACAAAAATAACGAGTAACATTACGTAAATAATATGCTATAATTATTTAGTTGAATGAGGAGGAAGGAAAAATGAGAGAAAGAACTTTAGTTATTTTAGCGGCTGGTATGGGTAGTCGTTTTGGAGGAATGAAACAAGTTGAACCAGTTGGGCCAAATGGAGAATTTATTATAGATTATTCAATATATAGTGCTAAAAGATATGGATTTAATAAAATTGTATTTATTATTAAAGAAGAATTCTTAGATTTATTTAAGAGTACTATAGGTAAAAGATTAGAAGGTAATATTGATGTTGAATATGCTTTTCAAAAAACAGATATAGTACCTGAAGGATTTATAGTGCCTGAAGGAAGAGTTAAACCATTAGGTACTGCTCAAGCAATATATTGTGTTAAAAATTATGTTAATGATAATTTTGCAGTTATTACAGCAGATGATTTCTATGGAGATGAAGCTTTTAAGTCACTAGGAGCGTTTTTAGACACTTGTGAAGGTGAAAATAAAGATAGAATGCATGGAATAATTGGATACAATATAGGCGATACATTAAGCGAAAATGGTGCTGTTAAAAGAGGAGTTATTATTCATGAAGATGGATTAGTAAAAACTATTACTGAATCTTCTTGTTCTTTAGAAGGTGATGTAGTTAAATGTACACCATTGGATAAAGAAAAAGAAGAATTTAATGTATTAAAAACTCAACCAGTATCAATGTTAATGAATGCTTTAGGAACAGAAATATTTGGAAGAATTGAAAGTAATATGCTTAGAGCACAAGAAAAGGGTATCGAAGATCCGATGTCTTATGAAGCATTATTACCAGATGTAATTCAAGATTGTATTTCCGATGGTTCAGAAGTAAGAGTAATACCAACAAATTCAGTATGGATGGGTATGACATATAAAGAAGATGCAGAATTAGTAAAAGCATTTATAAGAAGTGAAATTGAAAAAGGAGTATATCCACAAGAATTATGGAAATAAAAGAGACTTAATAGTCTCTTTTTTGTTATAATAAATTATAGGTGGTTATATGGATAATAATAAGAATATTAATATTTATATAATAATAGTTAGTTTGGTATTTCTTTTTATGGGAATTATGATTATAAAAATGGTATTAAATAATCGTAGTGATATAGATGAAGAAATAACAACAACTAAAGAAGTAGATAAAAAGAAAGTAAATACAGAAATAAAAGAAGAATTAGATAATGGAATTATAAAAGTTAGTTTATTGGCGGATGAATATCCAAAAGATATGCCTATAGTTTATAAGTATTATATAGATACTAGGGAAGAATTAGGTACTTTTAATAAAATATTTAATAATAAAGTTAGTATTAAATATATGAAAGATTATATTATTTTAGTTAAAGTGGAAGAATTACCAATTCAAGATTGTTATCAAGATGAATTTGATGTAGTAATGAGTGAAAAGATATATTTAAATAATAAAGTAGAATGTAATGAATATGATGATAAGGTAGTATTTAAATATAATGTAGCGATAATACCAAAGAAATTAATAAATAATATAGATATTAGTGATTGGATTAAGCCGTCTAAAGCAATAAAAAATAAAGAATTAAATAATTATGTATTTGTTCATAATAATGATAATAAATATATTATAAGAACAGATGAGAAAGTAAGAACTTATACAAGAGATAATCATTCATCTTATAGTTATACAGATATTTATTATCAAATAGATTTAGATAAGAATATTATAGTTAAATATAATTATAAATATGAGATAGATGGGTCAGGATTTCAAAATAAAAATCATCCAGTAAAAGCTAATAATAGAATATATACAAAAAGAATAAATAAAGAATTAAGTGATAATTCAAAGATAATAATTGATAATTTAAAAGAGGATACAGGAGATGGATATTATTATATGAAAGAAACATATGATAATAAGAAGATTAAAGTATTTGATTATAAAGAAATAAAACAATTAGTCGAAGAATATGATAAAATATAGTAGGTGAGGCTTATGAAAGTAAGGAGATTAAATTGTCCTTCGTGTGGTGCAGCATTAAATATTGAAGATACAACAAGATATGGTAAATGTCAGTATTGTAATTCTTGTTATGTTTTAGACCAAGGAATAATGAAAGTAGAATATAGTTTTGCTGATGAAGAAACAACAAGAGAAATAGTTAATGCTAATGTTAAATTATATAAATATAAAGAATATAAACAAAGTCTTAGGATGTATATTAGTTTATTTGAAAGATATCAAGATAATAAAGATTTCTTACTAGGAATAATATTAAGTTCTACTCATCAATTTACAAGAGATGAATATTCGAGATTAGAAGCTAAGAGTATTTTATATTATTGGGATTTGTTCTTAAAAATAGGAGATAATACGGATATAGAAAAATATCAAAATGATATTAAGAAGATACAAGATCAATTAGCTTTTAAAGAAAAACAAAGAAAGAAAAGAAAAAGAAGATTAACGGCATTATTAATATTATGTTTAATAATATTTGGAGTAGTATCATATTTCCATTATGTAGCTAAACCAGTTCAAAAAGATGTTAAGATACGATTATCACAATTTGATGGAAAAGTAGATAGTTATATTGAACATAAATTATTACGATGTGATTTTGATAATAAGAAGATAGTAGATAAAAAGTTACAATTAACTTTTGAATGTTCAAATTATACAAAGAAACTACAAAAGTATTCGTATTCTTATGAAGTAATAGATGATGAACCACCATCAATTGAAGTGAATAATTGCGAAATAGAAGAAGGAGATAAACCAGACTATAGTTGTGTTAAAGTTATTGATTCAATAGATGGAGAAATAACAGATTATGAATTAGATGAAAGAGAAGCTAAGTTTAAACAAGCTGGAGAAACACAAGTTAAGATTAAAGCTAAAGATAAAAGTGGTAATGAGGTAGTAAGTGAAATAACAATTAAAGTTAATAAGATTCCAATTACTAAATTTAGTATAACTTTTAATAAAGATACATATTTTGTTAATGAGAAACCTAAAGCTACAGTTACATTAGAACCAGATAAAATAACTAATAGAAAAGTTAGATTTAGTGTTAATGATGAAAATATAGCAAGTATTGATAAAGATGGTAAATTAACATTTAAGAATACAGGAGGAATTAATGTATGTGGGTTTGCGCAATATAATGAAGAAGCTTATGATTGTAAGTTGATTAAGGTATATGCTCAATGCCAAGATTCATATGTATATGATTTAGATGAAAGTAGTAGTACATCATTAACGGCTAATTATGATTATTGTCCAGGAACATATAAAATATATGCTCCAAGTGTATTAAATAAAACTGATGCATATGATATAAAAATATATAGTAATTCAGATAATGTATTACATGATAATACGTTAATTATATGGAAATCAGCAGAGGCATTAAATGAAGAAGGTAAGAAGGTTTCTTTAGGTGGTAATAGTAAAATAGTAATACCATCAGGAATTAAACAATTTAAGTTAGTAAAGGTAAAATAGAACTGATATAGTTCTATTTTTTTGGTATAATATTAACAGGTGATATTATGAACAGATATAATGAACTTGTTGAATTAATTAATAAAGCTAATTATGAATATCATGTTTTAGATAATCCAACAACATTAACGGATGAAGAATATGATAATTATATGCGTGAATTATATAAAATCGAAGATGAACATCCAGAGTGGGTTAGAGAAGATTCACCAACAAAAAAGATTGGTGGAGTTATTTTAGATAAATTTGATAAAGTTACGCATACAATACCAATGATGTCATTGGCAGATGTCTTTAATGAAGATGAAATTAGAGAATTTGATCAACGTATCAGAAAAGAAGGTATTGAACCTAAGTATGTATGTGAATTAAAGATAGATGGTTTAAGTGTTTCATTACATTATGTTAATGGAGTATTAGTAACTGGTGCTACACGTGGTGATGGAGTTATAGGTGAAGATATAACACATAATGTTAAAACAATTAAACAAGTGCCTTTAAAATTATCTAAACCAATAGATATTGAAGTTCGTGGGGAAATATATATGAGTAAGAAAACCCTTGAAGAACTTAATAAAGAAAGAGAATTAAATGGTGAACCATTATTAAAGAATTGTCGTAATGCCGCAGCTGGTTCAGTAAGACAATTAGATTCAAGTATAGCTGCGAAAAGAAATCTTGAAGTATGGATATATCATTTACCTAATCCAGAAGATTATGGTATAAAAACACATCATGAAGCATTAGCCTTTATGAAAGATTTGGGATTTAGAGTTAATCCAAATAATAAAATAGTAGATGATGTAGATGGTATATTAGAGTTTATTAAAGAAAAGGGAGAACTAAGAGAGAGTTTGCCTTATGATATTGATGGAGTAGTTATTAAAGTAGATGATCTACATCAACATGAATTATTAGGTAATACAATTAGATATCCTAAATGGGCATGTGCTTATAAATTTCCTGCACAAGTAGTTCAAACTAAATTAAATGATATTAAATTTACGGTAGGTAGAACAGGACAAGTAACACCAAATGCCATATTAGAACCAGTTATGGTAATGGGTAGTTTAATATCTAAGGCCACATTACATAATGAAGATTATTGTAAGGAAAAGGATATAAGAATTGGAGATACAGTACGTATTATTAAAGCGGGAGATGTAATACCTAGAGTGGAAAGTGTAGTAATGGAAAATCGTAGACCAGAAGCTATGCCGTTTATATTCCCTCACACTTGTCCAATATGTGGTAGTGAATTAGTTAAAAAAGATAGTAATTATTATTGTGTTAATGATAAGTGTGAGAAACAAGATATTGAGGCATTAATACATTTTGTTTCCAGAGATACAATGAATATTGTAGGTTTAGGTGATGCTATAGTCGAAGACTTATTTAACTTAAACTATGTAAGAAGTATAAGTGATATATATCATTTAGATAAGTATAAAGAAGAACTTAAATTACTCGAAGGATATGGAGAGAAATCAGTTAATAATTTATTAGATAGTATTGAAGAATCTAAACATAATTCTTTAGAAAAGCTATTATTTGGTTTAGGTATAAGATATGTAGGTAAGAAAACAGGTAAGATATTAGCTAAGAATTATAAGAATATAGATAATTTGATGAATGCTACTTTTGATGATTTAAGTAAAATAAGAGATATTGGAGATGTTATAGCATCTTCCGTAGTAGAGTATTTTAAAGATGAAAAGAATATTGAATTAATTAATAGATTAAAAGATATTGGAATGAATATGGAATACTTAGGAGAAGAATCTTCAGAAGAAACAATATTTACTAATAAGACTTTTGTTTTAACTGGTGGTTTATCATTTATAGGTAGAGATGAAGCTAAAGAAAAGATAGAGTATTTTGGTGGTAAATGTAGTGGTTCTGTATCTAAGAAAACCGATGTAGTTATTGTTGGAGAAGATCCTGGAAGTAAATATACTAAAGCAGTTGAATTAGGTATTGAAATATGGGATGAAGATAAATTTAAAGAAATATTAGAACAAACACTAGAAAGTTAGTGTTTGTTTTTTAATTGAGTTTTTTAATAAAATGGTTTAGAATACGTATTACAAATTGAGTTTTGTAAATGAATTTGTGAATTACTCGTAAGGAATTGTAAATTGTAAAACTATATATAATGTAGTATAATTAATGTACTTATTTGAGGAGATTTTTATGAAGGGTTTAAGAAGATTTTATAGAAATAATAGAATATATTGCTTAATGATGATATTTTCATTAATTTGTTTAGGTATTATGGGTTATTCTGTAGCTAAATATTTTATGAATCAAGTTAGTGAATCACCTTATGGAGATAGATTATATAATATAGAAAAATATGATCTAGAAGCCGAAAAGGATAAGATTATTAAGTTCTTTAAGGAAAATAAAAAGATAAAAGATATTGATATAATTATAAAGGGTAAGATTATGTATATTAATATTGATGCAGATAAAACATTCTCAAATGAAGATATACAAACGTTATGTACGACTTCTTTGGAAAAGATGGATGCAGAGGTATTAAAGTTTGCTGACCTTCAATATATGGTAAAAAGAGATGGGTTTGTACCATATACAGGTAGTAAATCAAGTAATAATACCGTAATTAGTTGGTCTAATTATAAATTTGAAAAGTCGACGAATGAAGTTGAAACAACAACTACAGCTAAAACAACAAAGAAGACTACAAAAAAAACAACAAAAAAAACTACGACAACTAAAAAGACAACAACAACGAAGAAACAATAAAGTTTAGGTGTTTTAAATGAGAAAATATTGGAAAGTAATTTTAATTATTTTAGCAATAGTTGCAATATTAGGTGGGGCTACTTATATTGCATTTTCATTATGGTTTAATGAGGATAATCTATCTAATAAAGATAAGAAATGGATAGATGAGAATTCATCAACAGTTATTTCAATTGCTATTCCTAATGATGTTCCAGTGTTTGGTGAATATGGTGAAGGAGTATTCTTTGATTTTGCTAATTATTTATCTGATGAATTAGGGTTAAGTATTAATAAGAATACAGTAGCAGCTGGAACACCAGTTGGTGGATACGGATTCCAAATAGTTAAAGAAATAGATAATAAAGCTAATGTTTTATATTCGGATAGATTTGCAATAGTTAGTAAAGAATCTGGTTTATTATATGATGATACGTTAATTAAACAATTACAACCAGGAGTATTGAAAACAGATGCTGAATATGTAGCTAACTATTTTGAATTAAAAGTTGAAGATTTTAAAGTATATGATACATATAAAGCTATTACTAATGATTTAAATAATGGAGTATTAAATTATGCTATAGTTTCAGTTAATGAATATAAAGAAGAAATAGTAGGTAATAATATCAATATATTAAAATCATTTAGTGATTTAAATAAGTATTATGTATTTACGGTTAATGATGATAGTAAAGCACCAGGTAATATCTTAGCTAAACAATTTAATTTATGGAGTAAAGAATTCTTTGGTGAATCATATAATAAACATAATTATAAAATGTTTATTTCCCAATTAGGTATTACAGAAGCTGAAGAAGATACTTTAACTAATAAAGTATATAAATATGGATTTGCTGAAAATTATCCATATGAAATATTATCCGGTGGAGATTATGGTGGAATAACAGCAGAGTATTTAAAACAATTTAGTTCTTTTGCTAATGTAGATTTCACTTTTACTAAATATAAGACTCCAGAGGAATTATTAAATGCTGCATATAATAAAGAAATTGATCTATATTATAACTATTATGATTTAAATGCTAATTATATTGATGCATATGGATTAAAGAATATTAATTATTATGTAGTAGCTCATAATTCAATAGATTTAAGTTTATCTAATATATCTGGTTTAGCTAATCAAACAGTTTATGTATTAAAAGATAGTTATCTATATAATATGATTAAGGGAATTAAGAATATTAATATTATTGCTTATGAGAGAAATTCACAATTAAAGAATATTATTAGTAGAAAGAATATTGTATTAGTAGATGAATATACATATGATTATTATTTAAATAGTGTAACAAATGATTATTCAGTTAGATTAAAAGGTACTTTAGAAGGAAGAGCATATTCATTTAAATATATTAACAATCATGATACTTTCTATAAGTTATTTAGTTCTTTTGCTAATACGATAGATAATAATGATTTATTAAGAAGTGGTGTATCTTCATATAATAGTGTTAGATCACATGGTTCAGTAGTTACATTTATAGCTTCATCTATTTTAGTAATAATTATACTTGGAGCTGTAGCATTAGTATTCTATAGAAAGAATTCAAAGGGATTAAAACTTAATACTAAGGTTAAAAAAGAAGAAAGATTAAAATATATGGATATGTTAACTTCATTAAAGAATAGAAATTATTATTCAGAGAAAGTTAATGTATGGAATAAGAATACAATTTATCCACAAGCATGTATTGTATTAGATATTAAAAAGATTAAAGAATTAAATGATTCGTTTGGTCATGAAGAAGGAGATAGACAAATATTAGCAGTAGCTAATATCTTGATTAAAACACAAATAGATAATACAGAAATAATGCGTACAGATGGTAATGAGTTCTTAATATATCTTGTAGGTTATTCAGAAAAACAAGTATTATCATATATGAAAAAGATTCAAAAAGAATTTAAAAACTTACCTTATGCTGATAATGGAGTTGCTATAGGATTCTCTATGATTGAAGATGATACCAAATTAGTCGAAGATGCATTTAATGAAGCAAGTAATCAAATGCGTGAAAATAAGAATCTAAATGGTGATGAAAATGAAAAGTAAGAAAAATGCCAATAGATTTAAGTTAAAGAATAAGATTGTTACTTATGTTAAGAAAGCATATAAGATATTAACTAAACCAGAAATAGGTATATTACCCGGTCAATTAGCATTCTTTATCTTGTTATCTTTAGTACCTATCATAACATTAAGTGGTTATGTATGTGGTATATTTGGTATTCATGTAGAAATGTTAGTAGAATTAATCAGAGAATATGTACCTAGTGGAGCAGATTTTTTAGTTCCTTATATAGTAGGTCATAATATCGATTTTAAATTAGCTATTATGTTCATATGGATGTTTTACTTAGCTAGTAATGGATTTAATAGTATTATATTAGCTAGTAATCAAGTATATGGTATAAGTAAGAGTAATTGGTTTAAAAGAAGAATTAAAGCAGTATTAATGACAATATCAATGATATTATTATTAATCGTAATATTGTTATTCCCAGTATTTGGTGATAAGTTAAATGAGTTATTTGTATCATTGAATTTTAGAGAAATAGCAACAATAATTGAAGTAATAAAAACACCATTTATTTGGTTTATTATATTCTTAGTAGTAAAACTATTATATATAGTATCACCAGATAGAGTAAGAAAAGGATCTAATGTTAATATAGGTAGTTTATTTACAACAGTAGGTTGGATAGTATTAACTTATATATATAGATTCTTAGCTACGAATATAGCAACATATAATATCTTTTATGGAGCGTTATCAACAATTGCTTTATTGATGTTATGGTTCTATTTCATTTCAGTAATATTTGTTATAGGAATGATTTTAAATAGTGGTAAAGAAGAAAAAGAACATAGTTTAGATTTATCTGGTGCATTTAGAGTTTTAAAAGGATATTAATTATCCTTTTTTTATTGGATATAAGTTAAATTGTGATATAATAAATACAAGTATGGGAGTTATGGTCTATGAAGTTATTGATTGTGAAGAGTATGGACATTAAAGTGTCCTTAGAAGGGGTAATTACTAGTGTAATTGGTCCATCTAATTCTGGTAAAACATATTTTTTAAAGAAATTATGTAATAAAATAGATAATCAAGATATTATCATAGATGGTATCTCTATTAAACTTTTAGATATTAATTACTTAAAGAAATATTTAGCAGTAGTGTTAGATGATGATGTGTTCTATACCAATAGTGTTAAGGGAGAATTAACATATTATTTAAAGAAATTGGGTTATAGTAATAAGGAAATAAAAGAGAGATTAAAAGAATTTAAAGAATATTTTAAATTAGATAATATTTATAATAAGAGTTTATTTGATTTAACATTAGAAAATAAAGTGTTAATTAAGATATTGGCATTATTAATTATTAAACCAAAGATATTTGCCGTAGATAATTTAGTGGCTTATTTAAGTAAAGAAGAACAAAAACTGTTATTTAAATATATTAAAGAAAGTGGAATGAACTTTATTAATGTTACTAGTAATCCGGAAGACTTATTACGTAGTCAAAATGTCGTAGTTTTAAACGACTTTAAAGCAATCTATTGTGATAATGCAGAAGCTTTAGTGGTAGGTAATAGTATATTACCTTATATGGGTATTAAGATGCCTTTTATAGCAGATTTATCACAGAATCTAATTCTATATGGTCTAATAGATAAAGTATATTTAGATCGTAGAAAGTTGGTGGATAAGTTATGGAAATAGTTACATCTAATAATTTAAAAGGTTTATTTGAAACTGGTAAGATTAATTGTTTTTATGGTGATGTTCAAGATTTAATTAAACTAGATATACAAGTTAATGGTATTACTTATGATGATGAATATACAGTTAAAAGATTTTTAAATGGTAGTTCTATATTTAAGAATCCATATATGGATGATGTATTAAAAGGACTAGATATAGATAAGAAATTCTTAAAGTATAAGATTAAAGATTTACCTAAGTTAACTTTTAAATATGTATTATTAGCTTATTTATTATTAAATAATTATGATAATATTATATTTGATTATTTTGAAGTAGGTTTAATTTATAGTGATTTAAAGAAATTTATGAACATAGTTAGAAATTTAGTTAAAGCCGGTAAGACAGTAGTTATTATTAGTCATGATATAGGATTCTTAAGTAGTTTATCATTTAATTTAATAGTAGCTAGAGAAAATGAGTTACCATGTGTAGTAAATATAATAGATATATATAAGAATGATTTAGGTCTAATAGATGATGAAGAAATAATTAAGTTTATTAAGATGGCTAATAACAGAGGTGCTAATTTAGACTATACTTTAAATAGTCAAGATTTATTAAAGGATATATATAGGAGTGTTTGTTAATGAAGTATTTGGCTAGTGTTAGTTATGATGGTTCAAAGTTTTATGGGTTTCAAAGACTTAATGAAGATCCGTCAGTACAAGGAGAATTAGAAAGAGTATTAACAAAGATAAATAAAAAGAGTGTAGAAGTTAAAGGAGCAGGTAGAACAGATAGAGGGGTTCATGCTTTAGATCAAAAGATACACTTTGGTTTAGATGTTAATATACCTACGGATCATATAAAAGAAGCTATGAATTCATTATTATGTCCTTATGTGCATGTGAATAATGTTAAAGAAGTTGATGATGATTTTCATGCGAGATTTAGTGTAATAAGAAAACAATATGATTATTATATTAATGTGGGAGAATATGATCCAATTAAAGAAGATTATTTATATAACTATAATAGAAAACTTGATGTAGATAAAATGAAGGAAGCAGCTAAGTATTTACTTGGTGGTCATTCATTTGAAGTATTTACTGCAGGTGAAAGAGATAATTATGATTCTATTATTGAAGAGATTAATTTTGAAATAGAAAATGATATTATTAAGATTAGTTTTATAGGTAAGAGTTTTTATAGATATATGGTTAGAAACTTAGTAGGAGCTTTATTAGTAATTGGACAAGGAAAAGCAGAGCCAGAAGAGATGAAAAAAGTCTTTGAAAAGGGTAAAAATGTGCTTAATTTTGTTACAGCACCGTCAAATGGACTATATTTAAAGGAAATTATGTATTAATTTTCTTTTTTTGTTTGACTTTTGTATACTTATAACATATAATTTTAACTGGTACATTTTTAAATTTCGAATTTTAACAGATGTGGGAAGTTTGTTACGAGGAGAAAATTTGAAAGGAAAATATAATATGAAGAACACATTCATGGAAAAGAAAGAAACTGTAAAACGTAATTGGTATGTAATTGATGCTACTGATTGTACTTTAGGTAGATTAGCTACTAAGGTTGCTTCTATCCTTAGAGGAAAAAACAAAGTTACATACACACCACATGTTGATTGTGGAGATTATGTTATTGTTATTAACGCTTCTAAAGTTAGATTAACTGGTAGAAAGTTAGATAACAAAATGTATTATGATCATTCAGGTTATACTGGAGGATTAAGAGAACGTAATGCTAAATTAATGGTTGAAAAATATCCTGTTGAAATGGTAGAAAGAGCTGTTAAGGGAATGTTACCAGATGGACGTTTAGGAAGACAAATGGCTAAAAAGTTATTTGTATATGCTGGTCCTGAACATGAACAAGCTGCTCAAAAACCTGAGACAATAACTTTATAGGAGGATATGGAAGATGAATAAGAAAGTCATTACTGCAACTGGAAGAAGAAAACAAAGTGTTGCTCAAGTAAAATTAGTTCCTGGTAAAGGAAATATTACTGTTAATGGTGTTGATGTTAACGAATACATGCCTTTTGCTGTATTAGTTATGGATTTAAAACAACCATTAGTACTAACAAAGAACGAAAATACATTTGATATTGAAGTTACTGTTAGAGGTGGCGGATATTCTGGTCAAACTGGAGCTATTCGTTTAGGTATTGCTAGAGCACTTTTAGTTTATGATGAAGGTACTGATCCTGCTTCAGAAGATTCTTATAGAAGAATATTAAAAGAAGCTGGAATGATTACTCGTGATCCTAGAGTTAAAGAACGTAAGAAATACGGTCTTAAGAAAGCTCGTAGAGCACCACAATTTAGTAAACGTTAATTACGGATTTATGTTTTCAATAAGCTCGATTATATCGGGCTTTTTTCTTGCAAGAAATATATAGATATGATACTATTTAAGTGCAAGGTTTCTTGCAAAAAAAGGAACACTTAATAGTGCTATGTTAAGTGCTGCATAATTTGGGTGACACCTAACTAGTCATTAGTTAGGTGCTTTTTTATTTGTGTATATTTTGTCACATTATGTCTATCAATTAATTCTATTTTATTTTATAATAACCATTAGGTGGTTTTATGAAGATAGAAAAGATTAAGAATGATATGGGGGCATATGATTTTCAATTGTCTAAAGATGGAAAGAAATTAACAATATTATATGCGGGTAATTTAGATTTATATATGATGCTTGGTAATGGAGATTTAATACCAGATGATTGTAATCTTGGATTAGAATTTGATATTACTAAAGAAAAATATGAAATATATCGTTTATTTGATGATTTATATAATGAAATAATTGATGGTGAAGTATTTAAAAAAGATAAAGATGAAATAGATACAGAATATGAACATGATTTTAAAGATACTTATGCTTATGAATATTTAGTAGATGAAAATAAAGATATTTATTGGATATCTGATGATGGTCCAAGAAATGCTGAAGATGCAATGAGAATAAGTAAGTTAGATGAAGATACTTATAGATTAACTTTCTTTCGTAATGATATTCCAATGGATTGTGGGTTTAAGAATGCAATGAATATAACTGTTAGATTTAGAAATTCAGGTTCTTATTATTCACCATTTAATTGTGTATTTATGAGAATGTATCAAAAAATGCAAAGTATAGATCCAAAATATCATCAAATACATATGGAAGAATTAGAATATGTTAAGAAATTAAAAAGATACTAGCAATAACTAGTATTTTTATTTGTCCTTTTTATAGGGGTTTTTCTTGTATTTTTCATATGTGTAGGTTATACTAAATGAGATTTGGGGAATAATTATGGATAAGGTAGTAGATTTTATTAATTCATTGAATATTGATAAGAAAACACCTGTTGTTGTTGCGTGTTCTTTTGGACCGGATTCAATGATGTTATTACATTTATTACATTCCTTACATTATACTTGCGTAGTTGCTCATGTTAATCATAAATATCGCAAAGAAAGCGATCAAGAGTATGAAGATTTAATGAAGTATTGTGAGGATGAAGGTATTATTTTTGAGGGTACTAGTTTATCCGGTTTTAATGGTGGGAATTTTGAGAATTATGCCAGAGAATACCGTTATAATTTCTTTGAATCAGTATTAAAAAAATATAATACAAAGTACTTATTTACAGCTCATCATGGTGATGATTTAGTAGAAACAGTATTAATGAGATTGAGTAGAGGTTCTTCATTAAAAGGATATGGAGGATTTGAAAAGATTACGCATAGGAGTAACTATTTAATTGTTAGACCATTAATATATTTAACTAAAGAAGATATTATGGCTTATTTAGATAGTAATAAGATACCTTATGCATGGGATCAAACTAATGATTCTTTAGATTATACAAGAAATAGATTTAGACATTTAATTTTGCCTAAATTACATGAAGAAGAAAAAGATGTTCATTTAAAATTCTTGGATTTTAGTGAACAAATGCATGAAATGTATGATTATATTCAAAAGAAAGTTAATCGTATTCTTAAGGTTATTTATGTAGATAATGTATTAGATATTAGTGAATTTAAGAGATTTGATTATTTCTTACAAAAAGAAATGATTTATAAGATTTTAAGAACTATTTATATTAATGATTTATATGTTATCGAAGATACACATGTGGAAGAAATATTTAAGCTTATTAGATCTAGTAAACCAAATATTATTCTTAAGCTACCTAATGGATTATCATTAGTTAAGGAATATAATAGAGTAATTTTTAGTAAAGAAGAATTTGATCCTGAGCCATATATTTATGTTCTTAGAAATACGTTAAATATCGATGGATATGTATTAAAAGTAGTTAGTGAAACACAAGATAAATCAAATTATACAATTAGATTAAATAGTAAAAATATCAAGATGCCTATCCTTGTTAGAACTAGAAGAAACGGGGATAGAATGCATGTTAAAAACATGGATGGAACGAAAAAAATTAATGATATTTTTGTTGATAACAAGGTTGGTAAATTAAAAAGAGATAGGTATCCAATTGTTACGGATGCGAATAACAATATTTTGTGGGTTCCAGGTCTAAAAAAGAGTAATTTAGATATACCAATTAATGGTGATTATGATATAATAATTAGGTATGAAAAGGAGAGAGAAAATGAATAGAATTTCCAATAATAAAAAACAATTTTTACCATATGTATTATTGTTGATTGTGGTTATTTGTATAGTAGGTGCTTATTCATTTGGAAATAAGAAAGTTAATAAATTTACTTATGACCAATTAGTAGGTGAATTAAGTAAAAATACAGTTACTGAAATAACTATTACTCAAAATGGTTCATCTGGTGTTTATGTAATAACAGGTAAGTTAAAAGATTATGATAAGAATGAAACTTTTACTTCAAGAGTATCTTTATCAGATCCAGTTATTGAAAGAATATATAGATATCAAGAATTAAATGAATTTAAGTTAACAGTTAATAATGATCCAAATAATGGAGTATTAGAGTTATTACTTACAACAATATTCCCTTTACTAATTATAGGTGGAGCAAGTATTATCTTATTTACGAAGTTAAGCGGCTCTAACAAGAGTTCTATGGACTTTGGTAGAAGTAAGGCTAAATTAGCTGAAGATGGTGGAAAAGTAAGATTTAAAGATGTAGCTGGTTTGGAAGAAGAAAAACAAGAAGTTGAAGAAATGATTGATTTCTTAAAGAATCCAAAGAAGTTTACTAAGATGGGTGCTAGAATACCTAAAGGTGTCTTATTAGTAGGTCCTCCAGGAACAGGTAAAACATTACTTGCTAAAGCGGTTGCTGGTGAGGCAAATGTACCTTTCTATTATATTAGTGGTTCAGATTTCGTTGAATTATTCGTAGGTGTAGGTGCTAGCCGTGTTAGAGATATGTTTAAACAAGCTAAACATTCAGCACCATGTTTAATATTTATTGATGAAATTGACGCTGTTGGTAGACAAAGAGGTACTGGTTTAGGTGGAGGCCATGATGAAAGAGAGCAAACACTTAACCAATTACTTACTGAAATGGATGGTTTTGGAGCTAATGAAGGTATTATCGTTATAGCTGCGACAAATAGACCGGACGTATTAGACCCAGCATTATTAAGACCAGGTAGATTTGATAGACAAGTAACAGTAAGTTTACCAGATCAAAGAGAAAGATTAGCTATATTAAAAGTACATGCTAAAGATAAAGTATTTGCTGATACAGTTAGCTTAGATGCTTTATCTCATAGAACTCCAGGATTTAGTGGAGCAGATTTAGAGAACTTATTAAATGAAGCTGCTTTACTTGCTGTTCGTAGAAATAAAACATGTATTGGTATGAATGAATTAGATGAAGCAACAGACAGAGTTCTTATGGGACCTGCGAAGACTAGTCGTAAGATTACTGATGAAGAAAAGAGACTTGTGGCTATTCATGAAGCTGGACATGCTGTTGTTGGTTTAAAACTTAAAGATGCTGATGATGTTCATAAGATTACAATTATTCCAAGAGGAACTGCTGGTGGATATACAATGATGTTACCAACAGAAGAAAGAATGGTAGTAATTACAAAAGAAGAATTAATAGCTAAGATAACAGGTTTATTAGGTGGACGTGTATCTGAAGAATTATTTTTAGGACAAACAACTACTGGAGCATCAGATGACTTTAAGAAAGCAACAAAGATTGCTCGTGCTATGGTTACTGAATATGGTATGAGTGATTTAGGGCCTGTTCAATTCGAAGAAAAGAGTGAAGGAGTATTCTTAGGTAGAGATTATAATAAATCAAAGAATTTCTCAGATGCAGTTGCATTAGAAATTGACCAAGAAGTAAGAAAAATTATTGGTGATTGTTATAAGAATACGGAAAAGATCTTAAAAGAAAATGAAGATTTAGTTAAGTTAATTGCTGATACATTAATGGATAGAGAAACAATCAATAAAGAAGAAATCGAAGAACTTGTTACAACAGGTAAGATTGCTGCCAAAGATGAAGAAGATGTACTTAATGAATTAAGAGAAGAAGCTAAAGAATACGGAATCAAAGGTTATACAAAAATGACTAAAGAAGAATTAGAAGCTGCGATTAAAGAAGCATCTATTCCAGAAAAAGTAACTGAAGATGACAAGGAAGATGAAAATTCTACTGAAAAGTAGAATTTTTTCTTTTTTATTATGCTATAATGATAATAGGTGAGTGTAATGAATAACAAAGGGGAAAAACCAAATAATGTCTTTCAGGTTTCTGAAGATATTAATATTAAACCAAAAGATAAAATAATAGATTCTTATAGTGGTGGTAAATCTGTTGATATTAAATTTGTTGAGCCTAAGAAAAATAGATTATTTCCATTTTTATTAATAGCTATTCTTATTGTATTAGGAGTATTAATATTTAATGTGGTAAATAATACAAAAGAGATAGAGAAAAATAGACCAACAACAACTGCATCAACTAACGTTACAACAACAGCAACTACAGAAACAACATCTGCGAATATTAGAGATACCGAAATAACAAACTTTAATGGTTATTTAAATATGATTATCGAAGGTGAAAGTGATTTAGATGGTAACTATAATAAAATGATTAAATATAAAGGTATGTATTTTGAATTTATATGTTTATCATTTGATTATGATGCTTATACATGTAATAGTGGTAAAGGTTCTTTAGTATTACCAGAATCGACAATTCCTTTATATGAATTTAAAGAAGAAAAAGATGATTTTATTAAACATAGTGAACATTTATATCTTTCATTAGTAAATGATAAGATTTTAATAGCTAAATGTTATGATGAACCAGGTACTAGTAGTTTTGTAGTTTATGGTTTAAATGGTAAGTATATTGGTGGTAAAGAAAATATAACAACTACTTATTATCATAATATGGGAATGTCTAAATCATTAGTACCATCATTATCTAATGAGGATAGTCCAGAAACAGTTTCATATTATCAATGTTTAAAGGGTAATAAATCAAAGAGAAATATTGGTTTATTTACAGCCAAATTAAAGCATAATATGGCTACAGAACAACGAGATTTAAAGATAAATGATAAGAAAGATGAAACAATATTTTCTTGTTATGAAATCACAAATTAATAAGAGTATGAAAATACTCTTTTTTATTTATATTTAAGTGCTATATATGATATAATTAAGTATGTAAAACTTATTACAGGAGCAGTGATCATTTATGGCAAAAGTTATATCTTTGGTTAATCAAAAAGGCGGAGTTGGTAAAACTACAACTAGTATAAATTTATCTGCTTCTTTAGGTAAACTAGGTAAGAAGACTCTTTTAATAGATTTAGATCCACAAGGTAATACAACAACTGGATTGGGTATTAATAAAGGTGATATAAATTATAGTGTTTATGATTGCTTAAATGGATCTGTAACAGCCAAAGATGCAATTATTAAAACGAAATTTACTAAATTATATATATTACCGGCGACAATTAATTTAGCAGGTATAGATATTGAATTAATTGAGATGACACATAGAGATAAAGATTTCCAAATGCGTAATCAATTAAAGAATATAATTGAACCTATTAGAGATAAATTTGATTATATTATTGTTGATTGTCCACCAAGTTTAGGATTATTAACAACTAATGCTTTAATAGCTAGTGATTCAGTTATTATTCCGGTACAATGTGAATTCTTTGCTCTAGAAGGTATAACACAATTATTAAATACAATTATAATGACACAAACAAGATTAAATCCAAAATTACAAATCGAGGGTGTTTTATTAACTTTATTAGATTCGAGAACAAATTTAGGATTAGAAGTAGTTGAAGAAGTTAGAAAATACTTTAAGGATAAGGTATTTAATACAATAATACCTAGATTAATAAGATTAGTTGAGGCACCAAGTCATGGTGAACCAATAAATGAATATGATCCAACATGTAGAGCAGCAGAGGCATACATGAATTTGGCAAAGGAGGTAATTGAGAGAGATGAGTCAAACTAGAAAAGCTTTAGGAATGGGTTTGGAACAATTACTATATAGTAATGGTAATGAACAAATGAATTTTGATGATTTTGAAAAAGAAGTAGTTAATTCAACTCCGGAAAATGAAATAAAAATGATAAAGGTTGAGGATATAAGAAGTAATCCTTATCAACCTAGAATTCATTTTGATCAAGAAGCTTTAAAGGAACTTGCTGATTCAATTAAACAACATGGTGTTGTAGAACCAATTATCGTTAAGAAGAGTATAAAGGGTTATGAATTGGTAGCTGGTGAAAGAAGAACAAAAGCTGCTAAATTAGCAGGTGTTGATAAAGTACCAGCAATAGTTAAAGATTTTACTGATGAAGAAATGATGGAAATTGCTTTATTAGAAAATATACAAAGAGTAGATTTAACACCAATTGAGGAAGCTAAAGCGTATAAGAACTTTATAGATAAAATGAATTTAACACAAGAAGAATTAGCAGTTAGATTTGGTAAATCTAGAAGTTATATAACTAATATGTTAGGATTATTAGGATTACCTAAAGATGTACAAAAATTAGTTATGGATGGAACAATATCTATGTCACATGCTAGAGTATTATCTAAGATGGATGATGAAGATAAAGTTAGAGATTTAGCTGATAAGGTTGTTAAAGATGGAATAAGTGTTAGAGAATTAGAAAATATTTCTGTAACTACTGATATTCCTAAGAAGAAACCAATTAAGAAAGTAGTACCTTTAGTACCTTCAAGACATAAAATATATGAAAATAGTTTAAGAGATGCTATTGGTAATAAAGTAGTAGTTTCTAAGAGTAAAATAACAATTCCATTTGATTCAGAAAGTGATTTAGATAGAATTATGGAAATATTAAATATAGAAATAGGTGAATAATATGGCAGTAATATTAACAATTATTAGTTTTATAGTAGGAATTATTACATCACCAAAGTTTTATATTCCTGTTATATGTTTAATTGTAGCAATAGCATTAACAGCTATTACTAAAAAGGCAGTATCTAGTTTCTTTTTAAAGAATGATTTAAAATCATTAGATGCTAAGAGAAAAGCTACAATTGTAGGATTAGTACAAAAAATAGTTAAATATTTAATATGGATATTCTGTGGTATAAGTGCTGTTAGTGCATTTGGAATTGATGTAACAGGTATTATAACAGGAGTAGGAGTTGTAGGTGTTGTAGCAGGTTTAGCTTTACAAGATGCCTTAAAAGATATTATTGCTGGATGTAATATTATCTTAGATAACTTCTTTGTATTAGGAGATAAAATTGAAATTAATGGTTTTGTCGGAGATGTAATAGAATTCTCTTTAAAGAATACTAAAGTTAAAAGTGTTAATGGAGAAGTATTAGTTATATCTAATAGAGAAATATCTAGTATTAAGAATTTAAGTATGCAAGAAGCCTCTATTGGTGTTACAATAAGTACTGCTTATGAAGAAAAGTCTGATAAAGTAGTTAAAGTATTAAATAATATTTGTAAGAAGATTGATGAATTTGAAATATCTACGAAAGAAACAGAAATGTGTGGTTTAGATTCATTAAGTGCTTCTTCAGTAGATTATTTAATTAGAGCTTATTGTAAGGCTGGAGATCAATGGGCATTAAAGAGACAAATACTAGCTTTAGTTAAAGATGAATTTGATAAAGAAGGAGTTAAGATTCCTTATAATCAAATTGAGGTTCATAATGAATAAAGAATTTGGCTTAGGTAGTATAGTCGTTATGAAAAAGCCTCATGCTTGTGGCGAGAATAAATGGATTATTACAAGAATGGGGATAGATATTAAGATTAAATGTATGAATTGTAATCGTGAGGTTATGGTTGATAGATTAGAGTTTAAGAAGAAACTCAAAGGAGTTATCAATGAAGAGGATAAAGAAATTAAGAGATAGAGTTTTACTTCATCCGATGATGTCTTTCCTATTTTTAACTGTCTTAGTTATTATATTAAGTGGAATATTAGATTTCTTTAGAGCTTCGGCAATATACGATAGAATTAATATAACCACTAATACAATGGAATCGACATTAATAACTGTTGAGTCATTATTTAGTCTAAGTGGTATTAAATATATTTTCTCAACAACAGTATCTAGTTTTGCATCCTTTACGCCATTAAGTATGTTACTAATTACTTTATTAGGAATAGGTATAATGGATAAAACAGGATTCTTAGATACAATATTCTTTGTATTAACAAAGAAAGTTAAGAAAACAACAGTTACATTTGGATTAGTATTTTTGTGTATGCTTTTAAGTATATCCGGTGATATAAGTTTTGCTGTTATGATACCTTTATCAGCGTTATTGTTTAAATATGGTAAGAGAAATCCATTAGTAGGTATTATTACAGCATTCTCAGCATTATGTTTAGGATATAGTATTAATATATTCTTAAATAGTATAGAATCATCATTAATTGAATATACTGAAGGTGCTGCTAGAATGGTTATTAGTGGATATGCAGTAAGTAGTTATTGTTATTTATTTATTATGATAGTAGCATTAATAATTGGAAGTATAGTTATAACAGTAATTACAGAAAAAATAACAGTATATAAATTAGGTAAATATGAAGCAACTGAAGAAACAGAAATAGTTGAAGTAAAAGAAAAATTAACGAGAAGAGAAGTAAGAGGTTTAATATTTGCTTTAGCAGGAGCTATAGTATATTTACTAGTATTTACTTATAATATTATTCCGAATGTTCCATTCGGAGGATCGTTGTTGGATTATACACAAGATAGATATATTGATATGTTATTTGGGTATAATTCGTTCTTTAACAATGGATTTGTATTTATCGTAACATTCTTATTCTTTATAATGGGATTATTATATGGATTAGGAACTAAGAGAATACAAAATCATAGAGATATATGTGATTTCTTATCACATTCATTAGATGGTATTGGTAAAGTAATAGTATTAATATTCTTTGCAAGTATGTTAATATCATTATTTAAATATACAAATATAGGATTATGGGTAACAGCAGTATTTGCAAACTTTATTAGAGATTGTGGATGGAATGGTATACCATTATTATTACTAGTATTTGTATTTAGTGTATTATCGGCTTTATTATATCCAACATTCTTAAATAGATGGATGATATTAAGTGGTAGTACAGTTACTACTATGATGGCGCAAGGATTTAGTCCAGAATTTGCCCAATTAGTATTTAGTGCAGGTTCTAGTATAGCTTATGGATTAACCCCAGTTATGGCATATTTTGTTATATATTTAGCCTACTTAGAAAAATATGATTCTAATGGAGCAATGATGCAAAAGAGTATTAAATATATCGTACCATATGCTTTAGCTATAGTATTATTATGGTTAGTATTATTAATAGTATGGTATCTAGTAGGTTTACCTCTAGGTATTGGAACTAGTTCAATATTATAAAGATGATAACAATCATCTTTTTTTATTGAGTTTATATGTATAAGTGTTATAATAAACGGCACAGGGGAGTGAATATTATGACACAAAGAGAAGCTATTAGAATTCTATATGATATTGAAGATGAAAATATTATTGCTAGAATAAATAGTCTTAAGAATTTAGTTAATCTTCAATTTAATAAAGAATGGCCAGCTATATTTATACTTGATCTATTATATGATTTGGTCAATAAACCAGCTATGTATGATTTATTAGATCATTATTTACCAACAAAAAGAACAGATAGTTTATTTAGAGATCAATTAAATGTGTTATTTAGAATTCAAAATGATGAAGAAATAGTACAACTATTTAGTTCATATTGGAATGATGATATCAAAACAACGAAAAAAGGCTTATAATAAGCCCTTTTTTATTGTTTTATAATAATATTTTGTAGTAATTTAATATTTCTTATGTTATAATCATATTAGGAGGGTAAGAAATGAAAAAGAAAGTATTATATTTAGTTATGATTCTTGCAGTATTGTTAATGCCATTTACTGCGGTTGATGCAAAAACTACAAAGAAGAAGGCCAAAGCTAAGAAGACTACAACTACAGTTGTAGCTAAGGCTCCAGAGAAATTAGAACCTGTTAATGTTTATATTTTCTATGGTTCAACTTGTGGTTATTGTGCTGCATTACATAATTACACAGCTACACTAGAGAAAGATGAAACAATTAATTATATGTTCAATATTGTAGACTATGAAGTATGGAATGATGCAACAAATCAAGCATTAATGCAAAAGGTAGGAACTTATTTCAATAAGAATATTGAAGGTGTACCATTTATGGTTATCGGCGAAGAAGTATTTGATGGATATGCTGAAAGCTATAATGAAAAAATAAGAACTACAATTGAAAATGCTTATAAGAATCAAGTTAAAGATGTTGTTTCCACTATTGGAACTGGTAATGTATTAAAATATGTTGCTGGTCAAACTGGAACAGATGTAACAAAGACTGCTAATGAAACATCTAGTAAAACAGCTGCTTATATTATCGTTGGTGTTACAATCGTTATTATTCTTTTGATTGTTTTCGGTAGATCAAAAGATGAGTCTTTCTATGATGAAAAAGAAAAAGAAGAAGACGAAGATGATGACGATGACGATGATGATGACGACGATGATGATGAAGAAGAAGCTGAAGAAGAATCTGAAGAAGACGACGAAGACGAAGATGATGAAGAAGAAGTCGAAGAAATTAAAGAAGAACCAAAAAAAGTAGTTAAGAATGGTAATCAAGTTAAGAAAAATCAAGGTAAAGTTACATCATCAAAAAAAAATAAAAGAAAATAGACAGTAATGTCTATTTTTTCTTTTGTATTTTTATAATTATTGGTTTATAATCAGTTTAGAGAAACCGAAGGGAGTGATGTTTTTCATGTATGACTCGAGCCAGTATGCAAATAGATTATATGAATTAATTACTTTTGGAGGTTTTTATTATGGAAGAAAAAATATTAGAATTAATAGAAAATAATAACTTTAAAGAATTAAAAAAATATTTAAATGAATTAGATGAAATCGATATAGCAGAAATATTCGATGATATGGAATTAGCTGTAGTAGCTAAACTTTTTAGATTGCTTTCTAAAGATAAAGCGTTGGATGTATTTGCTGAATTAGATCCGGTGGTAGCATCTAATTTACTTAAATATTTGTCTGATAAAGAAACAGTATTCTTAATTAATGAAATAGCAGCCGATGATGCAACAGATATCTTGGAAGAGATGCCTGCTAATTTGGTTGATAAAGTGTTGAGAATGTGTAATCCATCAACAAGAAAAGATGTTAATAGATTATTAAATTATCAGGAAGATTCAGCTGGTTCAATTATGACAGTTGAATATGCTGAATTAAAAGAGGATTATACAGTTAAAGATGCTATAGCATTATTAAAAGAAAGAACAGATGAATACGAAACAATTACTAAATGTTTCGTTGTAGATCGTCGAAGAAAACTAATAGGAAAAGTAAATGTAACAGACTTATTATTTGCCAAGAAAACAGACTTTATAGGCGATATATGCGATAAAAATGTAATATATGCTAATACATCAACAGACCAAGAGGAAGTTGCTAATTTGTTCCAAAAATACGATATTACAGTATTACCAATAGTTGATAGTGAAGAACGTTTAGTAGGTATCGTTACTGTCGATGATGTAATGGATGTAGTTGAAGCAGAAGCAACAGAAGATATGAAAAAGATGGCTGCCATCATACCTATTGATAAGCCATATGATAAAACAGGTGTATTTGAAACATTTAAAGCACGTATTCCATGGTTATTATTGTTGATGGTAAGTGCAACATTTACAGGTAAAATTATTACTAGTTTTGAAAATAGTTTAGCAGTAATGCCAGTATTAACAGCGTTTATACCAATGTTGATGGATACAGGTGGTAATGCTGGTGGACAATCAAGTGTTAGTATTATTCGTGCTTTATCACTTAATGATATAGAATTTAAAGATATTTTTAAAGTTATATGGAAAGAAATAAGAGTAGCATTTCTTTGTGCAATAGTATTAGCTATATGTAATTTTGGTAAGTTATTATTAATAGATAGAGTAACGCCAATTGTAGCTTCAGTAGTTTGTTTAACTTTGTTAGCAACTGTAGTAATAGCTAAGTTTATTGGATGTACTTTACCAATGGTAGCTAAGAAATTAGGATTTGACCCAGCAGTTATGGCTAGTCCATTTATTACAACAATTGTAGATGCTTGTAGTTTATTAATGTATTTCTTTATAGCTACGACTATTTTAAACATATAAAAAAGAAGCAAATGCTTCTTTTTTTATTTTTTATCTTCTTCATTCATGAAGTTTTCGAAACTAATTTCATCGAAGACACCATCTTCGCCTTGAATATTATTTAACTTTTTATCGATTTTTTCATTTTCGATTTCTTCTTTAGTTTTCTTTTTCTTCTTTTCTTTCTTAGGTTCTTCCTTTTTTGGTTCTTCTTTCTTAGGTTCATCATCGAAGTTTATCGAAGGTTTAATCTTATCTTCTTTAGATTCTTCTTTAGATTCTTCTTTAGATTCTTCTTTTGGTTCTTCTTTTTTATCATCATCAAAGCTTATTGAAGGTTGAACTTTGTTTTTATCTTTCTTTTTATCTTTTGGTTGATTATCTTCTTTTTTAGGTTGTTCTTTTTGTTCAACTGGTTTATCTTCTTTAGTTTCTTCCTTAGGTTGATCTTTTACTTCTTCCTTAGGCTCTTCCTTAGGCTGTTCTTGTTTTTCTTCGTGTTTTTTATCTTTCTTTTTCTTCTTACCAGTTTCAACTTTTACTTCTTCTTTTTTCTCTTCTTTAGGTTGTTCTTTTACTTCTTCTTTAGGTTGTTCTTCTTTAACTGGTTCAACTGGTTTTTCTTCGATTGGTTTAGTTTCTTCTTTAGGTTTTTCCTCTTGAGGAACTTCATTTATCTTATCGAAGTTAGCTTTAGCAGTCTTTAGATTAACAACTTTTGTAACAACTTTTGGAGGAAGTACTGGTTGTATAGCTGGATCAGTTTTAAGTTTAATAAATCTAATTATTTCATTAATGAAGATATCTTTTTCTTTTTCTAATAATAAGTCATGACGAGCTTCGTTATAGAAACGAGCACGAACAGACATAATACCTAGCTTAGTATATAATTTTTCTAAGATAGTTACATCTTTACCTAAGTGAGTAACAGGATCATCACGTCCACTTAAGATTAGAATTGGTAAATCTTTAGGTATTTGTTTTAATAATGAACGTTTATTATTCTTTTTCATTAATCTAAACATTACAGTATATGTATTATTTTTAATTTTGAAATCTGTTAGGGGATTATTTCTATATACTTTATCTAATGCTTTATAGTCTTTGGCCATCCAGCATAATGGATATGAGTTATTAGCAAAGTATGAACGATATTTTCCATATGTTTTATTTTCTAGAGCAGCACTATATCCTAGTGGGCCACCAGAAGAATAACTTTGCATTTTAGAATCGATAATAGAAAAATTCAATTTAGATGATGAATTATAGGCAGAACCAATTAAAATAACGCCATTTAGTTCATTACCATATTTAGACATAAAATATCTTGTTATGTATGAACCAAGTGAGAAACCAAGCATAAATATTTGAAGACCAGGATATTCTCTTTTCATAATCTTTGTTAAAGTATGAGCATCTTCGAGTAGGATATCTTCGCCGTGTTCTTTAGCTATATAACCTAAATGTTGACGATCAATAACTGATTTACCATGACCTAAATGGTCTTCGCCACATACGATATATCCTTCTTTATTTAGTATTTGGGCAAAATCATCGTATTTAAACATACTTTCAATAATACCGTGAGATATTTGAACAATACCTCTGATAGGGATTGTTGGTATCCATATAGTAGCATGAATAGTAGTTATTTGATCACGAGATTTGTAAGTTATTTCTTTTTTCATTCTATCACCTGATTTTTATTCTATTATATATATATTATATTATATTTATGAGGGTGTTTATAATCTTTTATTTTATTAAGGGTATTTTTTAGTAAATTTTATGTAAAAGTTTATATTAAAATGATATAATTAGAATAGTAAAGAGGTTTTAATATGATAGTTGATGTCGTAGCAGGTTTAGTAAAAAAAGATGGTAAGTTTTTAATTGCTAAGAGAATATGGGGCAATGAAACTAGTGTTAATAAATTTGAGTTCCCTGGTGGAAAAGTTGAAAAAGGAGAAAGTTATTTAGCAGCCATTGAAAGAGAATTAAGAGAAGAAATGGAAATTGAGGTTAAAGGTATTAGTGAAATATTAAATTATGTACATGATATACCTGGGAGAACAATTAATTTGCATTTAATATTATGTGATTATCTAGATGGTGAAATAAAATTATCAGATCATTCAGAATATAAATTTGTTGATAGATATGATATTTTAGATTATCCTTTATGTCCTGGAGATGAACATATAGCTAAAGAATTAATAAAGAACAATATTATTTAGAATAAATTGAATTAGTCTAGTAATAATTGTATAATTGAAATATGGGAGTTTATTATGGAAAGAGAAGCTATATTTGATAGATTAAATAAAGTATTTAGAACAATATTTGATGATGAAAATATAACTGTTAATGAAGAAACAACATCAGATGATATTGAAGATTGGGATTCACTTGAACATATAAATTTAATCGTAGCTATTGAGCAAGAATTTGGTATTAAATTTAGTATGGGTGAAGTAACAAATATGAAAAATGTGGGGGATATGGTTAATATTATAATGGAAAGATTATAGTATTAATCCTTTTTTGAATTGTATGAAATTTGATCATGTAGGAATAGCTTGTGAAGATATTAATGTATTAGTAACCAAGTTAAGAAAATTTATGAATATAGTAGATGTAACAGAGATAGTATATGATGAATTACAAGATGCATATTTATCGATGATTACATTAGATAATAATACGAAAATAGAGCTTATTAGTGGAAATATAGTAGCTAATGTAGTTAAGAAGAGACAATTTTTATATCATACTTGTTATAAAGTTGAAAATTTAGAAAAAATAATGAAAGATTTAATAGATGATGGGGCTGTTCAAGTTAGTGAAATAAAACCAGCAATTCTATTTAATGAAAGAAGAGTTGTTTTTCTAATGTGGGATTTGGGGTTAATTGAGTTAGTGGAGGAATAGTTATGATTTTAACGGATTTTAAGTTTTTTGTATTCTTGATATGTGCTTTATTAGCATATTATGTAATACCAAAGAAATATAGTTATATTACTTTATTTGTATTTAGTATTTATTTCTTATTCTTTAGTAGTTTTACTTGGTTAAATCTCTTATTTGTTACTTTAATATTAGGTATTTCTTATGGTGGAGGATTATTAATAGATAAGTTTAAAACTAATAAAGAAGATAAGAAAGCTAAAGGAATATTAATAGTAGGTATATTATTAATAATTGGTATAGTAGGTTATTTAAAATATACTAATATGTTTATTGCTATTATTAATAATTTTATGAGTAATAAAATAGCTTATTTAGAAATTAATCAACCTATTGGTTTATCATATTTTAGTTTAATAATGATAGGTTATTTAGTAGATAGTTTTTGGGGTATTAGTAAAGTACAAAAGAATCCAGTTAAATTAGGTTTATTTATGACATATTTTCCGATACTAACTAGTGGTCCATTTATTAAATATAGTGAACAAGAAAAAGAGTTATTTGAAAGAAAACCATTTGATATAACAAGATTATTAAATGGTATGATTAGAATGTTATGGGGTGCTTTTAAGATACTTATTATATCAACAAGAATTGGAATGTTTGTTGATGGTGTTTATGGAGATTTAGGTACATATTCATGGGCATTAGTTATCTTAGCGATGTTCTTATACGTATTCCAATTATATACTAATTTTAGTGGTACTATTGATATGATTATAGGTATATCAAAGATGTTTGGTATAGAATTACCAGAGAATTTTGATCGACCTTTATTAGCAGAGACAATTACAGATTTCTGGAGAAGATGGCATATTACTTTAGGTACTTGGTTAAAGAATTATATCTTTTATCCATTAATGAAGAGTAAGGGTATTCAAAAGTTAAATAGTAAGTTTAGAGAGAGTAAAAATGCTAAAGTTAAGAGAATACCAACATATATTTGTTTATTTATCTTATGGTTCTTAATAGGATTATGGCATGGTGGTAAATTAACATTTATTATTGGTTCTGGATTATTACAATTTGTATTTATCTTATTTGAAGATTTATATGGTTCAGATAAAGTAGAAAAAGATAGATTCTATAAAGCATTTAGAGTAATTAGAACATTTATTTTATTCTCTATAGCTATGGTGTTCTTTAGAGCAACAAGTATAGATCATGCTTTAGATATATTTGCTGCAATGTTAAAACCTGGAAGTTTTGATTTATTCTCAACTGGATTATCTGCGGTTAATGGTTTAATATTATTAATTTCATTAGTGTTCTTAATGATATTTGATTATTATTTAGATAATTTAAGAGATTTCTTTAATAGAACTTCAAATGTAGTAAGATTAGGATTTATATTAAGTTTAATTCTTATTATACTTTTACTTGGAGTATATGGAATTGGTTTTGATGTAACTGATTTCATATATAGTAAGTTTTAGGAGGTGCAGTTAGATGAAGAAAGTTTTAATAGTTATTATAGAATTATTAGTATTTGTAACAATATTTGCATTTCTTAATAGATTAGTAGCTCCTAAATATACTAGTTCTTTAGTAGAGGGTAGTTTAACATCTGACTATTATAAATCAGGTTTTAATCATGATGTATTAATATTCGGAGATTGTGAAGTATATTCAAATATAAGTCCAGATATTATGTTTGAAAATGAAGGTATATTAGTTTATAACAGATCTAATGCGCAACAAATGATGTGGCAATCATATTATTTGTTAGAAGAAGCATTAACATATGAAACACCAAAAGTAGTTATGTTATCTGTTGGTGGATTAAGAAATGGTGTTAATGAAATAGATGAAGCATATAATAGATTAGCTATAGATAAAATGAAATGGTCTAGTTATAAAGTAGATATGATTAGAGAATCTATGAAGAAAGATGAATCTATAGCTTCATATATATTCCCGATAATAAGATATCATTCAAGAGTAGATCAATTAACGGGTGAAGATTTAAAATATTTATTTGATCAACCAGTAGTTAATTATAGTGGATATATAATTAATACAGATGTTGTTCCATATACTAGTTTTCCGGTTAAGAGAGAATTAAGTGATTATAGATTTGATGAAAAAAGTGTAACATTTATGGATAGATTTGTTCATTTGTGTAAGGATAAAGGAATAAATATTATATTATTTAAAGCACCAGGGTTATATCCTTATTGGTATGATGAATGGGATAATTGGGTAGATAGTTATGCTAAAGATAATGGTATAGTATATTTAAATTATAATTTAATGAATATTGGTTTAGATTATAGTAAAGATTCTTATGATGGTGGTATGCATTTAAATTATAATGGTGCATATAAATTAAGTACTTATATGTCTACACAATTAGCAAATTTATATAATTTAACTAGTCATAAGGGAGATCCTTTTTATCAAAGAAAGTTATTTAATTTCCAAGAAGCAGTTGATAAAGCTAGACAAATTAGTGGGCAATAATAAAAGACAACACGAAAGTGTTGTTTTAATTTGAAAAATAATCAATTTTTTGCTATTATAAACGCATTGGGGAGTGTATTGTATGAAACCAATTGTTCAAACGCCATGGTATGAGTCATATGATGGTGTTAGACCACACTTAGAGTATCCAGATTGTTCAGCATATAAATTGTTGGAAGCAAGTGCTAAAAAGTATCCACGTTATATTGCTTATGAATATTTTAAGCATAAAGTAAAATATAAGAAATTTATTAAGCAAATCGATATTGCGGCGAGAGCTTTTAAAGCTTTAGGAGTAAATTATAAAGATATCGTTTGTATTTGTATGCCTAATACTCCAGAGGGTATTATAGCTTTTTATGCGTTAAATAAAATAGGAGCTGTAGCTACGATGATTCATCCACTTTCATCCGAGAGTGAAATAAAGAGTTTTGTTGAATTAACTAATAGTAAATTTATTGTAGCTATAGATTTAGTAGCAGATAAAGCTAAGAATGTTGTAGAAAGTACTAATTTACAAGGAGTTATCTATGTATCTGCAGGTAATTCAATGTCTGTTAGTAATAAGACAGGATATAATCTTACTAAGGGGTTAATGGTGTCTGTTCACAAGAACGAATATGTTATGCTTACTTGGAAAGAATTTATGAAGATTGGAAAGAAATATAAAAAGTCTTATAGATCTTCATTTGGTGGAGATGATGTAGCAGCTATATTATATAGTGGTGGTTCTACAGGTACACCAAAAGGTATAGAGTTAACAAATACTAACTTTAATGTTTGTGCAATTGGAGTTAAAGAAGTAATGGTAGTATTTGAACCGGGAGATTCAATATTATGTATTATGCCTATATTCCATGGATTTGGTTTAGGAGTATCAGTACATGCAGTATTAGCGGGTGGAGGTAAATTAATATTAGTTCCACAATTTAGTGCTAAAACATTTGATAAGTTAATTACTAAACATAAACCTAATGCGATAGTTGGAGTACCAACATTATTTGAAGCATTAATAAGTAATCCAAATATGCAAAAAGTTGATTTATCTTACTTGAAGATGGTTATTTCTGGTGGAGATTCATTATCTTTAAGTTTAAAAGAAAAAGTAGATCAATTCTTAAGAGATCATGGGGCAAAAGTACAAGTTAGAGAAGGTTATGGGTTAACTGAAGCGTTATCTGCTTGTTGTGTTACACCAGCATTTACTTATAGACCAGGAAGTATAGGTTTACCATTCCCAGATACATATATTAAAATAGTTAAACCTGATACCCAAAAAGAATTAAAATATGGGGAAATAGGAGAAATAGTAGTCTCTGGACCATTAGTTATGAAAGGATATATTAATAATCCAAAAGAAACTAATAATACTCTAAGAAGACATAAAGATGGTTTATTGTGGTTACATACTGGTGATATGGGATTTATGGATCCAGATGGTTATGTATATTTTAAACAAAGATTAAAAAGATTAATTATGAGTTCAGGATATTGTGTATATCCTCAATATATTGAGAATGTAGTAGAAAGTTTACCAGAAGTATTGTATTCATGTGCTATTGGTATACCACATCCTTATAAACAAGAAGTAGCTAAAGTATTTATTGTTCTTAAAGATAAAAAGAAACAAACAGATGAGACAATGGAAAAAATAAGAAAACATTGTGAGAAAGAATTAGCTAAATATTCTTGGCCATATGAATATGAATTTAGAGATAGTTTGCCTAAGACATTAGTAGGTAAAGTAGCTTATCGTAAGTTAATGGAAGAAGAAGAGGAAAAGCGTAAACCTGGATATAGAACTAAATAGTATTGTCAATTTGTATCAAGTATATGTATATAATATAGGATTTTATATAGTTATGTTTTATAATTATAATAGGTATTTATTGAAATAAAAGAGGTGATATAATGTTAGATGAAGTCAGAAAAAGAGCAGAAGAGCTTTATAAACAAGAAACAGATGAAGCTAAAAAGAATAAACTTAGTTGGGCTATTTCAATGTTAAAAGATAATATGGCTTTTTCAAAAATGACAAGTAGTGTAGCATTTAGTATCCTTGGTTTATTAGGATATGAGAAAGAAGAAATACCAAAGTTTTATATGAAGTTGGTTTTAGCTAAAAATTAAGATAAATAAGAAGTATTGTAGTGATACTTCTTTTTATTTTTGTTATAATATTATAGAGAATAGGAGGATAGAAAATGATAGTAGTAGATAAAGTATCAAAAGAATTTACTAAAAAAGATGAAAAAAATAAAAAGATTAAATTCTTAGCAGATAATGATATATCATTTGAGGCCCATGATGGAGAAATACTGGGAGTACTTGGCCCTAATGGAGCAGGTAAAACAACATTATTACGTATGCTTTCAGGAAGTATGGCTCCGACGAGTGGGAATATTACAATAGATGATATGTCTTATGATAAGAATGCCGTAGATATAAAAAGAAAGATAGCTTTTTTATCTGGTAGTACAAAATTATATAAGGATATTTCTCCGAAAGAATTATTAGTGATGTGTGGAGATTTATATGGAGTTCCAAAAGATGTTGCAAAGAAAAAAATTGAAGAAACAATAAAAACATTTGATATGTCTTCTTTTCAAAATCAAAAGATTGGTAGTTTAAGTACAGGACAATATCAAAGAACATGTATTGCTAGATGTATTATTCATGATCCCAAATATTATATATTTGATGAAGTAACTAGTGGATTAGATATTATTTCAGCTAAAGTAATATTAGATTTTATTAAAGAAGAGAAAAAACGTGGTAAGTGTTTTATATATTCAACACATTATATGGAAGAAGCACAAAATATATGTGATAAAGTAGTACTTATTCATAAAGGGGAAATAATTAAGAAGGGTACACCTTCAGAGATAATTGAAGAAACAGGTACAACAAACTTAAGAGATGCCTTCTTTGCTTTAATTAAGGAGGTGGAGGAATGAATTTTAAAGTAATAAAAACAATTTTTATTAAGGAAATTAGATCAATTGTTAGAGATAAAAAGAGTATGTTTAAATTATTCTTAATTCCATTCTTCATTCCAGCATATATATTCTTTTTCTCATTCTTTTATTCTGAACCAGAATCAATGCTTTTAGAAGATAGTTATGTAGTGGGTAGTAATTATGAATTATCGACAACAGAAAAAGTATTAGCAAGCGAACTTGGATTAGAATTTAAGTATTATGAATCTAAAGAAGATATGGATAAAGCATTTAAGGATAAGGAAATAGCAGCATATATAATATTATCCGATGAAACTAAATATACGGTATATATGGAAGGTTCTAGTGCATCAGATTCATCTTTTGCTGGAGCTTTTGCTTTAAGTTATTTAGATGCTTATAATAAATATTTAGCAAATAATTATTTGACGGGTGAAGGAATTGATACTGATAAAGCTTTTAATCAGATAACGGTAGCAACTGAAGAATTAGAGTCAGAATCAGACTATATGATAAATATACTTATATCTTTCTCAATGACATTTACTTTAATGTCTGCGATATATGCTTCAGTATATGGAGCAACAGATGTTGTAGCTGGTGAGAAAGAAAGAGGAACACTAGAAACAATGGTTACTTTCCCGGTTAGTAATGTAGATATTATGGCTGGTAAGTTCTTAGGTATTTTATGTAGTTCAATAATAGTAGCAGTATTTGCTTTACTATTAACATATGGTTCATTCTTTATTTCCGGTTTATTATTTAGTGTATATGATAAGGTAAATTTAAATATAACATTAAGTGGTTTATTATTAACAATGTTAACTATTCTTTCGGGTTGTGTTATTAGTTCGGGAGTATGTATTGCTTTAGCAAGTTATTGTAATAATTATAAAGAAGCACAAGAAACAACAGGATTTATTACAATGTTTTCAATTATTCCAATGTTCATTGAAATGATGAAGGTTGAAGCTGCTTGGTGGATATATCTAATACCATTATGTGGACAAGGAATTATGTTGGATAAGATCTTATATAATGAATTTAATTTAACGAATTTTATAATTCTTATTAGTTCAAGTGTAATAATATCTATATTATTAATAGTATTTAATGCGAAGAGATACAAATCAGAGAAAGCGATATTTGGGTGATTAATATGGATAAGAAAAAGATTAGTTTATTATTGGTTATATTAATAATAGGTGGAGTATTATATTTCTTTGTATTTAATAAAAAAGAATATAATGAATATCAAAAAGATTTTTATGAAGCTATTAATAAAGACTATAAGAAAGATAAAGAACCTTCGACAGTATTTACTGATGCACAAGTTAAAGTTAATAAGAGATTAGATGAAATAACTAAAGAATTTATTAATGGAAATGATAATGCTAAGATATTATATAATCAATTATTAAATACAAATAATCGTGAAATAGGAATATTAAAAGGTTATATTGATAGTATTAATAATAGTAATAATATTAAAGAATTTATTGATAATGCGATGATGGTTGAACACGATTTAAGTGTTGATATATTCACTAATATTATAGTTATGGCTGATTTAAAAGATACAAATAAGAATATTGTATATTTCCAACCAATAACAATGGATTTTGGAACTGATTGTTATTACTATAATGACAAAGATTATGATTCAATTACAGCATATTTAAAGAAATATGGTTTAGCAATATTAAATGCTTATGGTATGCCTAGACCTAATGAAGTAAGTAAGAATATATTTGAATTCGAAAAGAATATTTGTAGTGAGTCATATAAAAAAGATGATTTAACTGATCCAACTAAGTTATATAATCCAGTTACCAAGAGTGAATTGAAAAAAATATATACAAATATAGATGTTGATAGATATTTATCAATCTATGGAATTGAAAATAGAGAATACTATAGTGTTGTAGATGTAGGTAATTTAAAGAAATTCAATAGTTTATTAACAGATGATAATTTAGATATATTAAAGAAGTTTACAATATTAAAAATATTAGAACAATATAGTCCATATTTAACAATGGATTATATTACACCATATATGGAATTCTATAATTTATTAAATTCAGATAAAGTAGTTTCTAATACTGATGAATTAGCATTAAGAACTATTGAAGTTGCTTATAGTAAAACTTTAGGTATTGAATATAATAATAAAGATTTTAGTGATAAGAAAAAAGAAATAATTGAAGCATTAATCAAAGAATTATTAGGTTATTATGAACAAGATATAAAAGATATTAAATGGATGAGTAATAGTACTAAAGAAGCGGCGATTAAAAAGATTAAGAATATGAAAGTTAATGTTGGTTTAGGAAGTAATATGCCAACATATGAAAGTACTTATATTTTTAAATCAAATAATAGTTTATTACTAAATATTGTTGGTATTAATAATGTAGAAAATGATTATATGTTTAATCAATTAGATATAAGTGGATTCTATTTAGATATTCCTTTGACGACAGTAAATGCCTATTACAACATATTGGATAATTCAATTAATTTCCCAGCAGCTGTTGGTGTATTATTTAATGAAAACGATAATTATTATGATATTTTAGGATCTATGGGTATGATTATTGGTCATGAAATAACTCATGCTTTAGGTTCTAAAGGGGCTAATTTTGATGAAAATGGAAATCTAAAAGATTGGTGGACAGAATCTGATTATAAAGAATATAAGAAATTACAAGATAAAGTAAGAGATTATTATTCATCATTTGAGGTTTTCTCTGGATTAAAAGTAGATGGGGAAGTTACTTTAGATGAGAATATATCAGATTTAGGTGGATTACGTGCTATTACAGAAATAGCTAAACAAAAAGATGCTAAAGATGAGGATTATAAGAAAATGTATGAATCATATGCTAAGTTATGGGCAGATAATTATACAAAAGAATATTTAGCATTAATGTCTATTCAAGATATTCATTCACCAAATAAGGTTAGAGTAAATGCTGGTTTAATCACTTTAGATAAGTTTAAAGAATTATATGAAATAACACCAGAAACACCAATGTATCGTGATAATGTAGAATCTATTTGGTAATAAATAAAGCATTAATTAATAATATTAATTAATGTTTTTTTATGTTATAATAATTGTGAGAATAGGTGGTTGGGCTTATGAGGAAATATTCTTTATATTTTGTAATATTGTTAATGATGTTATTTATTCCTTTTGGAGTAAATGCCATTACATATGTAGATAATGCAGATAAAGTTCATGATTTAGAAGAATATAAGAAATATCCGTATGTTATCGATAATTATGATGTAACAGTTAATGTTACAAGAGATAATAAATATTTAGTTACGGAAAAATTTACAGCATATTATTATGGACATTCTGCTGTATATGGCTTAAGAAGAATAATTCCATTAACCAATAACATAACTACGTTTGATGGAACGAAAAAGACACAAGAAGTAAAAATATATGATGTTAAAGTCGAAGACCAAGTATTTAAGTCTTATGAAGATAAAGAAGGTAACTTGGTAATTGATATAGGTGATCAAAATAAACGTGTAACGGGTGAAATTACTTATATAGTTAGTTACACTTATGATGTTGGTAGAGATTTACAAGAGTATTATGATGAATTTTATTTTGATTTAATTCCTTATTCTTTTGAAACAGCAATTGGCTCAGTTACTTTTTCGGTAGTATTTCCTAAATCAATTAATACTAAGTTTATAAGATTAAGTGCAAAAGATCATAGTGCGACAAATAATAGTGATTTAAAATATGTAGTAAACGATGATAAAACAAAAATTGAAGGATACTTTAATGGTATATTAAGACATAATCAAGGTATTAATATTCGTATAGAGTTAGATGATTGTTATTTTGAAACAAAGAATATTGATTTTAATGTATGGAATTATGTATTAACTTTCTTGCCAGTATTATTTGCTATTATAGGATTTGTAATATGGTATTTATTTGGTAGAGAAGAACGTACAACAGGTGATGTACAGTATTATCCACCTGAAGGATTTGATAGTTTAGAAGTAGGATTCTTATTTAGAACAGAAGCTACTGAAAGAGATGTATTATCATTACTTATTTATTTAGCTAACAAAGAATATATTACTATTGAAGAAAAAGAGTATGTTGAAAATGAATTAAGAACTAAAGGTTTTGTTGTTAAAAAGAATAAAGAGTATGATGGACCTAGTGAAATAGAAAAGAAGTTCTTAAATGCTTTATTTGATGGAAGAGATATAGTTACTAATCGTGAAATAAATAGAAAATTCTATTTAATGACACAAGAAGTTAAAAAAGAGATAAATCGTAATCAACATTCTTTAGTAGAAAAGAATACCTTTATTAAGAGATTAGTAATTGGTATATTTGTAGTTATCTCTTTTGGTATTATTACAATTCCACCAATGCTTGCTTATCATGAAGAATATTTATTAACTTATTTATTAACAACATTTGGTTTTAGTGCGATGTTTATGATGGTGTTTGGTCCGTTCGATTCATCAAGTGCGCAAAAGGAATTTAGAGCTCAAATATTATACCGATTAGCCGGTTTAATACTAGGAGTATTTATGGGACTTTTACCATTGTATTATTCATTATTACATTGTTTAGTAGATCAACCATTATATTATATTGGTTATATAGTTGGTATAGTATGTATATTTGTAATGTGTTTATTCATAGCTTATATGTCTAGGAGAACAACTTATGGTGCTGAAACATATAATAAGATTAAGGGATTAAAGCACTTTATGGAACAAGGTAATACAGCAGTAATAGATAAGTTATTAAAGGAAAATAGTAATTATTGTTATGATTTATTACCATATGCTTATGTTCTAGGAGTTACAAAGGTATGGATAAGTAAATTCGAAGATAAACCAGTGTTAAGACCATTCTGGTTTGAGTCTATGCGTAGATTTAGTGTAATTGAATTCGGAGATTATATTGAAAAGCAATTAATCAATGAAGAAAAGAGATTATTGGATTATCGTGATAAAGTAGAAATAGAATTACCTAAAGAAACTTCAGAAATCGAAGAGCCAAAGAAAAAGAAAAAGAAGAAAAAGAAAAACAAATAAAAAGAAGGTTAAATACCTTCTTTTATTTTATCTATACCTATAAAGAACATATATAAACTAAATAATAAAAGTATAATAGAAATAATATATTCAGTTATAGAACCAATAGGTTCAAGTTGAGTAGTTATTTCTTCTTTATTATTAGGATTATATTTGATAGGTATATTTTCATCTATTTGATAGTCTTCGGTTAGATTTAATTCTTTAGTATATTCTTTATCATCAATAGTATATGATAATTTATATTTGAATAAAGGACTCTTGTCAGATAAAGATACTTTATTTTCAATCGTAGCATTAATTTGTATCCAATTTGAACGTTCATGATCAGTTATTGTTGAGGTTATAGCTAGTATAAGAATAGTTATACTTAATAAGAATGCTATAAATGCAATTAGCTTTTCCATAAATTTAGACATATTATCACCTAATAAAAGTATATCATATATGAGCATAATAGTTTATAATAATGATATTGGAAGTGATTATATGAGTAAATGCGCATTAGTATTAGAAGGTGGAGGGCTTAGAGCTATATATTTAGCTGGAATCCTAGATGTTATGATGGATAATGATATCCATGTAGATGCTATTTATGGGGTATCTGCGGGTGCTTTATTTGGTGTAAACTATAAGTCTAATCAAAAGGGAAGAGCTATTAGATATAATCGTAATTATGTCAATGATAAGAGATATATGGGATTACATTCATTTATTACAACAGGTAATATTATGAATAAAGAATTCTGTTTTGATAAATTAGTTAATGAATTAGATCCATTTGATTTTGATGCATTTAAGAATAACGATATAGAATTTTATGCTGTTGCTTCAGAATTACAAAGTGGTAAACCAGCATATTTCCGTATAAAAGATATAAGAAATGAAAAAGAATCAGAAATGTTAAGAGCTAGCGGTTCATTACCATTAGTATCAAAGAATGTAAAAATAGATGGAAAAGATTATTTAGATGGTGGAATAGCAGATTCAATACCAATTAGAGAAGTATTGAAAAAAGATTATGATAAAGTAATAGTTGTTTGTACAAGACCAGAAGGATATCGTAAGAAAAAGAGTAATACATTATTATTTAAATTAAAATATAAGAAGTATCCAAAGTTTGTTAAAACAATGGAAAATAGAGCAGATAACTATAATAAATCTTTAGATATTATTAAAGAAGAAGAGAAGAAGAAACATATATTTGTATTTAGACCTAGTGAGTATATTAAAGTTGGACGTGTTGAAAAAGATGTACAAGTAATTAATAAGATGTATTTCTTAGGTATGAGTGATGCAGAAAATAGAATGAAAGAATTAAAAAAATATTTAGGAGTAAAATAAGGGTTAAACCCTTGTTTTTCTTTACAATATAGTTTTAATGGATATTGAGATAATTGATAATTTAATATATAATATAATATGAGAAGGTGTTGGAAATGAATGAAGATACGGTATATGGTTTAGCTGTTAGTTATTATACTTGTCATTTAGGACCAATGCATCCTAATAAGATAGAGGAATATCTAACACGTGAACAAATCATAGAAAAATCTGGTGGTATTAGAACAGAAGAATTCGTTGATGATATAACAGCTTGTTTAAAGAGAGCTGTTCATTTAAATATGCAAAATAAAGTGGGTGGATATGAAACTGTTCATGCTCATTTATATTACTTTAGATCTTTTGCTCATGCACAAGCACATGATTTTGCGTTAGGTAAAGATGAATTAGATGATGGTATATTAAATGATTTAGCTGTAGCTATATATAATTCAAGATATGGTAATTTCCAAAATGAAGATGATAACGATATTAAATGGGTTTTAATATCTGTTAGTGAAGCTGCTAAGTTATTCGAGGAAGCAGGATATCCAGATCATCGTTTAAGTATGAAGAGAATTGTTACAGGACGTGGATTTGGTCTTATGTCTAATTTTATTAATACAAGTGGTATTCCATTTACACATGATGAAAATAATGCTGTAGTAGTGTTAAAACCAGGTATGAAACCAGCACAACCAGTTGAAATGCCTAAGCCAAATACTAACGAACCTAATTCAATAGTAGAGAGTATTAAACAAAGAAAAAAGGATAAAAAAAGAAGAAAGAAAGAGAAAGCACTACAAGGTTAGTGCTTTTTTAAATAAAATAAAAGATAGCATATGCTATCTTTTATCCGTTATAAATTAACAATTAAGTTAAAGGGTTATTTTGTAATTAAAATTACATAAATATTATATCACACTTTGGTCGTCAATTTGACTATTTTTGTGTTTTGTGGTATCTTATATAGCAACCAAAAGGGGGTTAATAAAATGAAAAGAACACCAAAGAAATATGTTTTTAGAAGATTAGTCGCTACTTTAGGAGCTATTGCAGTCCTTGGTGGTGGCGGATATTTATTAGGAAAGAAAGTTGTAGAAAACGAAACAAAGAATAATAATTACAATAATAATGGTATTTATTATCAATTACCAGTTGCTACACCAACTGCTAGTGTACAACCTATTGTTACACCTGAACCTACACAAATACCAAATTATAATGTAGATCCAGGAAATTATTATATTATCAATAATGTTCCAGTAGTAGATGCTGAGAATAATATACTTTATAGTAATTATTACTATGTTTGTGCAAATGAGGATATTTATGTTAAAAGAGATCCACGTTCAGATGCAGAAAATGTAGGTATATTAAAAGCTGATAGAACATTACGTTATGTTGATAATGCTAATGATTCTTATTATAGAGTATTATTAAATGGTCAATACGCGTATGTTAATGGTTTATATTCAAGCTTATTAACTGGTTCAGAATATATTAATAGAGTTGGATATAATGCTCCGACTCAAATCTCTGATGTTACTCCAGAACCAGTTGTAACTCCACAACCAACACCACAAGCTACACAACCAGGATATCAAGTAAATGGTTTATATTATGTTGTAGCTACTGATAATGTACGTATTAGAGGCGGTGCTTCTGAAAAATCTGAAATTAAGAGTGAATTAAAACAAGGTTCAGGATTAATTTATTTAGGACAATTTAATGAAGATTGGTATGTTGTAGAATATAATGGTGAAGTATGTTATGTAAGTACTCATTATTCAAAAGTTATGACTGCTGATGAATATAGAGCTTCATTAGAACAAACTGTTACACCAGAAGTTCCACAAGAATTATATTATGTCGTAGGTACATCTAATGTTAATATTAGACCACAACCTACTAAAGATTGTGATGTAACTGCTGAATTAAAGAAAAATCATGGATTATTATATTTAGGTCAATATGATCAATATTGGTATATAGTTGAATATAATGGTACAGTATCTTATGTTAGTACAGAATTCTCAACAGTTATGAGTGCTAGTCAATATCAAGCTTTATTAGCTCAACAAACTGAAGATACTCCATATCCAATTGTTACACCAACTCAAGAACCAGTTGTAACTCCAGTAGTTACTCAAGAACCAGTTGTTACACCTGTTCCTGAAAATATAATGGTTATTGATGATGCTCAAGGAACTCCATATTCTGATCCAGTAGTTACACCTGAACAATATGTTAATCCAGTATATAACGATGGAATGAGAACATTAAGAGATTTAAGAGATATGCCTTATGTTAGAGCAACAACTAATGTTAGAGTTAGAACTGCTGCTGATACAGATTCAGAAATATATTATACTTTAAGAACTGGTTATAGTTTACCATATATTGATCAATTAAATAGTGATTGGTATGTTGTTGAATATAATGGACGTACTGCATTTATTAGTACTCAATATTCTGAAATTGTTCAACAAAAAGCATTCCCATATGCACCTCAATTCTATTGTGCATTAAAATATGATGCTAATATATTTGATGATGATGGAGATATAGTATGTTCATTACCAAAGAATGAATTAGTTGAAGTATATGCACAAGATGATGGATATTATATGGTTGGTAGTGAAGGAAGATACGGTTTTGTAAATAGTTCTTTTTGTCAAAAATTAACTGGTACATTTGTAGTAACAGATATTACTGATCAAACAGTTACATTATTTAAAGATGGTTTCCCTTATGAAACATATCCATGTATAACTGGTAATGTAAGAAGAGGAACTGATACTACTGAAGGTTTATTCGAAGTAAATGGTGAATATAGAAATACTGTTTTAAGAGGATCTGATGGTAGTTGGGAATCACCAGTAGACGTATATTTAAGATACTATGGTGGTCAAGGATTCCATGATGCAGAACATCATAACTGTGAAAATGGTAGACATGGTTGGAGAGATGCTAATGAATTCTTCACTGGTGATACTTATTTAACTAATGGTAGTCATGGATGTACTAATATGTTACATGATGATGCTATGGATTTATCAGAAAATATTGGTGTAGGTACTAAAGTATTAGTTAAACATTAGTATTAATAAAAGCTTTCTAGACGAAAGCTTTTTTTATGTTATAATATAGAAAAAAATGGAGGGTTAATTATGGAAACAAATCTTCAAACTTTAATGTATTATTTATATGAATATGAACAAAATGAGGATAATTTAGAAGCTAAGGAATATCTAGATGATTTAATGGTTGGTATGATAGGTTATTGTAATGAAATACTAGGACATCAATTAGGTATAAGTGGGGGATATAAACTACTTAAATTAAGATGTCTTATGAGTTATGGTAAAAGAGATGAATATAAAAGAATATTTGAGGCTATAGATAGGGAATTAAAAGATTTATTTAAGTATCTAAAAATAGTAAGAAGTAATACAAAGAAATTACAAGAATTAAATACTTATGAAGCATTAGATTTAAATTATGTATTATTAATATTCTGTAATAGAATTTTAAGTATATTAAATGAATATACAGATACAATAGTTAAATTAAATAATAAGAATAGTGGTATGGGAGAAAGAGTATTCTTAGGTACAGAATTTGATAGAGAAGCTAAAGAGAATAAAGAATGTATTGAGGAAGTAGTTAAGTCTTTGGGTAAATAATATGTTTAAAAAAGTATATATAGAAATAACTAATGGATGTAATCTAGAGTGTTCTTTTTGTATGTTAAATCGTAGAACTATTAAATATATGAGTATTAGGGAGTTTGAGACTGTTTTAGACAAGTTAAAGGGATATACAGACTATATATATCTTCATGTACTTGGAGAACCTTTATTGCACCCAGAAGTCTTAAAAATGATTGATTTAGCTAATATAAAAGGATATAAAGTTAATATAACTACAAATGGATATTTATTTAATAAAATAGATATAAATAATAATATTAGACAAATAAATATTAGTCTTCATAGTTATATAGAGAATAAAGGTAAGACTTTAGATGAGTATATGAATGATATATTTAATTATGTTAATAAATTAGATAAAACATATATTAGTTATAGGTTATGGGTTAATAGTAAATATAGTAAAGAAATATTAAATATATTAAATAGAGAATATAATACTAATTATCAATTTAGTGAGGGTAATAAATTTAAATTTAAAGAGAATGTATTCTTAGATATAAAAGAACAATTTGAGTGGCCAATAAATAGTAATAATTATAGTGATATTGGGACTTGTTATGCTTTAAGATATCATATAGGTATATTATCTAATGGAGATGTTATACCATGTTGTTTAGATGGTAATGGGGAAATAGTATTAGGTAATATATTTAAAGATAATTTAGATAATATTATAAATAGTAATAGATATCAAAGAATGCTTAAAGGGTTTAAAGAAAATAAAAAATGTGAAGAATTATGTAAGAAATGTAATTTTATAGAAAAATAAAACACTCGATTGAGTGTTTTTATTTTAAATAATACATTAAGTATCCAGTATAACCACTATTAGTTTGGGCTCCGTTAGTCATGAAACGGCAACCTTTGCCTTCCATAGCTTCAAGATCTGCATCCCAGCTATCTATGATTATTAAATCAGTTTCTTTAATGGTATCACCACTAGTAACACCTTTTTTAAAACCAACAACGGTTACAAAGTGACGACGAGTTCCTTCGACATCACCATTAACTTGTAAAATACATGGCTTTCCAGCTACAATTTCGTTATATACCGCTTTAAGAACGTTTTGTTTATTATTATCCTTATAGCTTGAAAAATATTTCTGATGGGTATAAGCTGCTGCTACTTCACCTGTATATGTTGTATTAGTATATAAACCATAAGCATGAGTATAACTAAAGCTTAAACATTTATTATCCCATTTAGCTTCATTAGCATCTTGTTTAACTCCGTTACTTTTTAAATATTTAGAATAAGTACTTAAATCAGTTTTTGTAGGTATGACATAATAATCATTGCCATTAACGTTTGTACTACTTCCAGTTGAAGATTGAGTATTACTAGATGTAGAATTACCAGATGTACCTGGAAGACAGTAACCATTATTATATATTCCGTTTTTCTTAGAACAATCTTCACGTAATTTAGATTCATTTACTACAGTTTCAGCTTCTTGAATAGTAGTATAGAAATAGACGACATGTTCTTCTTTGGCCCAACCACTAGCCTCATCAACTAGTTTTCTAGTGCTTTCAATATTAGATAAGTTTGGTGATGCTTTCATACGCTCAACTGCTTGATAAGTATAAAATAATTTTTCATAATATTGAATTTCTTCTAAGGTTATATGTGACATACATTGTTTAGTTTCGTATAGTGTATTTGTACCAGTAAAATTATCAATGATAAAAGGTATAGCTGTAGGAACAATAAAAATAAGAAGACCTACGATTATTTCATGTAGTAATTCTTTAGAACTACCTTTTATATCGTTTACTTCACCACTTAGTATTGGTTTAATAAAAGTAACTATGCCACGTCCAACAATAATTAGAGGTACAACAATAATAACAACAGATAAAAGGTTTTTAAATAAGTATAGGACTTTTAGGGTTCCGGGATTTTCACATATGTTAAAAAAATAGTTGTTTATCATTATTATCACCTTATCTAAAACCATTATAACATAAAATAATAAGGTAATAAAAAAAACACTCAATAGAGTGTATTTTATCTAGCAATTATACATCCATCACTTAAGACATTGTTCTCATTTGGATATGATAAAACATTATCTATGATTGTTTCAAATGTATAATACCAAGCACTGGCACTTGTTAATATAGCGTACATAATAATTTTTTGAATTAATACAACACTTATACCAGTTATTTTGCTTATTTCTTTACTATAGTTATTTATATCTAAATTATTGGCTAATTCTTTCATAAATAATACCCCTTCGTGAGGAGTATATTAACACAATTATATGTAGAATGCAATAAGAAAATATGTTAAAATGATAATGGTGATTTATATGGCCAAAAAGTATTATAAATTCGAATTGAATGTTACAATATTATCCATATTAAGTATAGTGATATTAATAGGTTTAATAATGTTAGATGGACTATTAATGGGAGATAGGGTAATTAGTTTTGATGATAATACATTTATTATTTTAATATTAGCTTATTTTGCTTATGTAGCTATTCATGAAATATTTCATGGTATTGGATTTAGTTTGTTTGTAAAAGATAAAAAGAATGTTAAATATGGTGCGGCTTTAGAAAAAGGAGTTTTCTATGCTATGTGTCAAGAAAGAATTAGTAAGAAAGGAATAATTGTATCTTTATTATTCCCAATTATATTCTTAACTCTAATTCCATATCCAATTGCTATTATATGTAATTGGCCTTTATTAGAGATATTGGCTTTGTGTAATTTAGCAGCAGCAGTAGGAGATTTAGCATTATTAGGATTAGTAGTTAAGTTACCTAAGAATATTCAATATATAGATTATGATAATGTTATAGGAGCTTATTTCGTAAGTGAAGATGATTTATCAAAATATAAAGCATTATGTTGTAAGTTTAAAGAATGTGGTGAAGATAGTGATGATTTAATAAATAAAAATATTAAGTTTATTACAGTATCTAAAGCATCATGGATATATATGGTAATAATTGTGTTACTATGTTTAATATTGGCAATAATATAGGAGGTATGTATGCTAGAACTTAATGGTATAACAAAGATATATAAGACCGAAGGTTTTACACAAAAAGCATTAGATGATGTAAGTATTAAGTTTCGTAAATGTGAATTTGCGGCAATACTTGGACCATCTGGTTCTGGTAAGACTACGCTCTTAAATATCATCGGAGGATTAGACAAATATAATAAAGGTGATTTAATAATCAATGGAAGAAGTACAAAGAAATATAGTGATAGAGATTGGGATACTTATCGTAATCATCGAGTAGGTTTTGTATTTCAAAGTTATAATTTAATTAGTCATCAGACAGTATTAAGAAATGTTGAGTTAGCATTAACATTATCTGGTGTATCTAAGAGTGAGAGAAAGAAAAGAGCTAAAGAAGCTTTAGTTAAAGTTGGTTTGGAAGAGCATATTGGTAAGAAACCAAATCAATTATCTGGTGGACAAATGCAAAGAGTTGCAATAGCTCGTGCATTAGTTAATGATCCAGAAATTATTTTAGCTGATGAACCAACAGGAGCATTAGATTCAGATACTTCAGTACAAATAATGGATATATTAAAGAGTGTTGCTAAAGATAAATTAGTTATTATGGTTACACATAATCCGGATTTAGCTGAAGAATATGCTAATAGAATTATTAAGTTAAAGGATGGAAAAGTAACTGATGATTCAAATGCTTTTGATGGTAAGAATAAAGAAAAAGAAGAAGATGGAAATAAGACTAAGAAAACAAAGATGTCATATTTTACAGCTTTATCTTTATCATTTAATAATTTAATGACTAAGAAAGCAAGAACAATATTAGTAGCTTTTGCAGGTTCTATAGGTATTATAGGTATAGCGCTTATTATGGCGTTATCGGCTGGATTCCAAGATTATATAGATAGAATACAGGAAGAAACGTTATCTTCGTATCCATTAACTATTCAACAAGAAAGTATGGATATTACTGGATTATTATTATCTATGGCTAATAGAGATGGTTCAGTAGATGGAACAGATAAAGTTAGAGAACAACAAACTGTTACTAATATGTTATCTAATGTTAAAGCTAATGATTTAAAATCATTAAAGAAATATTTAGAAGAACATGAAGATGAATATAAAGATGATATAGATGCTATTGCTTATACATATAGTGTTGATCCACTTATATATACATATGATTCAACTAATACGTTAGTACAAGTAAATCCAAATAATTTATTTAATCAAATGTATGGTGGAAATAAGATAGCTAGTTCATTTTCTAGTTTTGCTTCAATATTCTCACAATTACCAGATAATGAAGAAATGTATAAAAATGATTATGAGTTATTAGCAGGTCGTTATCCAAAGAAGTATGATGAAGTAATACTTGTATTACCTTCGGCTAATTCTATTCCAGATTTATTAGTTTATTCATTAGGTTTAAAAGATATGAATGAATTAACAAGTGCAATAAAGAAGATAATGAATGGAGAAGCAGCTGATAAAGTAGGTGAACCATTAATAACTTCATATAAAGATTTAATGAATGTTAAGTTTAAGATGGTATTACCTACAGAATTATATAAGTATAATAAAGAGTATAAAGTATATGAAAATATGTCTTCGGATAAGAAATATATTAAAGAATTATATGAAAAGGGTATAGATTTAAAAATCGTAGGTATTATTACTAATAAAGAAGGTAGTAATTCTAGATTAATAAATACTGGTATATCTTATCGTAGTGATTTAATTAAATATATTATTGATGAAGTTAGTAAAACAGATATAGTTAAGAAACAATTAGAGAAACAAGATATAGATGTGTTCTCAGGTAAATCTTTTGATGATAAGAACGAAAAGTTAGATTTAGATTTTAAAGATTTTGTAGATATTGATGCTAAAATGATTAAAGAATCATTTAATATTGATGTTACTGAGAAAACGATTGAGAATTTAACTAAAGGTTATATGGAGGAAATAGGTAAATCTATTACTACAGATATTTCTCCGGCTAAGAAAGAATTAACAACATTATTAACTACTTTAACTAATGGATTAAAGAATAATATTGGAGTTACACCAATAAGTATGAATGATGTTAATACAATTGTTGATAAGTATTTAGATAGTAAAGACGTTAAGAGTAAATTTAGCGCTTTAGAAAAGAAATATTTATTACCAGCATCAACTTATACTAAAACATATGGAGGTCTCTTAAAGGGCTTATTACAAGTTTATATAACAGGATATTATGCTATGGATCAAAGTTTAACTGCTGATCCAACAAATATGACAGCTGTTATTGTAGATGCTATGTGGAATCCAGTCGTAGATAATTATACAGGTAATGCTGAGGTGGTTGGAGCTTTAGATATGATTGCTCGTTATATGACAGAAGCAGTTATGAAAAAAGATGTTATGACTAAAGTTGGTGAACTAATGAAAAAATTAATGACTTCATTAGCTACATCATTTAAAGTAGATGAAAAGAAGATGGCATCAGCATTTAAGATTAAATTAGATGAAGATCAAATAATAAGATTAATGTCTTCGATGAACTCAAGTACTGAAGCTAATACAGCTAAAGCTAATTTAATATCTTTAGGTTATCAAGATATTGATTCACCAACATTCTTACAAGTATATTTTGCAAGTTTTGATGGTAAAGAACATTTCTTAGATTTCATGGAATCTTATAATAAGAAAATGAAAGAAGAAGGAAATGATGATAAATCTATTAATTTTACAGATTCAGCTGGAATATTAATGGGTTCTGTTAAAACAATAGTAAATGCGGTTAGTTATGTATTAATAGCCTTCGTATCAGTATCATTAGTAGTATCCTCTATAATGATTGGTATTATTACATATATTTCTGTATATGAAAGAACTAAAGAAATTGGTATATTACGTGCTATTGGAGCATCTAAACATAATATAACGACAATATTTAATGCTGAAACATTTATTATTGGATTCTTATCAGGATTAATAGGTATAGGCATTACATATTTAGCAATTCCATTAATAAATATGATAATTCACCATTATACAGGTAATATTCCATTAAATGCCTTCTTAGCATATACTAGTGCTATTAGCTTAGTTATACTAAGTATAATACTTACATTAATAGGCGGATTTATACCATCTAAACATGCAAGTAGAAAAGATCCGGTTGTAGCACTTAGAACAGAATAATAAAAAAGGAGTTTACACTCCTTTTTTGTTTTCACAAATAATTCACAAAGATTTCATATTTGATTGATATGCTTTTCTTGTAAGAAGGGAAGTGAGATATGAAAATACGACTCGTGAATGGGAACGGGAAAGAATTATGTAGATTAAAGAAAATAGTCAATTCGTTGCACATCCAGACCGAAATTGAGGAGGTTAATGTAAATGATGATGCAACTTACAATATAAAGCACACTCCGGCTATTATAATTGATAATATTGTAATAAGTGGAATGAATAAAATGACTGTGAATGATTTAGAAATAGTATTCAAACAATTCATAGAAGCTTAGAACAATAAAAGCGTTTAGTTTGGTCTCTAAACGCTTTTTTTGTTAGTTGATTTCTTTTTAGTTGGTTTTTTAACTATTTCTACTTTAGGTTCATTTATTTTAAGTTTATCTTTTTGTTTATAATATGCCATAGTATTTAAAACTATTACTGGAATAAAGATAGCTAATTCTGATAGATTAATAGTTATATTATTTCCAACATTAATAGCACATATGCCCATGAATACCCATAAAAGAATACTTATAAATAAATATTCTAATTTTTTATATACAAGAGAAGTAATACTAAAAACAGAAATAAAAGATAATAAGAATAGTATTAAACCCCACCAAGTAGATGAATACATGTTTTCTAATAATTTTTGAATACCAATAGATTGTAGTAATATTGAATCACTATAGTTTAGTGAATCACTATAAACAAAAGATAATATCATGTAGATAGCTAAGATAGTTTCTACAAGAGTTAAAACAAATAGAAATATACTACGATCTTTAAAAAAGTCTTTTATTTTTTGTTTCATATAATCAACTCCTAAATAAATTATAACATAATTATGATATAATAAGTCTAGAAATGAGGTTAGAGAATGAAGAAGAAAATAATAATTATAGTTAGTATAGTATTAGTAATTATTGCAATAGTAGCTTTATTAATAATAAAACCTTGGAATAAAAAAAGTGAATTACCTGATGATATACAAACAGGACAAAATAATATGAAGAAGATTATTGGAGTTACTAATGATAAACAAGTAGTAGTTAAATATAAAGATAAAGCAGGTCATGAGAGTTATTATGTATATGAATTAAATTATTCAGGATATATAAAATATCAATATACTTTTTATCCAACTTTAGAAAAATATAATACAGCTAAAGAAATGATAGATAAAGTAACATATAGTGTATTAAATTATGATAATTCATATGTATTAAGATTAACTTTAAAAACATATAATACGGTAGATAAAGATGTTAAACAGAATGTATTAGATAGTTTTAAAGATAAAAAAGGATATGAAATATTATATTAATTAACTAGGATTTAGTCCTAGTTTTTTTATGGGGTAGAATGTAAAATTATTAACTTTTTAACAAAATGTTAAAAAGAGTATTGACAAATAGTTTTGTTTTTAATAAAATGTTAATAACAAGAGCGAAATATATCGCTTTTAAAATAACTGTTGTTATTAACAAAATGATAAAAAGAAAGAAGGAGATATTATGAAGATTATTAATAACACGTTAACAGAACAAGAAGAAAGGGGAATTGAAGAGCTAGCAATTAACATCGATATGGTAAATGGTTTTGTTAAGAAAGGAGCGTTAGCTGCACCATCTATTATGCGTGTTGTTCCTAGACAACAAGAAATACTAGATGAATATCTTGAAGATGAAAATAAAGCAATTATGTTTATTAGGGATGAACATAGTGAAGATTCAGTAGAGTTTAAAACTTTTGGGCCACATTGTATTAAAGGTAGTGGAGAAGAAGAAGTTATAGATGAACTACTTAAGTATTATGAGAATGCTTTAGATGTTAATAAGAATAGTACAAATTTTGTATTTGGAAATGGATTTCAAGATAAGATTCAAAGATTAAAGAATTTAAAGAAAGTATTATTAATGGGTTGTTTATCAGAGGTATGTGTTAAAAATGGTGGAATAACATTAAGAAATTATTTTGATCAATTAAATAGAGATGTAGATATTTATGTTGATGGAGATGCAATAGATACATATGATGCTCCAGGACATAATGCAGATGAAGTTACAGATAGAGCTTTAAAAGATATGGAAGCTAATGGAATAAAGATTTTAAGAAAGAAGATGTAAGATATGAAAATTAATGAATTAAAAAATAAATCTTTAATGACAGATTATTATGAATTAACAATGGCACAAACTTATTTTGATGAAGGAGATAAAGATGAAATTATGTATTTTGATGTCTTCTTTAGGCAAAATCCAATGAATGGAGGTTATACAGTAGCTGCTGGTTTAGATGAAATTATAGATTATATTAATAACTTTAAATTTGATGATGATATGATTGAGTATTTAAGATCATTAAACAATTTTAGTGAAGATTTTTTAGATTATTTAAAGAATTTAAAATTTACAGGAACAATATATGCAGTACCTGATGGTACACCAGTATTTCCTAATGAACCAGTTATTACAGTTAAAGCTAAAGCTGTTGAAGCACAAATTATTGAAACAGCATTACTTGCATGCTTCAATCATGCTTCTTTAGTTGCTACATCAGCTAAAAGAATTACAGATGAAGCAGTAAGAAATGGTAAGAGAATACCTGTTATGGAATTTGGTGCTAGAAGAGCTAGAGGTATTGATTCAGCAATTGAAGCAAGTAAATATGGAGTAATGGGTGGATGTGTTGCAACAAGTAATACATTAGCAGGTTACTTATATAATATGCCAGTTAGTGGAACAATGGCTCATAGTTTAGTAACTAATAGTGATACAGAATATGAAGCATTCTTAAAGTATGCAAAGACTAATCCAGATAATTGTATTTTCTTAGTGGATACATATGACACATTAAGAAGTGGGGTACCAGCTGCTATTAAAGTAGCTAAAGATTATTTAGTACCTAATGGATATAAGTTTAAAGGTATAAGAATAGATTCTGGAGATTTAGCATATTTAAGTAAAGAAGCAAGAAAGATGTTAGATGAAGCGGGATTTAAAGATACAGCTATTTGTTTATCTAATGGATTAAATGAATATACAATTAGAGATTTAGTAATGCAAGGAGCTGAATTTGATTCTTTAGGAGTTGGAGATAATATAGCAGCTGCGAAAGAAAGAATTGGTGGAGTATATAAGTTAGTTGGGGTAGATAAATATGGAAAAGTAAGTCCAAGAATTAAAGTAAGTAATGATGCTATTAAAACTATTAATCCTGGATATAAGAAAGTATATAGATTTTACGATAAGAATACTGGTTATGCTCTAGGAGATGTAATTGCTTTAGATTATGAAGAAATAGATAAGAAAAAATATACATTAGTTAAAGAAACAGAACCATGGAGAAAAACAGAACTTAGTAATTATGTAGTTAAAGAATTACAAGTACCAATATTTATTGATGGTAAACAAGTTTATGAGAATAAAAGTGTATTAGAAAGAAGAGAATATTGTAAGGAACAAATGGATACATTATATCCGGAAGCAAGAAGAATTACTAATCCTCATGGATATTATGTAGATTTATCAGATGAGTTAAGAGAACTTAAATATACAATGATTGATGAGGTTAAAAAAGATGAGAAAAGAAAAGTTAAAAGAATTGAGAGAACTAATTGAATTATTGAAAGTTAAAGAAATGGAATTAACTGATGAACAAGCACAGTTTATAAAAGCTAAAGTATATCGAGTTATTACTAATGATGGACATAAATTAAGAAGAGAGAAATTAGTTAAAGGTAATAATGATGGATCAGCAGCAATTATAGTTCCATTTATAAATGATGAGGAAGTAATGCTATGTGTTGAACCAAGGGTATTTCTAAAAAATACTGTTGGAGTTAATTTCCCTGCGGGATATATAGAACAAGGAGAAAAAGGAATAGAAGCTGCTTCAAGAGAGTTATACGAAGAAACAGGTTATAAAGGTAAATTAACTCCTTTAGGAGGTTTTTATCAAGATTCTGGTATATCTAGTGCTTTTAATGAAGTATTTATTGGTAGTGACTTAAAACAAGTTGGTGAACAAAAACTAGATGGTTCTGAACATATTTTTAAATATATATGTAGATTTGATGAATTAGAAGATTTAATTAATGAAGGTTATATATGTGATTCAAATTCATTAATCGCTTATAACAAAGTTAAAGATTATAAGAAAGGAAGATAAGAATGAGAGATTTTAATGTAGAAAAAGTAACAAAGGAAATAATTGAGTTTATTAGAGATTATTATCAAAAGAATAATTTAAAGGGAGCAGTAATAGGTATAAGTGGTGGTAAAGATTCTGGAGTAGTCGCAGGTTTATTTACTAAAGCATTAGGTAGTGAAAATGTTCATGGAGTATGGATGCCTTGTCATTCAAAAGATGAAGATAAAGTTAATGCAATTAAAGTAGCTAATCATTTTGGTTTTACTTTAACAGAATTTGATCTAACAAAAACTTATGATAATTATGTTAAACAAATAAAAGAAATATATGAAGTAGATGATAAAGATCTAAAAGATGCCAATATTAATATTAAACCAAGAATGAGAACAGCAACACTTTACTATCATGCAGCAATGTTAAGTGCTTTGAATAAAGGTGTTTATATTGTTCCAGGTACAAGTAATAAATGTGAATTATATGTTGGATATTTTACTAAAGGTGGAGATAGTGTTAGTGATATTCAAGTTCTTGCCGATTTAACAGTAGATGAAGTAATCGCGGTTGGTGAATATATTGGAGTACCTAATGAAGTTGTTCATAAAGTGCCAGACGATGGTTTAAGTGGAATGAGTGATGAAGAAAAATTGGGTGTTAAATATGATGATATAGCTAAAGTACTTTATAACGAACCACTTCCTAATGATGAAAAACAAAAAATAATGAGATTACATGAAAGGAACTTACATAAGTTTAATACACCAACATATCGTAGATAAGGAGGAATATATATGAGATTAGGTATATTTGTAGGAAGTTTTAATCCAGTACATGAAGGACATATTAAAGTAGTTAATTATTTATTAGAAAATAATTATGTTGATAAAGTGTTATTATTACCTACGCCTAATTACTGGAATAAACAAGATTTAATTGATATGAAACATCGTTTAAATATGCTTAGATATTATGAAAATAATCAAATAATCGTAGATGATCAACATAATAATTATCCATATACTTATCAAGTACTTAGGACATTAAAGAATGATTATCAAGATGAGTTATATTTAATTATTGGTTCAGATAATCTTATTAACTTAGATAAGTGGATGAATATAAATGAAATATTAGAAAATAAAATAATCGTAGTTAATAGAGATAATGTTGATATTGATAAGTATTTGAACAATTTTCCAAAAGAACAATTTGTAATTATACCTAATTTTCCTAATATAAGTATTTCTTCAACAGAGATAAGAAATGGTGAAACAAAAAATGTAAGTCCTAAAGTACTTAAATATATTAGAAAGAATCATTTATATGAAAAAGTATAAGATAGGAATGTATGGTGGTAAATTTATGCCATTACATAAAGGACATCGTTATTGTATAGAAACAGCTGCTCAAGAATGTGAAATAGTATATGTCATATTATTTTATGGTGGGGCAGATGAAGAAAAAGTACTAGAATTGAACAATGAAGATTATTTATCATTCGAGGAACGTAAGAAGAAAGTAATAGAAATATGTAAGAATTATAAAAATACAGTACCAACATTTATAGATGTATCTAGTTTAAGATTACCTAATGGTGAAGAAGATTGGGATGCTGAAACGCCTTTGGTTAGAAATGTTGTAGGTGATAAATTAGATGCCGTATATTCAAGTGAAATATCATATGATCCTTATTTTAAAAGAGCATATCCTGAAGCAGTACATCGAGTAGTAGATTATAAAAGAATAAAATATCCAATAAGTGGAACAATGATAAGAAATATGGAAACAGAGGAGGAAAGAGATTTATGGAGAATTTAATTAAAAGTTTTAAAAGTTTAAAATGGTATGAAATAGTTATGATTATCATAATGATAGTTATAGCCGGATTACAAGTATATAAAGCCATAGTAGAACCAGATGGAGGATTACCTTTATGGTTAACAATTATTAATTTTATTAGTGCTATATGTGGAGTAATATGTGTATTCTTTTGTGCAAAAGCTAGTATATCTAATTTTGCCTTTGCAACAGTAAATACAATAGTATATGCTATATATTTATTCCATCAACATATATATGGAACATTTGCCTTAGAAGTATTATTTTACTTACCAGTTAATTTTATTTCTTGGTATATCTGGGCAAAGCATCGTGATGAAGTTTTAACAGAGAAAACGAAATCTAAGAAATTAACGCCAAAGCAAAATGTTATTTCTGGATTACTTATATTAGTTGGTGGTTTAGTATATCATGCTATATTAGTTAGAATAGGTGGTACAGTAGCTTGGTTAGATGCTTTTACTTTAAGTATAGGTATAGTAGCAGTATTATTAGAAATGTTAAGATATAAAGAACAATATTTCTGGTGGATTGTTACAGACGTTATTGCAGTAGCTATGTATATTGTTCATTTTGATCCGGTATATTTAACTAAAAAATCTATATATCTAATTATGGCTATTATTGGTATAATAAATTGGACTAAGTTAAATAAAGAACATAATAAGAAAAATGAATGATATAATAGATTAGAAAAGAAGGTATAAAATGATTAAAAGAGTTAAACTATATATTAATGATAATGAAAAAGCAATAACAGTATCAAAGAATTTAATGAGAGAATTAATTGATAATGGTATTGAAATAGATGAAGTTAGTCCAGAACTATGTATATCTGTTGGAGGAGATGGAGCATTCTTAAGAATGGTTAAAGAGAACCAATTTGATACAGATATGTTATTTGTAGGTATAAATGCTGGAACTTTAGGATTCTTACAAGAAATAGATGTTAATGAAACAAAAGATTTTGTTAAAAGATTAGTAGATGATAGATATAAAGTAGAAAAGATTAATATTCAAGAAACAAGAGTAAGAACAGAAAATGATGATATGTTGTTTAATTCTTTAAATGAAATAGTAATAAGAAATAAAGAATTATTAATATTAAAAACTAAAGTATTTGTAGATAATGAATATTTAGAAGATTTTGCTGGAGATGGATTATTAATAAGTACATCAACAGGTTCAACAGCATATAATTTATCTTTAGGAGGAGCAATTATATATAATACTTTAAATACATTAAATATTACACCAATAGCTCCGATAAATAATAGGGTATATAGTAATTTTAGAAATAGTTTAGTAGTTCCAGGAGATAAAAAAATTACTTTAGAACCTTTATCACTAGAAAATGATTTAATTGTACAAATTGATGGCGTTGGACATAATATGAAGAATATACATCAAATTGAAACAGGAGTATCAGATAAAGAAATTAAATGTTTAAGAATGGAAGATTTCCATTTTATTAAAATTGTTAATAACAAATTGTTAAATAAAGAATAATTATTTGATAAAATAGTAATAGGTGATTTATATGAAATATAATTCAGAAGAAGAGTTTTTAAAGAATTATGATTCCTCAAGATTTGATAAATTATCAATGACATCAGATATATGTTTATTAAGTGCATCAGATGTTTTAAAAAGTGATTATCGAAGAACAAATGGAAAAGTAATGTCAGTTCTTTTAGTTAAAAGAGATGATTATCCATATAAGGATAAATGGTGTTTACCGGGAGGTTTCTTAAGGCCAAAAGATGAAACACTTGAAGAATGTGCAAAAAGAATATTAAAAACAGAAACAAATTTATCAAATATATATTTAGAACAATTATATACATTTGATGGTATAAATAGAGATCCAAGATTAAGAGTAGTATCGACTTCATATGTTGCTTTAGTAGATAGAAATTTATTAACGGATTCTTTAAAAGAAAATACTTCATGGTTTGATATAACTTTATTTGAAGAAGAGAAAAATAAAGTTACAATGGTATTAGATAATGGGGAAGAAACATTAAAGATAGTAATAGATAAGAAATTACATGAAAAGACAACAGATAGATATAATTTTAAATCAACATCTAATACATTAGCTTTTGATCATGATATAGTTGTATTATCTGGTATAGAAAGAATAAGAAATAAATTAAATTATACAGATGTTGTATTTAATATGATGCCTGAGTTATTTACTTTAGGAGAATTACAACAAGTATATGAAGTTATTTTAGGTAAGAAACTATTAGATCCAGCTTTCCGAAGAATAATAATGGATAAAGTAGAAAAAACAGATAAGATGAAAACGGGGGAAGGACATAGACCTTCATATCTATTTAGATATAAACACAAATAAAAAAACTCACAATTAAGTGAGTTTTTATTATATAATATTAATAGAATTTGAGAGGATGTGAGATATATAAAAAAAGGAGTTAGATTATTTATTGTTTTATTATTAATTGTATCACGAGGTGTACGAGCGAATTCGTTTAACGATTTTAAAAATGATGATTCCATTTATTTTGATAATTATCTAAAAATAATACAACTATCTATGGAATTTGAGGATTATTTAAAGAATAATTATCACATAGAAAAGATGTTTTATGATAAATATCCTGATTTTTTTGGTGGAATGTATATAGATGATAGTAATAATTATTTGGTTATAAAAATCGTAATGAAGAATAAAAATGATAATTTTGATAATTTTATAAAAAAGATTAAAGATAATAAAAGGATAAAAATAGAGTATGCTATTAATTCTTTTAATGAATTAAATACAATTAATAATTTTATTGGTAATAATATAGATTCTTTAGATAGCGTTATTGGTTCATATATTGATGTTATTAATAATAAAGTTGTTATAGAAATAAATAAAAATAAAATTGATTGTAACGGAGATAAACATTGTTTAATTGGATTGTTTGATAAATATAATTTGGATTCGAATAAAGTTGATATATATTTTTCTGAACCATACTATGTAGCTACAAATATAAATGCTGGTTCTAAAATAAGTATTCCTGGTGGAGCATGTTCAATGGGATTTAGAACGAAATATAATAACAATAAAGGATATGTAACTGCAGGTCATTGTGTTACAAGTACAAATAATTTAACAACTGGTACAGTAAAAATAAAGCATTTTGTTGATGGAGGATATTATGATTATGCTTTTGTCCAAACTAAACTATCATATACTCCAACTAATACTTTAGCTTATACAAATTCTTCTGGAACAATTTCTAATTTGGCGGTTGTTTCTTATTGCCCAACAATAACATCTAATATGTCAGTCGGCAAGTCAGGACATAAGTCTTATTATACTACTGGTATAATAACAGGATTAAATCAAACTGTTGAATATCTTGATGAAAATAATAATCATTATGCTACTTTACATGGTATGGTTAGAGGTAATTTTAAATCAAAAAAAGGAGATAGTGGTGGGGTTGTTTTTATACCGAGAACTGATTCAAATGGTGGACCTATTCCAATAGGAATAATGAGTGGTACCAACAATGCTGATAATCCTCCGTATGTTTCTTTCTTTACTTCAATAAATGATTTACCTACTGCTTTACAAACAGGGCGTTATTAATTTTTGTTTAAGAACTTATTATGAAAAAAATAATTGGTATATTACTTTTGATATTTTTATGTGGATGTTCATGTAGGAAATTTAGTAGTGAACAAATAGAAATAGAAGTGGTTGGTATTCCAACAGCTGAAGAAATAAAATTTGTTTTACACAACAACTCAGATTATACGTGTGAGTATGGTACAGGTTTTTATATAGAAGTTTATAAAGATGATGAATGGAAGATATTTAATCCAAAACAGGAAACGTTTTTTACATTAATGGCATATGATTTGCGCCCGGGCGAAAAAAAGGAATTTATTATTAATTTGGATACGTATGAATTATTACCTGACAAATATCGTTTAATTAAAAGTATAGATTGTAGTGATAATTTATATGAATTTAATAAATATATTGAATTTGAAATTGAATAAATAAAAAAACTCACTATTATGTGAGTTTTTATTTTGTTTATTATTGATACCAAACGTTGCTTACATCTAGTGATGTAGATACTGGTAATGGGTTTGGTAATGGGAATCCAGCAAGTAAAGGAATCTTAAAGGCTGTTCCAAAGACAAGTCCCATACCTGGATGCAATGTCTTGATCTGTTCGATCGTTTCATCAGTTACGTTAGATGAAATACCTTTAACAATACCTAAGTCTTCAGGATAGAATAATCTAAATACAACGAAGTTAGAACATTGAGATAATGCTGTCTTAGATAATTCTGAAGGTTTTTGTGTAATGAATCCAATAATAGTTCCATACTTACGACCTTCCTTAGTGATTCTATCGAAGATGTTATATCCGATTATTTCAATATCTGTATCGTGTTGTACGTATCTATGTGCTTCTTCTAGAAGAATATGGATTGGATATGTTCCACGTTGTTCTAGAGTAGTTGTATATTTGAAGAATAACTTAGAGAATATCTTAGTTAAACTCTTAGCAAATCTATCATCAATATATGATAAGTTAATATCTACTAGTTGGGCTGGTTGGCCATTAACCATGAAGAATTGTTTAACATAATCTTCTTGAGAAATTAAATAATCATATTGGAAGTAGTATGCTTGTGTACTTTCAATAATTGTTTGTAATCTTGATTTTAAGATATTGTTTCTATCGAATGAAGTTTCTGATGTTAATGATCCTTCACTAATTAGGGCAAATTCTAGAGCAGCATATAAGTCTGCTAATGAATATACTGGTTGTCCTGTAAGAACTATTTTATCGATATCAACTTTCTTAAATCCTTGTAAGAAGGAAATTACTAATTGAATAGCATTGATTTTACCTTGAGCATCAATATTTAAACATTGTAAGAATGTTCTATCATAACCTGGTTGGTGTAAGATACTATTTAAGTTAAGAGATGGAGTATTAAAGTTTGTTAATACTGACATTGCTTGGTCTCTAACTTGTGATGCTTGATTACCACTAGATAAGATATCTAGTAATACAGAAGCAATGATATTATTTTTGTATTCTTCAGCTCTTGGATCGTTAGAAGTAAATATTTTAACTAATTCTAGAGCTTTTCTTAATACTGGTAATTGAGTAGCACTAGATGCTCCAAGAAGGATAGCTAAGTCATCTTCTTCTAGGAAGTATGCTGGTACTCTTAATAATTCTCCATCTATGAATTCACTAATTTGAGTAGTTACTTTTTTAGCATGTAAGCCATTGAATCGTTCCATATCATTGAATGTATTATAGTATTCACCATAAGCATCGAAGATAGCTATATGGGCATTTCTTGGTGTTGTTTCAGCACCAGTAAAGAATACATTTTGGATTATTCTAGCAACACCGCAGGATTTACCTGAACCAGTGTTTCCTAGAATAGCAAAGTGGTTGGCAAAGAAGACATTCATATCACATGATACGATGTAGTCTTTATAAACTGGTGAATTACCAATTAATAAAGTTCCTCTTTCCATATAATTTTGTTTTCCTAAGATACATTCGATTTCTGATTTGAATATGATTCTGGCTGGAGTATCAATACCTGGTTTCTTTAATACACCATTAGAGAATACACCATCTACTAATTCACCAATTAATAGGATAGTGATTACTTGGGCATCGATAGCAACTATTTCACCAACTATTTTATGTTCTTGTTCTGGGAATACTACGTGGTATCCAATATAGTTAGTGTCTGCGACTCCTCTTAAATTCTCAAGATAAATACGACTATTGTCGAATTTTAATATTTTTCCAAACATTTAAAATCACCTTTTATTCTATATAACATAAGTTTAACAAAAAAAGAAATAATTTTAAAGACTAAGTATAGTATAAACAGTGTTATTTTACTCATATTTTATGGTATAATATCGATAAGGTGAAAATATGGAGAGTATATTTGATTATCAATTAAAGAATCTTGAAACTTTTTTTGAGTCTATGGGAGAGAAAAAGTTTAAAGCAAGACAAGTATTTGATTGGGTTTATAAAAAAAGAGTCTTTGATTATGATCAAATGACAAATATAAGCCGCGAATTACAAGAAAAGTTAAAAAATAATTTAAATATTGATTTATTGATTTTAAAAAGAAAACAAACTAGTGAATTAACAAATAAGTATTTATTTGAACTAGAAGATGGTAATTATATTGAAGCCGTATTAATGAAGCACGATTATGGAAATAGTGTATGTGTTTCAAGTCAAGTTGGTTGTAATATGGGATGTGCTTTCTGTGAATCAGGTAGATTAAAGAAAGTAAGAGATTTAAAAGCTAGTGAAATAGTTAGACAAATACTTATGATTGAAGAAGATATTAAAACACGTATTAGTAGTGTAGTAGTTATGGGTATTGGAGAACCATTTGATAATTATGATAATGTATTGAACTTTGTTAGAATTATTAATGAACCATTAGGGTTAGCAATTGGATCCAGACATATAACGATATCTACGAGTGGAATAGTACCTAAGATTAAACAATTTAGTGAGGAAAATCTTCAGGTTAATTTAGCTATTAGTTTGCACGCACCAAATAACGAAATAAGAAATAAGATAATGAAAGTAAACAAAGCGTATAGTATTGAGGTATTAATGGAGGCAATTAGGGATTATATAGCCAAAACTAATAGACGAATTACTATAGAATATGTTATGCTTAATAGTGTAAATGACAGTGTTGATAATGCGAATGAATTATCAGATTTATTAAGAGGAATGAATGTATATGTTAATTTGATTCCTTATAATGAAACTAGTCATATAGAGTTTAAAAAGAGTCCTAAAGAACAGATAATGAAGTTTTATGATACGTTAAAGAAAAGAGGCATAAATGTTACTGTTCGTAAGGAGTTTGGTAGTGCAATTGATGCAGCATGTGGACAACTTAGAGCTAACGAGGTGGAGAAATGAAATCATTTTATATTACAGATACAGGGAAAGTAAGAAGTCATAATGAAGATTCAGTTACAATAGTTAAGAATGCTTCAAGTGAGCATTTAATGATTGTTGCTGATGGTATGGGAGGTCATAGAGCAGGTGAAGTTGCTAGTTCTATGGTTGTAACGCAAATTGGTAGTAGATTTCAATCAATAAACAGTATTGGTTCAAAACTTGATGCAATCAATTGGTTAAAAGATAATATAAAAGAAGTAAATGAAAATATAATTAAGTATTCTGAAGATCATCCAGAAGCACAAGGGTTAGGAACTACTTGTGTTATGGCATTGTTAACAAAGGATTTCTTATTATTTGAAAATATTGGAGATTCTTCCGGATATGTTATAAAGAATGGTAAATTAAAAAAGACTACTAAAGATCATACATTAGTTAATTTATTAGTAGAAACTGGTCAATTGACACAAGAAGAAGCAGTTAATCATCCAAAGAAAAATGTACTTATGAGAGCACTAGGAGCAACAGATAAATGTGAAATAGATATATTCGATGTTGAACCTAATGTAGATGCTATATTACTATGTAGTGATGGTTTAACTAATATGCTTACAGAAGATCAAATTGAGAAAGTGTTAAATGAACCGGATTTACCAGTCGAAGATAAATTAATTAAATTGATAAAGAAGTGTAATATTCGTGGAGGACAAGACAATATTTCGATAGCTTACTTAGTAAAAGAAAGCAGGGAAGAAGTATGATAATGAAGGGGCAAAAGATAAACGATAGATACCAAATCATCAAGACAATTGGTGAAGGTGGTATGGCAAATGTTTATTTAGCGTATGATACGATACTAGACCGTAATGTTGCAGTTAAAGTTCTTAGAGGTGACTTAGCAACAGATGAGAAATTTGTTAGAAGATTTCAAAGAGAAGCATTAAGTGCTTCAAGTTTAAGTCATCCAAATATAGTTGAAGTATATGATGTAGGAGAAGATAATGGTTCTTATTACATCGTTATGGAATATATTGAAGGAAAGCATTTAAAACAATTATTAAAGAAAAGAGGTAACTTAACATTAACTGAAGTAGTAGATATTATGTTACAAGTTACTGATGGTTTAAGTGCTGCGCATGATTCATATATTATTCATAGAGATATTAAACCACAAAATATAATGATATTAGAAAATGGTTTAATAAAGATTACAGACTTTGGTATTGCAATGGCTATTAATAGTACACAATTAACACAAACTAATAGTGTTATGGGTAGTGTACATTATTTACCACCTGAACAAGCTAGTGGTAAAGGAGCTACAATTCAAAGCGATGTATATTCAATGGGTATATTAATGTATGAATTGTTAACTGGTTCATTACCTTTTAGAGGAGATAATGCGGTAGAAATAGCTTTAAAACAAATTAAAGAGCCATTTCCTAGTATTAAAGAACAATTACCAAGTATTCCACAATCTATTGAGAATATAATTATGAAGGCGACAGCTAAAAATCCAAAGAATAGATATGCTGATGCAAGAGAAATGCATGATGATTTAAAGACAGCATTATTGGATGAAAGAGCAAATGAACCTAAATATGTATTTGAATATCCTGAACTTGAAGATTTAGGTGCTAAGAAGAAAGTAGTTAAAGAACAAGAAGAAAAGGTTGTTAAGAATGAGGTTCAAGAAATAAAAGTTGATAAACCTAAAGAGGAAAAACCAAAGAAAACAAAGAAGAAAAATGATGATGTTAAAGTGACTAAGATAACAGAAAAAGAAATAAAGAGACATGAAAATAAAGTTCTACTTATTTTAGGATTTATATTTACAGTATTCGTATTATTATTTGGTACAGTAATATTGTTAGTTCCACAATTAACGGCTGCTAAAGATGCAGAGATTCCAAATGTTGTTGGTTTAACAATTGTTGAAGCTGAAGAAAAACTTAGAGAAGCTGGTTTTGAAGTAGCTACCGAAACAAAAGATATAAATTCAAGTGAAATAGAAAAAGATTTAGTAGTTAAAACTAGTCCAGGTATAGGACGTAAAATTAAAACAGGTACAACTGTTACATTATATGTTTCAATTGGTGAAAATGCATATACTGTTGAGAATTTAGTTGGTAAGAACTATATTGAACAAAAAGCAATTCTTGAGAGATTATATAATCTATTTGTTAAAATAGAGAAAGTAGATGAAAAGAGTGCTAATTCAACAGATATTATTAGAACTTCACCAGAAGCAGGTGCTAAATTAACAGCTGGTGAAACAATAATATTATATGTACCAGATATGAACACATCTTATCCAGACTTTACTGCTGGTAAATATTCATTAAAAGAAATTGAAGCATGGTGTGTTAAATATAATGTAACATTACTTACTGCTTATGAAGAAACTAGTGAATATCCAGCTGGTACAATTTATAAACAAAGTCAAACTAAAGGTACTACAGTATTAAGTGGTCAAACATTAACTATTTATATTGCATCTGAACCAGTAGTTGAAGATGATGTTAGTGATGAAGATTTAGAAGACTAATAGAGGTAATTATGGATGGAATTATTGTAAAAATAATTAGTAATCTCTATTCAGTAAAAACAACTGATGGTATACATGAATGTCGTGCTAGAGGAAAGTTTAGAAATGAAGACATTACTCCTTTAGTAGGTGATAAAGTTACAATAGATCCTGTTAATAATTATATTTTAGAAATAAAACATAGGAGGAATGAGCTAAAGCGACCAATGGTTGCAAATATAGATGCATGTATTATTGTATCTAGTTTAAAAAGGCCAACATTCTCTCCTTTTTTATTAGATAAAATGATTACTAATGTATTATTAGAGGATATTGAACCAATAGTGGTATTATCAAAGTATGATTTATTAACTGATGATGAGAAAGAAGATATTAAGAAATATATTGATTATTATAATGGTATAGGTATTAAGATGGTTATTAATACAGATGTAGAATTAATAGATAAATATATTGATGGTAAAACATTAGTATTAACCGGACAAACGGGTGTAGGTAAGTCATCATTATTGAATAGATTAGATGATAGTTTAAATTTAGCTACAGATGATATATCAGATGCTTTAGGAAGAGGAAAACATACAACAAGACATGTGGAATTCTTTCCTTATAAGAATAGTTTAATAGCAGATACACCAGGATTTAGTGCTTTAGATATTAGTGAAGATAAAAAAGAAAATATTAGATATACTTTTCCAGAATTTAATAATGATGGATGTAAGTTTAGAGATTGTAAGCATATTAAAGAAGTTGGTTGTGCTGTTTTAGAAGATGTAAGAGAAGGTAAGATATTACCTAGTAGATATGAAAGTTATAGAAAGATGGTGGATGATGAAAACTACAATTTCGTTTTTGAAAAGTAAATATTCAAGAGAAGAAACATTAGAAAGAATTAATTCACTAGATGCTGATTATCTACATGTGGATGTTATGGATGGTAAATTTGTGGATAATTTTAATTTTAAACCAGAAGATTTACCTATAATATTAAAAGAATCTAATAAAGTATTAGATGTTCATTTAATGGTAGTTAATCCAACACCATATATAGAAAAAATAAAGAGATTAAATGTTAAATATATAACTACACATGTTGAATTAGAAGATAAAAAGAAATATATTGATTTAATACATAGTTATGGAATAGGAGCTGGTTTAGCTATTAATCCAGAAACAGATGTTAAAAGATTATATCCTTATTTAGA
>JAEEGL011401142.1_pt1 | contig 159600 bp, 212 predicted proteins | sample 9134231 | NCBI WGS metagenome assembly JAEEGL01 (sample SAMN16246548, study PRJNA631951) | gut metagenome | biome: gut microbiome; feature: rumen; material: fiber-attached | host: Bos | place: Iran: Karaj | collected 2018-10 | reverse complement strand
TAAATCCATATTTATTCTACTAGGTGCTACCATTAAAGACTCTGCTTTAGCTTGGTCAGACTCAATTTCATAAGGACTCTTTGCTACGCCATTATCATCTATCTTCAAGGTAATATTTGCGTCTATACTAAATATATCCCAGCTAGTAGCCATATTATAAGACTTATCTGTACCACTAACTATTTGCAAAATATAAGGATTAAAACCCGATTCTGATTTCATATTAGCCAAAACGCCACAAGCGGCAGATTGACTAAATCCTAACGCTTTCAGTCTCGTTATTTCAACCGAAATAGCCCATGCCATAGCGGTTAAACGCTCATCAGTATAACCAGAATAAGCACTACATTTCTTTAAATCCTGCTTAACTTCATCTAAAGTTTTAGCATGATTTACTACCTTTTCTTGTATTTCTGCTGCAGTAGCTACATTCTGTAACGCTGAACTATCAGCAACTTTTAATTTGCTTATTAAGTCTACACCTTCTTTACCGTTAGCCTCTAATATAGGATTTACAGTTACATCCAAAGCGGTCTGTGTTGCTCTAACTGCCCTACCACTTCCTGCAGTTATTAAGTTCTCAATGCCACCCTTTATATCTCCGTTTTGAATTGCTTCCTTAGTACGCTCTAAATCATCTTTTATATCTTTTGCTTCGGTAGCTGCAGCCACACCTAAATCATGGGATGCGCTTAAACCAGCGTCTATCAAATCACCTAAAGTACTTTTCCCTTTTTCAGTAGTAGTTTGGTCAGTAGTTTGGTCAGTAGTTTGCTCTGTTGTAGCGTCATTTTCTGCAAAAACGGTTAAACTATTTACAGATACTATTAAGCAACAAGCGACCAATGCAAGACCACGTTTTAAAATACCAGTGTTTTTCATACATTTACCTCTCGTAATAATTAACAAAGTTCAAATCAAATTTATTATACAAAATACAAATTTAAAAATAAAGTAACTTAATGAAACCTTACTGATTACTCGTGTCTCCCGTAAACATCTGATAAAACTTATCTCCCTCTAAAATATTCTCTAACTCTTCTTCAGTTTTATCAGCGTCACCTTCATTAAGTGCATTTTCCAAATTTTGAGTGTCTAAGCTAGTATCTGCGGTATCAGATTCAGCCGACTCTATTTGAAAATTTTGAGGGCTTACTTTAATTCTATCTCCTAAAGTAATAACTATGACCCATCCCAATAACCCTAATATTAAAATTAAACCTATTATCATTATTATATATCGCAATATGTTACTCTTACGCTCTCTATCATATCTCATAACAATACCCTCATTATTCTTATAATTCTATCTTATTTTAAAAATACACTAACTAAACTTCTTAAAACTCAACTAATGTAATTATATAGTATTCTTATAACTTAGGGTGACATAAAGAAAACTGAGTACCTAAGTACTCAGTCCCTTATACTTATATTAAACCTAATCTATTTAACTAATTTGAACTTTATCTTGTATAAGCATTTGTAAATCAACGACATTCCAATCATCATCTAGTTCAACTACAATATCTTTAATAATATATTCAAATGCCATTAAAGCATGCTTACAAACCATACGTCTTGCTCTATCTACAAATTCTGTAGGTAGTTTACCATAAAACACGCCATCTTCTCTAAATCTTGTTAATATATTCTTTGGTAATTTAACTTGCCAACTCTCTACTGTTAATGTGGTAATTTCAGCAGGCACTATATTAGGATAATCAACATAAAACTGTTCCTGTAACTTTTCTTTTATACAATACTGTACACAAGGTTTAGCAAGTACTTTATTCGTATAGAATGTAGTTAATTGTTCTTCATTCCATACCCAATCTTTTTGATTAGTTAATGTAAAATAAAGCATATTCCAATTAAAGGCTACGGTTTCCGCTCTATAAGCTATTTTAAGAGCGGCATCTTCATTAAACAAAGCTTTAATTGGTTTCTGAGTATTTAGTTCTATGATATAGCCACATTCATCAAAATTAGCCACGTTTTCATCTGGTTGCTCTTGTAAAATAGCTTTAAAAGGTATTGCTACAGCACAACCCTCTTTTTGTCTTATATTATTTCTTTTAAACCCATACTTTGTCTTTTCTACAAAACAAATATCATGAGAGAATACTATTGGGTTCACATTATAATAAAATGAATCTTTACCTAATTGAGTTTTAATATACTCTTTATCTAAAGAACCCCCTAGTACATTACAACAAAAGTCTTTTAAATAAGGATATACTTTAAAAATATCATATAATGTTACAGCATCCTCAAGAAAAGTTTTTCGCTGATGTGTTCTATATTCTACAAGGCGTTCATTTAACTTTGATTCACCCTCATGTAATATTTGTAATTCATCAAAAATACCTAATGTTTTATCACTAATCTGATGTAAAACATCAAAGTGCAAACCTGTAAGGTTTGTAAACTCTTCTAACTTGCTATCAACAAAATCAAAAATATACTTATTAGAAGACCAAGCGTTAAAAGACCAAAAGCACTCAGATAATTTTTCTTCAGCAGACTTATTTAACATTATATCTACAGTGCGTATATAAAAATAGTTTCTGTACTGTTCCAATACGCTTTTACATACCGTTTTTTCATCATCTACTAGATATTTCCATAAATTTTCATTAGCGTTATCACAAAAATAAACACTTAATGTACTTATCATAGTGTGGTAATCCACTCCACGTCCACCTAGAATACCTATAACAACTATATGTTGGTCTATTTCTTTAGTATAAATATGTTTTATTTGTAATGCGTAATTCAAATTTTGCATACATTTTCTCCTAATTAAAAATATATTAACATCTATGTTAATAGTTTAAGGCGTTTATCATTTATAAGTAAAAACCAATTCTTTCAATTCCCCATCATCATTTAAAGACATAGTTATATTATTTACTGTGGTTTGTGTACTCATTAAACACTGTTTCGTATATCTCAATTTAGCTGAGTTATATAATTGACCATTGATAAGAGCATTAAAAGACCCATTATCTTCTCTAAAAGCTCTTAATCTAGCTATAGGTAACTTACATACCCTATGTCGTGCTTTCAAGAATGCAAAATCTAGGTTATCTAAGGCTGTAAAAGAATCTATATTATCCATACAATACCTAGACCTTTTACGAATATCCATCATATCATCAAAATCAATTATCTTATCTGTCAAACACATATCTAATACTGCCTGATAATACACACTAGAATACATATAAAACGATTCTATATCTTCAATACTTTGCCTTTCCTCTTTATCATCATTTAAAAGTGCATTTAAATACCTAAATAAAACTTTATGGTTTTTAGGAAAATACTGTAATCCATCTATATTAGGGTATTCACCCCCTATATAAGTATCTTGCACAAACCATTTCATAGTACCTACATTATTCAATTTCTTATACGTAGAATAAATAAAGGTAAATTTATGCTTAATATTATCAGATGTCGTAACATAGCCTAAGAAAGACTTTATATACTCATGTGTTTTATATTTTAAAAGTGTCATCTTATCTCGTTGGATATTTAGAAATACCTCTTGTGCGTCATAATATTTATCTGATACAAAATTGCATACAAACTCTTGCAATTTAGGAAAATGTCTCTCAACTTTAAAACTTCTAACCGTTCTTACGGTAAGTTTTATATATTCTTCAAGAGATATAGCGTCACTATCTATACTAGGTACTACATGAGAAAGACCACCAAAAATTGACCCTAATTGCTCATAATAATAAAATATATTTCCTAACTTAGCTAACGAATCTAACTTGAAATGGTGTAAAAAAACATTACCCATCTCTTCTACATCTTCTCTATTTACATTATCAAGCCAATTAAAGTCATTCCAATCATACCCTTGTGTATACAAAGTATAATCAGCTTCACGCAAGCAACAATCAGCTATTTTACCCTTATCATAGGTACTCTTACATATAGATTCCATTACTCTTTTATATTGCTTACTATCTTTTAAATCTAATAATAGAACTATACAAAAAATATGCAGATTTGTCTCATTCTCACGACTATATACACCGCTCAAATAAGCTGCTATCTTCGTTGTATTAGTTTTATATACATAATGCAATCTTACATTTCTGGTATACATCTAAAATCCTCTTACAATCTGTCAGTTATCTATTTAAAATCAATTATTTTCTAGTTCCTATGTAAATTATTTTATACACTAATTTCTTAAAAGTCAATACTTTAAAGTATAGTTTAAAAATTTTGTATTAAGATAATTACACTAAAACAAAAAAGACTCTAACTACGTATATAGTTAGAGTCTAATTTATCTACTAAATAGCTTTAAAATCTTAGTTAAAATGATACAGTAGGTGCGTTTTCACTACCCTCTGTAGCCTCAAAATACTCCATAGGCTCATACCCCTTCATATTGGCTACAATACTTGTAGGGAAAGACTTAATCTTTCGATTATAAACGCCTACTGTCTTTGAATACTCTTTCCTTGCTACTCTAATTCTATTTTCCTGCCCCTCTAACTGGTCTTGCAAAGAAATAAAAGCCTGTGTAGCGGTTACTTCGGGATATGCTTCTACTAGCACGTTAATACTCTCTTTAAGTGTTTCATTTGCTTCATCCATACCCTGTAAATCATTACTATCAATAGCCTTCTGCAAAGCAGCTCTACTCTCTGTAATTGTAGTGATAATCTGCTCTTCATGATTAGCAGCACCCTGTACTGTTGCTACCAAATTAGGTATCAAATCAGCACGTTCCTGATAACAAGCCTCAAGATTTGCTCTATCTGTCTCTACATCAGTTACCGCACCTACAAGGCTATTATTTGTAACAATAAACCATAGTACAAGTACAACAACTACACCAAGTACAATATACAATCCTGTTTTACTACCACTATTATTTGTATTCATATCTCATATCTCCTTATTATATAAAAATTTTTATTATTTACCTACTTGCGCCACCGCCTGATGAATGACCTCCACCAAACGAACTAAATGAACTTCCACCTGAACTCCAAGAACTTCCACTCGAACCCCATGAACCGCCTGAACTATAACCCTCTCCACAAAGAATTATTAGACAAATAATAAGGATTATAACAACAAGCCATATTACCCAACCGGGTATCTCTTCGGATTCTACCGCATAATCTCGTGTTAAGTCAGCGTTCTCACCTGTGACTTCATAATAATTATAAAGTGTACCACATATTGATTTTATGGTTTCTTCGGCTGCTTTTGAAGTACTTTCATCTCTGTACGGTACATAATAGGTATCTAGTATTCTACCCGAAATAGAATCAGTTAAAACACCCTCTAGTCCATCACCTATCTCTAGTCGTACATGATTACCCTCTTTCTGCATTAGCAATAACACGCCATTATTACTATCCTTCTTACCGATACCTAACTCATTAAACAGTTCATTAGCATAGTCCTCTAACGATAGTGTAGAGTCTTCATAAGAAATTACTACAACCTCTGCTGTTGTTGCTTTTTCTAACTCGTCTAACAAGTAGTTCATTTCTTTTTCTGTCTCTGTGTCTATCATATTTGCAGTATCATATACATACGTGTCTGCCAATACAGTAGGTACATAGACATCTTTCTGTGCTGCTTTACTTGTAATAGGTGCAAATGTGCTACCGAAAATAACACCTAATGCAAGCCAAGCTGCAATTCTCTTTGTTGCCTTTTTAACTAGTCGTTTCATTATTTTAGCTCCTTTGCAAAAAATATATTTAACATTTGTGTTAACTTTTCTTTACTCATAATAACAAATAAAAAATACAATGTCAAGCAAAATATTGAAAATATTATATTTGCTCTATATTTCTTATAAAAGCCTATGATAACCCTAAGATTACCATAGGCTTTTGTTTATTTAGCTTAAATCACCTGTGACAGTTATCCTAAAATAACCTCTGTGATTTATACTTACGTTAATCTCTGTAAAATAACTATTGAAAGTTATTATATAAAACTCTTTATTTATTTCAGTAAATACATCACATTGTAAGTCTGCTATATTCGTTGGTAAAGGATGTTCTTCCAAATACTTATCGAACTTTTCTTCTAAGGCTACTTGTTTCTTTTCAGATAATAGCCTAAATAACAGGGTTTGTTTACCCTCCTCTAGCTGATTATGAAACTTAGCTTTTTTAAAATACTGACCTATTACCTCATAGGCTGCATAAGCGGTTGTTAATTGGTTCTCGGTTCTTACTTGCATGATTTGTTCCATAATAGAACTCCTTTCATTAAAAAAGTTAGTAGTTTCCTTCTTTACAAGGTCAATATTCAGTTTTCAATGTGCTAAACAACCGCATCAAAAAACGGTTATCCAAATCCAAATGAAGGGACTTTGTGTCTCTCATTGGATTCATATAACCGTTAAAATTATTATTTACAAGATATATTATAACAAATTAGTTAATATTTGTCAAGTTCTGTATTAATCCCAATCATCTTTTAGAATTCCTATATCTTTACCCCTCTTAGATACACTGCTACAAGACACCCCAAAATACTCTGCTATTGGCTTTAAATCAACAGTACCATCTTTTGTATTTTCCTCAACCTTTTCAATAAACATACTACGTGGCATCTGCAGGGCTAATGCAAAGTAGACCTTATACTCTATTGGCATCTTTGTTTCTAACCACCCTTGATATAACCATTCAAAGCTATCCTGCTTGCGCCATTCCTCTTGTTGGACTATAAACCCAAAATCCATCATTAAAAAAGCTAAAGCCAAATAAATAGCGTAATTTTTACGATTTGATTCTGCGTCAAAAGGAGTTATTCGGATTTTAAATTTATCGTCTGCGAGTTTCATTACTCTACCCTCACATACATCATTAAAATCCTCTATAACTACCGTTCCACCTAATTTCTTTACCACATCTTCTGCTACTGTTAAAGGTGGTACGAGTTCTGCATCTTTAATAAGTGAATTTACAACGTCATCTAAAGCTTCATAAGTCTCAATAAGTTTTTGTATTCTCCGTAATTCTCCGTACATAGAACCTCCTAAATAATAAAAAAGAGAAGTATTTTCATACTTCCCTATTATATCATTATCTCTATAAAATTACATTGTTTTTGTAGGATTTTCAGCTCCGATTCTAACAGCGACAAATTTATAATCCGCATTATCCAAAAGAACTGGAATAAAAAGATTACCTTGATAATATTCTATTGCATTGTAACCCATATCCTTTAAGTGTTTCAAATGCCAATTTTCTACCTTGGGAGTAATACCAGCTTGTGTTTTAGCTTGCCATTCTTCTGCGGATAAAATCTGTTGTGCAGGGAATTTTAACTGTGGGTTGTTTGGATAAGGTTTATAATCCTTAACATCTATTGTAATTGTAACTAGCGTATCATTCTTTCTAAATTTGGAAAGTCCCTTTTGAAATGAATTTGCAAATCCCAACTGTTTATGCTTTTGTCCTGTAGGGTCTACATAACTTGCATCTATATAAGTTGCCCTACCTACCAAGCCATCTATCGTAGGTAATACTTTAATAACCCTATTTTTCTCTAATTCTTTAAAATAACTTTTAGATACCTTTGCATTAAACTCTATTTTCATACATATCTCCTACCCTTTAATGTGCTATTTCTTGATTGCATACAAAACATTTCTTTAACACCTTTGCCTGACTTGCAGTAAAATACGTATTACAATTTGGACAAGCGTAAGGTAAAATCCTATTTACTGTTGCTCGCATAGGACGAGAACATGACATATTTACTTCTGTTTTATTAGCATACATAATAAAAATTCCCCTATTTTTAATTTTCCTAGTACTCTCGTACATTTTGTTATATTCTAAAATCCATTAGCTTATACCTAAAATATAATAGATTTATCCCATAATCTTATACATATAGGGTATACTGTTTTCTCTATAATTTCTCTACGGACTCTTTTTGCTTCATCAAGAGTCTTAAAGATAACTGTATTCTTATCATTAAGTAACTCTTCTACTGAATAACACGCACTGAATAAATATTTTGTATTACAGTCGTGAGTATCAATCATATAAAATATTCTTCCAGATTCATGAGTGCTGCCTATTATATACACTTTATCTTTCTTAGAAATATCATTCATATGTGTCCTTCTTAATTATTTTGTTTTACCAAATTCATTAAGAAAGTCTAAAACGTCATACATATTGACTTTCTTTCCTAATTTATCCCATTCAGCCTGTCTTTTATCCGCACATTCTTTCCAAGTCATAAACTCTCCACTTGGTCCAAAATGCATATCAGCATCCCACATTAAAATCTGAATAGGAGGAACTTGATTTCTTTCTAACCCATAATATTTACAATACTCAGTAGGTGACATACTATGGGTGTCTATAACTGTTAGCCACTTCTGCGACATCTCCATCATTCGCATAATATCACTACCATTATGTGCATGATTATCAGGTCCTCTCATAGCCCCTATATCATGAAGTAAGCCAAGAACATAAAGTTGCTCTTTCTCTTCTTCAAGTCCATAGTCTTTTGCATGCTCATACATGTATTCTGCTATAGCATGCATATGTGATATTCTTTCATTACTTATTTGCATATCTACCCACCTTTTCTTTTTACTTATTAGCTAATATATCTTTTAGAATTAAAGCAATACCTATAATAGCTGGAACAAATATCAACATTAAATCTATAAGTGTCAAATAGGTAAAATATAACCTAGTACCTAATATAATACTCAATACAAGCGCAACAAAACTTCCTATCAATAAACCTAATGTTAATTTATCCTGTCTAACTAAGAAAGCTATTGCTGATAGAATTATAAAAGTAATAAGTATTCCAGAGGTACTTATAGCTCCAATCCTCAAAAACCCTATTGACATTACTCTAATAGACCTAAATAACATAAATAAGCTTAAACCAATTAAGCCTATTCCTATATATTTCTTCATGTAATTACCCCTTTATTTTCTCTAGTTCGTTACTATTGAAATAATATGGTGTAGGGTCAAAATGGTCACCCTCCAAATCAACTCCTATATTATATTCGTCCTTCTTGAAAAGTAACGATACAACTTTACCCGTATATCCTCTTGTAAAGCCATGTGTACTTTCTTTTATTTTTACCTTGTCTCCTATGTTAAAACCATCTAAACCCATTTTATTCTACCTCTTATTCTAATTTATAATAGCATTCTGTAATATACAAAGTATCTTTGCCTAGTTACGTACTTTAACATATTTTTTAAAATTAGTCTACTTTTTCTATATCTTCCTCATAATGTGATAAAAATATTTTAACATCATTGTTATACTCTTTTATATAATCATAACCCTTTCCTAGTTCATCACTATTAGGTATATCTATTATAAGATTGGTGCATTTGTGAATATTCTTAACATAAATGTAATCTTCTTTTTCTTCAACACCTTTATTAGGATTTAGCCTAAGTATTACATTTTTAAAGTTATACTGTATATCACTATTTGTTATATATTCAGGCATATTATAATGATTTATCATCAAGAAATCCAAACGAGAGGTCTGTTCTACACCTAAACGGTTCATAGAAACTTTATCTCTTAAACCATTTGAAATCTCAAAATGACTAGGCAATGAACCCCTTCCTATGGAAATAATAATCCTCTTACTTTTATCAAAATAATCTGGATTAGAGTCTACAAAGTCATTATGCCTTTGTGCTAACGCCAAAATCTCTTTAATACCCTCTATATTCTTTTGTTGGTTTGTACCACCCTGTAATAAACAAGAGATATAAATTTCATTATACGCTTCACTGTAATTAGCTATGTTAAAATATTTTCCACTTGTTAAGTTTATTGTTTTAGCCCACTCGTCATAACTTGTATGTATATCATCTAAAGTAAGGTGTGGCTCTTTGCCACACCCTACCAATAATAGACTCACTAATACTAAACTAATTATATGCTTTATATACTTCTTCATGCTCTTAATTTTATCTCCAAATCATATCTTTGTTTAATAAAATCAAGTAATCCTCTTGTTGGTTCAATAAAATATGTAGATGCTACCCATCTGCGTTTACCGACTTTTTTAGGCTCATCTCTCCATTGGTCTACCGTACTTTCGTCCTTAATTCTAAACCGCCATTTGATACCATCCTCTGCTACATACACACCATAAATAGGAAATTCCATAGGCTTGTACCTCCACATATAATAATTTTGAACCTTATTTAGTTGTATTTACTCCTAAAACCAAGTTACCCTGATTTTATCCGCTCCTAAGTCTTCTATACTTGTAGTAAAGCCCTCTTGTCTTAAACCCTTTACTAATTCTTGTGCGCTTGCCTTATCTAAATCTCTATGTTGTTGCAAGCCAGACAACTGTATTATCTCTTTTAATGGTATCATAATTCCCTCAAAAATAATAGTAAGCTATTTAAGCTTACTATTATCAAATATCAAATCTCCTCCTAAATACTTAACTCTTATGCCTAAATACGTGATAATCCCCGGTAAAATTGAAACTACTTACGGCTGCACTTCTCGCTCTGTTATACGCTTCGGAATAAGAACCTGATATAATATTACCCTCACTATCTGGATAATACTTCTGTACTACATCATTTCCTAACCATAAAATAATATGATTATGCACTTGAATAGCCCCACCATTCAATGTCTTTAAGTTATTCAAGTCTAACTTATTTAAAGCATCATCTAACTTAGCTTGATATTCGTCAGATTCTTTCTTCCATGTTTCATAATAGCTATAATCAGGTACTTCTTCACCTAAACTAGTCCAATAGTCACTCCATACCTGACCCTCTGCGTCATCTACTGTACCATCTTCATTAGAATCAGGATTAAATACATTCTTATAACCACCTTTAGGTGCTGCTAAACTATTCTTTGTAGCTTCTGTACTTCCTGTTTTATGGTTATCGTCAAATGGATGCAACTGCTTATCTTCACCGAACCATCCATCTGCAGTTTCAAAACCGCACCAATTACCATTTGGGTCATAATACCCATAATCCTGCAAGTCATAAACTATATAATTACCAGCATCATCATAGTAACCGTCACCATCTGCTCCTAAATCAAGAGTTTCATCTATTACTTGGTCAGCATTCTCATTATCCATATCTTCTAAACTTGTCATCAAGCTCTCTAAATCAAAATCAGGGTCAGACATAATACCCTTTATATAATCTGATTTATGAGATTGACGGTCTATAAAGATAACATCACCCTCTTGCATATCTGAAGGCTTTAATTTACCTAATTCTTCCCATTCATCTGTATTATTTCTAAAATAGGTTACTAGCCCTGAAACACCTGCGCTTGAATAATCATCTACATAACCAGCCGCATTTAGAATAGCTGATACAGTAGTAGCACAAGAACGATAGTAAGTTGAACTATCTGGTGCATAAGTATCTACTGCATATACATAAGCTGGTGTTCCATCATTTCCTACACTATCTCTTACATTCTCATAAGCAAGTAAAATAGCACTATATTCAATATTACCCTCACACAAATATGGATAAAGTTTTGCGACATCCTCAACAGGTAAGTTAGATATATCTTCAATCTGTATTTGTTTCAAATTCGGATTAGCTAAGACTTTATACAAACCCTCTTCTGTTAAGCTATGAACCATAATATATTTTGCGGTTTTTAATTCATCAGCACTACTACCTGTCTCTGTTGTATCACAAAAAAGGTGGGTGCCAAATAGTTGCGCACCCTCCGCATATACTGGGGTTATAAAGCTGTTAAAGGCTATATTAAAGCCTAGTAATCCTGCCAACAATTTATGACTTAAACGCATAGTAGAAACCAACCTCTTTTCTTAACAAATTAAACTAACAAATTAAACATTACAAAAAACCTCATTAATTATAAATGTATATTAATATAATCTAAATCTATTTAAGGAAATATTTTTCTAAATAAAATAATATAAAAACTAAACTAAAAATTATCTTACTAACCTAAATTATTTTATATTAGTTATAACATAGTATAGCTCAAATAATATCAACAAATATGTAGAAAAAATTACAAATAAAAAAGACCGTTTCATCTCTGAAACGGTCTAAATAAACTACTTACTGACTCTGCTTTGCATAATCAAGCATCTTTTCTTTCAACTGATTCTCAATAGTTGCCAATTCTTTCTCTGCCTCGGCTCTCTTTGCCTTACCCTCTTTCTGTATTGTAAGTACTTCATCCAAAGTAGAAATCAACTGACTGTTTGTATGCTTTAATGTCTCCAAATCAACAATGCCTCTCTCGGACTCTTTAGCTGCATCAATAGTAGCAGTCTTCAACTTATCAGCGTTACTCTTTAACAAAGCATTAGTCATATCAGAAACCTCTTTCTGAACCGCAGCAGCCTGTGATGCGTGTTCTACGCCAAGAGCAATCACCATCTGATTTTTCCAAAGAGGAATAGTATTTACAATAGTAGTTTGTATCTTTTCTACCATTACAGTATCAGAAGATTGTACCATTCTAATCTGTGGACCCATCTGCAAAGATACGGTTCTTGTAAGTTCAATATCATACAATTTCTTCTCAAAACGTGTGATAAGGTCTGCATAATCTTTAGCTGCTTGTGCATCCTCTGGTAAACCTGACTCTGCTGCCTTTTTCTGTAATTCAGGAAGTTCAACTGTATTAGCATGTTCCAACTTCTTCTTACCTGCTAAAATATACATTGTTAATTCCTTGTAATAATTAAGATTTAACTCGTACATCTTATCTAAGGTAGATATATCACTCATAAGAGTATCATGATGTTTCTGCAACTCATTAGCAATAGTAGAAACATTTGTCTCCACTTTATTATACTGAGTCTTAAGAGTCTCTATTTTATTCCTACCCTTCTTGAATATACCTAAGAAGCCTTTTTCTTCTTCGTCTACATCAAAATTCTTTAATTCAAGGATAAGATTGGTAACCATATCTCCAACCTCTCCCATATCTTTTGTCTTTACATCATTCAAAGTCTGCTCTGAGAACTCTGTCATCTTCTTCTGTGTATTAACACCATAATTGATTATTGCACTTGTGTTCGCTAAATCAATCTTCTCAGCAAATTCATCAACTTGCTTACGCTCTTCTTCCGATAACATAGAGTCATCTAACTCTTTCTTCATATCCGTAGCTACACTCTGAACAGGTGTTGTTACTGTGTTTTCCTCCCCAAAACTTAATGTTGGTGCTGAAGATGTTTCCTCATCAAAACTTAATGTTGGTGTTACTTGTGCTTGCATTTCCTCTGCCATTTCTTTAGCCCTTTCTCTTTATTCTACATAATCTAATAATGTATGCGTATAATAATTTAACAACTGTGGTGTTACTTCTTCCCCATGTTCCAAACGTTGCTTGAGTTTATTTAAATTTTTATTCTCTCTTACCTCACGAAAAATATAGTGGTTAAGTCCCTGCTTTGTACGCTCATCCCCTCTTAGGTTACGACTATCAGTAAACCAGCGAATATCACTACCATCATCAAGATTCTGAAATATTTCAGCAATCTGGTTAGTGTTCAGATAAGCTAACGTCCAAGAACGTTTAGACCATCTTTCTATATTCGCAATAACCACTATGTTTCCTTCGGTATTCTTGTTGTATTTCTGTTTTAAGTCTGCAAGATTTTTCTGATTACATACCCTCGCTAATCTTGGTATATCTTTAGATGTGTATATACCTGTGTCAAATTCATCTTGATACTCATTCATTACTTGTGGGGTAAGTTGTTTTTCATTAATCTCGCTCGACCATAATATACGCATATAAACTCTCCTTGACCTATATTATAGCCAGTATTAATATAACTTACTCGTCTACTTGCACTTTCTTTTTACGTCCAAACTTACCCTCTGCTATATTTTTCTGTGCCTGTTGTCTCATTCTTTCCTTTTGTTCCGCAGATACCCTCTTAGGTGGACTTATCTTAATATATGAAAGTGGTAGATGTGCTACAATACTACCATCTTGATTATTTATCGAAATCTCTACTTCATCAGGGTTCTTAGCTGCCAATCTCTTTATTTTATTGACCCATTTCCTCTGTGACATTGTAACTGTTACTATAGTCTGTCCTGTGTACCACTCTACGGTATTATCTCTACTAGTGTTGAAAAAATTCTTACTAAAAATACCCTTGTTCAATAGATTCTCATCAGTATCTTCAGACATATTGTCATCTGTGTCCTCTGAATTATCCTGCTCATCTGCATCATCAAAATCTTCTGAGTCCTCAGAATCCTCTATATCTTCCAAATCCATATCCAAGGCATCTTCACTAAGGTTTTTCTTGTTTTCCTCATCATTAATTAACTCAGCCATAATGTACCTCCACTATTATTTTTAAAGGTTTCATTTCATTTTATACCAAAACTATATAATTAGTCAACATTATTACTCAATATCTATACCTTTTTCTTCTTCTAGCAAACTTTTTACTTTGCTAGTCTTAACTCGATTATTAATGAAATCATTAAACATATCATATAAAACCGCAAAAATAGGTACTCCAAAGAACATACCTAATATTCCAAACAGTTTACCACCTATAATAACTGCAAACAATACCCAAAAAGTAGTTAGTCCTGTTTGTTTTCCTATACATTTTGGACCTATAATATGTGCATCTAATTGTTGAATTACTACAACTATTATTAAATATGGTATTATCTTTGATGGAGACTCACCTGCTATTAGCAATAAACCCGGTATTGCACCTATAATTGGACCTATAACAGGTACCATATTAGTTATGCCTATACATAATGTTGAAAATAATAGAAAAGGTATTTTAAATATCAAAAATGTTATAAATACTAGGCAAGCTATTATACAACTATCAATAGTCTTACCTATAACAAACTGTCTAAATACCTCATTTATTCTAACTATACCCTTGATAAAGTTTTCAGCAAAAGAAGGAAACAAAGCTACTAAAATAACTTTTATCCGTTCTGATACTTTATGCCTATCATATAACAAACATATACTTGCTACTAAAGCTATCAAAAACGACACAGCTTGATTTCCAAATTGTGTAGCACCTGTATAAACTTGGCTGACAGTACTTAAAGTATCTGTTGAAACAGTTTCTTGTAACATAGTCATCAAGTCATCTAATAACTTAGCTGTATATAAATGTTCAAGCCAAGGAACATTACCAAAACTACTTCTGACCCAATTCCTTAAAGTAGTTAAATAACTCGGAAAATTCTGTATTATATTACTAATACTTGATGCACCTAAAGGAATTATTATACCAATAGATAGACCCAATAAACATAATACTAGAGAAGTAACTAAAAGCACACTCAAAAAATTAGCTAATTTTGCATTACATTTCTTGCTAAATAACTTCTCTAAATTATTACAAGGTACTGAAAGTAAATAAGCAACAAAAAAGCCTATTATAAAAGGTTTTATTGCTGTAAATAAGTTGGCAAAAAACTCAACAATACCCATCTTCTTCTCCTTAATACCTTATATCTTAATTGCTCAACTTATTCAGTATCCCAAAAATAACTCTAACAGATATTCTCTGTTAGAGTTAATTACGTAAAAGAATACTAGTTACTCTAAACTATCAGCACTCAACTCTAAAAGGCTAGATAATTCTTCTTTGGTTAAAGTAATACCCTTGCCCATTTTGCTATGGTCTGGACTCCAATCTCTTATATCATACTTAGCAGGCTTTCCATTCCAAGAAATAAGATTCAACTCTTTCTGCCAAGCATTTTTCTCATTAACGCTTAAAACTTTAATCTCTTTAACAATATCAAATTCAAAATCACCCATGTAACCCACCTTTCTTAACGTATATATGTAAATTCATCAGTATCTAAGCAATAACAAATAAGTGCAGTTTTTACACCGTCACCCTCATCTGAATAATAAGCGCATCCACCATCTATATCTATTAAATTATCATCTATATGTGCCTTATAATCGGTTTCATCATAATAAATGCGTTGTACTGGAACATGCCCTATTAAGCAAGTGTAATCTGCAGGGTAATTATCTAGGCTCAACCAACAATCAGAACGATAAGGTGAATACCAAATAATACGTTCTCTACCTACTGATGTTAAATCTTTACGATACCAAATTTGTTGGTCTAAAACATTAGCTATAGTACCAGTATGACTTAAGTGATACTTCTTATCCCCTATATTTACTAAACAAATATAAGGTAAAGTACCTAAATACTTATATATTTCATTTTGTGTATCCGTATCTAATTCTAAAAATGCTTTATATGTAACTGCGCCACCATTACAAGCAGCAAACCATATATCTCTTAATCCATTATCTACCCAAGGTTCATCATATTCATTTTTGGATTTCATAAGAAAATCATACATAAAACTTTCATGATTTCCCATAAGTAAAACCACATTTTTTCTATTCATTATATCCAATAAAATACGAATACCCTCTGGATTTCTGTCTATTACATCTCCTAAAATATATAAAGTGTCTTCATCCGTAAAATTTATCTTATCCAATAATTTATTGTATCGTTCATAACATCCGTGTATGTCAGAACAAACATACTTCATACAAACCTCCTTAATCAAGGAGTAGCAACTAGTAAACCCATATATTTTCCCATTTTTTCTTTCATTTTGGATAAGGCTCTTGTATGTATCTGCGAAACTCTACTTTCGCTTACTTCTATTACTTTTGCTACCTCTCTTGCATTCAAATCTTCGTAATAAATCAATTGTATTACAAGCTTTTCTCTGTCTGTAAGTAATTCAAGAGACTCAGTTAAGGTTTTAACTAAATCATCTCTTTCAATATGCTCTTCAGGCAATTCATAAACAGATTGTTTCAAGGTGGCAACTGGCGAATTAGTATCACTTTCTCCATTATCTAAAGATGCATCAAGAGAAACTATTTGCGACCCTAATACTTGTGTTTCCCAATTCAAATATTCATCAACCGATACCTCTAATTCTTTAGCCATATCCTCTGGCTTTGGATACAAGTTACCTTTTTCTCTTAGTTGACTCTGTGCTGCAATTATTTTTTTCTGCTTATCTCGCACAGTACGAGGAATCCAATCCATCTTACGAATATTATCTAAAATTTCACCACGTATTCTAAGACTAGCATACGTTTCAAACTTAACATTATTAGTTAAATCATACTTATCAATAGCATCAATCAAACCAAATATGCCATAGCTACATAAATCATCAAACTCAACATTAGTACCCAAATACAATACCATTTTATTAGCAATAATCTTAACTAAATAGGCATACTCTTCAATAATCTGATTTCTAAGCTCCTGACTTCGTGTCTTTATGTAATTTTGCCACAATTCTGCTCTATCTTGTTCAGATAAGCGATTACTATTACTAAACATAGGCTCACCAATTACCGTGTAAAAGGCCCTCTCTATAAATGAATAACTTCTCAGATGCCGTAGATTTTGCCTGTGCCTTAATACTTCGACTTACAGCTTTATCCCATATACACTCAAAATCAGCAGGAGCGTTTTCTTCTGAAATCAATACATAAGTTTTTTTAGACAACCTACGCATATTTTCCCAAAATCTCTCATGGTCAAACCCTACGGATGTTGCATACTGTTTGGTGTTAGCATAAGGTGGGTCACAATAAAACAACACCTTATAATTAGAGTTATCGTTCAAATAACTATTTATCAAAGACTCATAATCAATATTTACAAAACGAATACCTGTTAAAGTAGTTGCTTGATTTAATAAATTACGTTTACTTTCTTGGTAATAATCTCTATAACGAGGTCCATTTTTTGTCTGTTCATAACCTGCTTTAGCAAAACCCCCATCAAAGAAACGCCCATTATAAGATGCTAAAAACCCTATGCAACCTAACTCAGCATTGGTAAATATATTACTTTTATCATAAAAAGCCTGTCTTGCTTTATCATATAACTCTTTAGAAACTGTTTCATAAGGTACAAAACCTTTATTAGCTATTCCATCTAACAAAGCTATTAAATAACTATTGTTATCTGCACCTATTCTTTGTTTACAATATACCTTATCAATAACATTAGCACCACCGCAAAAAGGTTCAATATAAATATCTATACCCTCTTTGTCAATGGTGCTTTGTATATAAGGTAAAATATCCTTCACTATCCTTGATTTAGAACCTAAATATTTCATGTATAAAAACCTCAAACACCACTAAAATACTATATTTAGTGTATCAATTTATTAGAAGTATGTCAACTAAGCTTTACTTAACAATTGCTATAAACTTCTCTGCGGTTGGCATCATTAAAGCATATTTTGCTTTTCGTACATCTATTCGTGACTTTAAAGTAGACACAGGTTCATAATCAAAAATACCCAATATGCTGTATGATGGACAATCCTCTTTTAATAAAAACGCTAAGTTAGCTTGCTGACTATTTAACAACACTAACATACGTGAGTCGGTTTCTAATGTATCTAAATTAAAATTCGGATGATACTTACTTTTATCGTATTGAATATCGCCTATACAATGCGAAAAATCCAAACACTCAATATCACTACGCCAAAACGAACCTGCTAGATTAACCATATTGTTCAGATTCAATCTTCCAAAATTGACATACTTTATACGCTTACTACTATTTAAAAATTCCCAAATACTTGTTACATCTGACAAATTTGCCCTAGATAAATCCAAACTAGTACAATAAGGTAATTTAGTGTCATACAACGATTTAATCTTATAAAATTGTTGAAACTCATTAATAACATCTACAAAATAATCGTTTGTCATATAATCACACCATAAATGCTTTGCAAATACAAATTGCATTTCTGAGGACAAACTATAATTAGCTGTTGTAGCAAATGATTTCTTAACAGGTTTCCACAATAACGTACTATTTATAGTAAAGCCAGCTTCTCGATGCATATAGTCTCGTTCTTTATGTTCAGCTTTATACTCAAACATAACGCCTTTATACCAAAATCTAACACTACTTACAAATCTACTTACCTTTATTGGTTTTAAATAAACAGTCTCTACACCATATCTAAAGAAATCTCTATGTTTACCCTCTGTACTATGATTATAAATATTTCTTACATGGTCTAAACTATCACGTTTCTTCATATTGGTTTGGTTCACAATAAAGGTAATGCCATCCATCTGATAAACATTTACCTCTCGAATAGATTCATACTGATATTTAACACCCTTTACTCTATTTTTATTTAAATAACGCTTAAACTCTTGTTCCTTATAATAAGCAACAGCATTATCCTTATCGCTATAAATACCAAAGATAGCACCATAGCCACCACCTTTGATGTGATAATACTGTAAATCTACAAGATAATCCATTTAACCCTCCCTTATAGCATAGAATACACAATACTCAAAAGGTTTATTCATAAGTAAATACTTAGTATGAAAATTCTCAACTCTTTTTATTATTTGCTCTTTTGTATCATTCGTAAACGTACCTAAATTCAAAGCTGTACTATTTTGTAAATAAGTAGCCAACCATGAGTCTTTATTTACTAATACAAGTAAAACTCCTTCTGCATGATAGACCACTTTTGAATCCGCTAGAATAAAACTAGGATTAGAACTAAAACTCAAATCTAATATCTGAAAACCCCTACTATCTATATTTTCAGTACATCTTGCACTACTTAAAAAATCATCACAATATAACATTGAACCGAAATTTAAGTTATGTAAGGTTAAAGATGTATATAATCCATTGAAAAATCCTGAAAAATCTTCTATGCAAGAAAAGTCACACTTACTAAAATCTAATGTAGGTGCTTTTTCATTACAAAAAAGAAATGCGTTACACCTACTTGTTTCAGTTTTCCAAGTCAGCGTAGTAGAAAAAAAGCAGGAAGCATCCTTTACAGGATACCCTAATAAAGTTTTTGGAATATGTATTGAGTCATTATCACGTAACTTACAAGGAAATAATTCAACATGCCAACAAAACCCTTTCTTTTGGCTATGCCAAAAACTAAAAATTAGATTATCCTTCACTACTTTGTAATAAGGGGGTAGCTTACCTAATTTATACTTTCTCAATTTATTATAATCCGCAATCTTATCATTAAATAATCTAAATAATCTTCCTTTTGCTCTAACTAAATCAGTATTAGAAACAGTAATATCTTTACCTACACTATTTAGATTTCTATAAGTCACGCCATCTATTTCAATCTCTGTATTATAACAATACTTCTGTAAATCAAAAAAGGTTACGTAGGTTAGAGTATCAAACTCTGTATCTAGTAACCCATAATAAGTTCTTGTGTTGAGTGCATCATATATATCATAGTAAGCATATACATCAATTATTTTAAGCATATCAATCTCTTTCTGTATTACAACAATTACTTCGCTTTTCGTATTGGATAAAATTTATTGGTATCATATTCCTCTTTTATAACTTGGAATACTTTATCAAAAATCTCTGGTGGCAAGCAATTATTTTCTATCTCGTTACATACACAATCTATTACTGGGACATTATCATAATATAATTGCCACCATAAATCATAGCCACCTTTGGCTATTTTCCAATGTGTTCCACTAGCAACTCTGCCGTCTTCCTCGAATTTTTGTAGTACATTACGTAAACCCTTTAAATTGACTTTATATACCATCTCAAAAGGCTCCCTTCAATTTACTAGCATTTGTAATATTAAACTCACCATTAGCTACGCCATTAATAGCCTCTTCAAAAGAACACTCTAAAACGCAGTCATCACTATCTTTAAGCCAAATCTTATTAGTTTTCTTTGCCATCTTAATAATAGTATATGTATTAATTGCTCCAACCTTATTCATTCTTTCATGCTGTTTCATAAACTGCATATAAGTAACTGTACCCATAACTGCTCCTTATTTATAATTTAATAACGTATCAGATATTTCGCCATGTGTTTGTATAGCTTGTGCTAATAAAGTTTTATCTAACAACTCAGGTAAATACAAATAACGACCTAATTGAACATCTTTATAAATTTCCCCAAGGCGATACCCTGCTTTCTTAATAGCGTATTCAGGTTCTACTATGGTCTGATGTTGTTTCGTTATCAACATATATCTTGTTGTTCTAATCTCACAATAATACTTATCATGGATTATTTCTTTAAGCACTTTCTGTACCTTAGTATACAGGTCTTTTGAAAGATTTTCAACAGGCACAGCATTACTTATTTTACCATCTAAGGAGCGACAAACCCATAATAGCTTTATACCCTTATCGTCTGTACTAGATAAATAAAAATGAATATGGTCTTTACGCATGTGTTCAATAGCTTTTAAATACGTAGACCTATTTCCTTTTTGCAAATGTCTAACAATAGTATCTGTAACATTATGACAATTAGTTACAGTACGTCCATTTATTTCTATACTTGGATATGCCATAATAAACTCTCCTTAATCAATCACAATACCCACTACGAACTACTTTATTTCCTACAAATACACGATAAGCAAAACCACAACTCGATTTTCCAATACGTACTGCTGATGCGATAGACTTGCATTTAATCGGTTGACAATTATGCCCGTTTGAAGTATTTACAATTAAAGTACATTCTACTGATTTAGCCATATTAACCTCCTATCAATGCAAACCTGTTAAATTCAACACAGCCGCATTTATTTGTTCACAAGTAATACCCAAATTTGCCAAACATATCTGTCTTTTTCTTTCAGCTTCATAATAAGCATTATCGGTTGTACTTTTTGCCAAAAACTCTGAATAACGTAGTCCTATAATAAATTTCTCTTTTTGTGTCAACTTCTTACCCTCACTATGCTTGTCAGAAATCTCTCCAATACGCATAGCAAGCCAATCTACACCACCAAATTTCATCAATTCAATGGCATATTGCATACATTCATCTACAGTAACCATCATTACACCTCTTCATAATAAAAATTATAACCTTGCATTACAAATGCTGACAAAAAATCTAAATCCTTTGTAACAGCGTCCGTAGTCTTATAGGTCTTCGCTATTTTCTTATTTGGTGTAGGCTTAAATGTACCCTTTGTAGGGCTTATACTCTTTACATACTGTACATTTTGAGCTGGGTCAACTACTACTATAACAAAACTAATAGATTTCATAACTAACTACCTTTCTATACAAAATTTACATACTTATTATATATTATAGTCATCTAAAAAATCAGTTATTTATTTTAAACATGAAAAAAGTAAGTGACTAAAAATAATAATAATCTAATCACTTACCTTTTCTATATGTAAAGTAGTTCAATTATAAGCCAAACTCAGTAGACCAATACCATACGCCATTATCTGCTTTATAAACTGAAATTGCACCTGTCTTATAATTACTCCATAAAATATTATCTTTATGTGATGCAGAAGCCATCCAAGCTGCTACAACAGACTCCGCACTACTATAACCCTTTGCTAAATTCTCCCCATATACTTTATTACTGTCAACTGTCCAATACTCTGTACCATTAGGTCTTGTGTGAGACCATTTCTGTTCGCACTCTTGCGCTCTAATATTTGCAGCGGCAAATAAAGAAGCATCCCACTTTAATGCTGTTAATCCATTAGATACCCTAATGGCATTTATTTGATTAAATGCAGTTTGTGCTACATCAGCTACTGTAGTAGCTTGATTAATTGTATCACTTAATGGTACATCAGAATCAGGAATAAGAATAGAATCGCCAGCCAAATCCGTATCTCTTCGGCAAGCCTCTTTATCCTCAAAAACCATACAATCATTTTTCGTAATCAACTTTGTATGTGTAAGTTGGCATCCGTTAACTAAAACTAGCAAAACGACCACACTCAATAACACATGAATAATTGTTCTAATCCTTTTAGACATACATATTAACCACCTTCCAACTGAAAACATACTCACTAAAATGTCAAAAAAATTTATTTTCAGTAGAAAAGTATCATATCGGAAACCAAAAGTCAAACTTTATTTTTCAAATAAAGTTAAGGTATATTCAAGTTGTTCATCTGCAAGAGTTTTAGTGTCATCCTCAATAATTATATCTGGAGTTAACCCATCTTTTGTTATCATTTCTCCATTAGGTAAATAACAATGTCCACTTGTAATATTTAAAACAGACTCATCACTTAAAACTACACTATCTTGGATAACTCCCTTACCGTAAGTCTGTGTTCCAACAAGTTTAGCTAATCCTAAATCTCTTAGTGAGCCTGCCATTGTTTCAGAAGCACTTGCAGTAGCATTATTTACCAATATCAATATATTATAATGTTTATCTGTATGTGATTTTAAACTATATTCAACAGTTGAACCATCTTTTCTAACCAAATTAAATATATGCGCATTAGTATCAACTATATCTTGCATTAAAGTACCCAAGATTTCTACACTACCACCTGTATTATTACGCAAATCAATAATTAAATTTGTTATATTTTCTTTATTTAATTGTTCTACACACTCAGAAAAATCTTCTACTACTGTGCCATCAAAAGAGTCTATGTCAATAACTCCAACATTATCATATATTTTTAATCGTGCTATTTTCCTTTGTATAGGTCTACGCACAACAGTTAATTCTATTTCCTCATTATTCCTAACTATAATCATATCAACAGAAGTACCCTCCAAACCTCGCACTTCTGCACTTAATTCCTCACTTGTCATAGTTTTACAAAAATTTCCATTAACACCCCATAGTATATCTCCCTTTTTCAACCCTGCCTCTTCTGCAGGACTATCTTCAAAAACCTCTACTATCGTATATAAATCTTCAAAAATTTGCCATTGAACGCCTATACCACAATAATTATTATCCTCTGCACTACTAAAAGAATCATACTCTTCCCTAGTCATATAACTAGAAAAGCCATCTAACTTATTTACTATCCCCTTATAAATACCCTCTTTTACTTCGTCTATATCATATTCTTCTGCGTATACTTTATTCAACACATAAAAAACTTCATTAATTTTTGATATTTCCGACCATCTAATATACCCAAATAAACTGTTACTAAGGGTAAAAAGTAACAAGGCTATGAGAAAGCCTAAATATATGCCAGCTGCATAGCCTCGTTTTCTCTTGGCAAATTTTTTAATTTTAGTCCAAAACTTCTTTAACTCATCCATGTATAAACCAAACTTTCTCTTGTTTTAAATTTTTATGTGATACCAAATTCTATACATAAATTTATCTCACAAAAATTATTCTGTTTAATAAAAATAAAACAAATCTGAACTATTATCTGAAGTAAAATTTAAAATCTAAACTTTTAAAAGGTCAACTATGATTAATAAGCCAAGTACACATCATGCAATGTAGGATACTTCTCATGCAAACCCTCTACTGTTCTATTGTAAGCCTTTAAGCTGCATTTACGTATTCCTAAATCTGTGTCCTTATAACTATCTGGAGAATCACAGATAGACCTCCAATAACTATACATACCATCTCCTTTTGACATAGAAGAATTCATTTCTTTCTTAGCAAATTTCTTTACTTTCTCCATAGTATCAAACTGTACGGAATATATAGTACTTTCACTAAACATAAATTTAAACATATAATTACTTGGTGTAACGCCAACATATTTGATTAAATTAGGTCTAAACTGTCCTTTTGTAACTTTATATAACAAATCAGTAGCGTCTTTCAATGTATATTTAATACCATCTCTTTCAAAATACATATACTGAAATGCCTCAAAACCTAATCTTGAATAGTTAATAGCCTCCTTAGACATAACATTAACCATATTATTTTTTTGATGAAATTCATATTTACCATGACCATCAAATCTCATTATCATATCTTGATAAGGTAATAATACTGACAAATGCTCCACATCAATATTCAAAGTATCATTCTCATCTATAACACCATACTGTTTTGCTATAGTTTCTACTCTTTTCTTTTCTGCAGCTACAGTCGTGGTTTTTGTCATAAGAGTCATAGTTGCTAAACTACGAATTACACTATTAGCAAAGTCATACAAAAAGTTCTGAGATTTACATAAAATCGAGGGTGTACCATCAGGCATCATAATTACTCCACCAATCTTAGCACCCTGCTTTACTAAATCAACAATTTGATTGCCTGTACAAACACTATTTATATGTCTATCTGAATCAACTAATGTGTAATTTACTCCGTCTGTTCCACTTATATACAGCATATATTCCTCCTTATTTCTCTTTCTTAATTGTTCTAATATAAACGTTTTGACCACCATCAGCTTGCACAGCTATAACCTGATTATTCGACAACAAGATAACATAACCCATTCCGTTAGCATCAGTAATGGCAATTTTCTTTTCTGTACCACCCTCATACTCTTTTGTTTTCTTGATTTTCTTGAAATCATTATTAGCTAAAATATTAGCTATTTCTTTTGCCTCAACATCAGTAAAAGTAGAGTCTATTCTACATAAATCATAAATAGTTGATGCATTTTCAGTTATATACAACCCTGAATAAGTCTTATCCTTACAAGCAGTTAGTACAAAAATCATACTCAGTAAAACAACTATTGTCATAAAACGTCTTTTCATTATGCTTCAACCTCCTTAATTATATCAGTATATAGCTTATGCATATTTTGTATCTCAATAAACCCGGTAGCTAAATCCCCATAATTATTATTTGGGTCTAACTGTTGGGCTAACTGAATAAGTTGCTTACAGACCGTTCTACCACACGCTCTAGTATTACCTGCTTCATCAAAAACCTTTTGATAAATTTCAATAAATAATTGTTTCATAGTATTACTCCTTATTTTATCATCTATAATTTTATAATTGTATCTAAATTATCTTAAAAATCATCTAACCTTTTAAAGTGGTCTTATAAAAAGTTCGGCTCTTTTCCAAATCATCTATCCAAAAGACTAAAGTATTATTTTCTGTTCTTGCCAAAGGTTGTATTACCCTCCTAGCTATCAAACATAAAATGTCTTCTTTCGTTATATCCAACTCCAATTCCAAATCAATTTCAGTTATCAAATTTTCATCATCTGTATCCACAATAATTTGATACTTTGTATAATCTAAATCTACCACCAAATCATCAATTGAATAAACTTTCCATTGAGGTATCTTATTTCTAAATAAATCTATTAAACCCCAATCCTTTTTAGCTGTATTATAATATTCATATGTTTTATATAAAGCTATTAAATGAGATTCCCATGCTTCACTTTCACTTTTAGTATTTACTGTAAAATACAATATTTTCCATGAAGAACTACTGACCCAAGCCTCATTTTCTTTATGTTCTTTTATCCTTTGTGCTAGTTGGCGGCTAGTCAAGCCTACATACTTAATTAAATCATCTTTCAAATCTATATAACAATAAACAATATGCATAATGTACCTCAAAATTAAACAATAAAAAAAGGATAACGAATTAAAATCCGCTACCCTTTTATAGTAAAGTACCCTCTACGAAAAATCAAGAACCTAATACAATATTACGTGCAACTCTCATGACCACGCCACTAAATAATTTCACACCTAATTCTCCACAAGCCTCCATTATTTCAGGCTCTTCCTTCAGACAATCCTCATACACCCTGTCAGGTAAGTTCTTTGCAATAAGACCCATATCTTCTGGTCGTAAATTCTCAGGTAAAACACCCTCATCTCTTAACTTTAATAACATTTTTTCAACTCTTCGCTGAGTTACTATACCCTCTAACATCTCGGTGGTTTCCGCTTTAGCTTGCTCCTTTGCAGGGTCTACTATTCTCACCCTTGTTTTCATGCTCTCTTTAAAATCATCATTAACTATTTTGAGAATATGAGGATTACGCTCATCATAAATAGGATTACGCTCCAACTCAGACAAGTTTCTAATAACAATACCCTCTTGTCTGTCTCCATACTTAGGGCTATTCATAAAACTACGACAATGCTCCCAAGAAATAAACGGTCCATAGTATAACTCATGCACATAAATCAAATCATGAGTACGACAAAACTCTTTTACGTCCTCTTGTGGTAACCAATTCTCCGTAGCAGTATCAAAAATACTATATACATACCACTTACGCATATTCTCTGCGGAATAAACTATCTTATTTTTTATAAGCCATTCTCCAAAACAAATTTTAGTTCCCATATCTTTGAACTTCTCTACATCTAAGTGTTTTACAAAGTCAAAAAACCCATTCAAAGTATTGTCAGCAGCTAATTTTTGTCTGCGAGAAAATGCATCTAACTCATTAGTTTCTGCATTATAAGCAATACTAGCATTAGAACCATCTACCTTTTCTGTTATACTTATAAGGTCACCAACCTTAAAGGCAGTTGCATTACTCCGCTTTACTAAGCCCTCACCAATTATCTCATCCTTTTCTCTTAGTACCTGAATGTCGATAAAATGTTTCATATCTCTTCCCATAATCTGTTCTCCTTTCGTTTATGGCAATAAAAAATGGTGTAGCAAACTAGAATTACAGCACTACTTCAAATGCTTAATTCACGCTCCGCTCCACCATATAATTACAAAATTATATAGAATATGAAATTTTCCTTACATTCATGTTAGAATACTTTATGACACTCATAAATATTAGGTTTGTATTCGCCTTAAAACCCTATAAACAAGATTATCGTGCTACAAGCGATATGAGTCTGAGCCACGGTTGCGCTTTCCGTAACTTCTCACACCATTCTATCCCTTGCAGAATAGAATCTATGACTTCATGGGGATTACTTTTTACCCACAGCCTTCACCCACCGATTTCTCGGCAAGACCATTCAGAAGTTTTCTCTCAAATACTCACATTATTTGAATTAATCTTCTTCTTTCCCTCTTGGGCTACAAGCAGATTAGGCTCTTCTTATAGTTGTCCTTCAACAACATCACGAGGGGTCACCTTGTTTGGTGTTTCCTAAGTTTGCCCCAAAGGTTACCAGCCCTTAAAGCCTGATTAGGATTCTTCTACCCTTTCGGGGTAGCGTCTATTATGGTGACGAAAAGCCATCTACACTATGCTCATTTATAAAGTTCCACTTTAGTTACACGAAAAGCTATTGCGATAACTCCTTTGACTCGTCCTTTTTCCAACCTCTCGATTGGCATTATAGACTTTGCATTGATTGTTCCATTAAAACCTATCAGTCTTAACTTCACTCTTTCTAACCCGCTTTCACGAGCGCAACTAAATCCTTGCCACGGTGGTCAACCGCTCATTTTAACACAAGGTTAATTTCACGAGCATCATGAAGTACTCTAACTTATGAAATTGTAAGGTGCTTAAGTAAGTATCTACTTACTTAGTGCAGATAGAGGGACTTGAACCCTCACGATATTACTATCAACAGATTTTGAGTCTGTCGTGTCTGCCAATTTCACCATATCTGCTTAAGATTATTTATTGTTGATTAAAGGTTATCGTCCTAGACCGTTTTATATATACCATTCAAGGTCTACTGAAACTTTACACGAGCCATTCTCTTTTATTAGCCCCTGTGTCCAAAAAATCGTGTCACTTATTAACCCACAAAGCGAATTGGAACTGAATTAACCTCACATCAGTATAGGATGAGTCGTTATTCTGCGCCCACTAACATAGAAGCATTCAACCTTACTTCGATAACAACGTTAGGGATTTGAACCCTATCCTCCTCTCTCGTTCTCTTATTAGTTAGATAAGGTACTAAAGAGTGGTGTGCCACTTTTACACTACTTATTGTTCTCCAAACTAGTGAGTGACTAGCTTTTCATTTGGAATATCATTTTAGAAAGGTTTCCCCGTCTAATCCACCATCAACAATGCAAGCATTATTGAACCTTGCTACTCTGTTGGTAGCCGTCAACGTCCCTTAGATAATTACTAAGTTAGGTACGTAGTGCAGGAGAAGGGACTTGAACCCTCACGTCCTAACGGACAGGGGATTTTAAGTCCCCTGCGTCTGCCGATTCCGCCACTCCTGCATATTCAATCCCTTTATTTTCAAGGGTTTGTTGCTGACAAGATTTATATTACTACATCTTAAAACCATTGTCAACCCTTTATTTTAACTTTTTTTCATGAGTTAAAATATAAATTGCTTATACAGGACTCGAACCTGTATCACTCGCCCTACGTCTAGGAACCACGAGTATTCTAACCAATTAAAATAATAAGCGAACCAATTGGAATTAATTCCTATCTTCATAAAAAGCTATGCAATTTATGAATAATACTTCATGTAGGATTTGAACCTACAAATTAATACCCTGCGCAGTACGTATTAACCTTGCATAGAACTACCGTCACTATGAACGGCATCTACCGCCTTTGCTCTGTTCGGCTAATGAAGTACTAAATGGAGCATCAGGGACTCGAACCCCAAACCTGTCGGTTATGAGCCGACTGCTCTCACCAATTGAGCTAATGCTCCAGAAAGGAACCATGACTAATCTCTTTCACTGCTATCATAGTGCGTACCTGTTCCAATGTTCAGCAGATGGATTATTAGATACTCTATACCCTCATGATTTGCCCGGTTGCAAGTATAGATATAGCGTAAGCAACCCTATGGATATTAACGAAAACAACCCAGTAAAAACCAAATTTTGTACCTAAGATATACTAGACTTAAATAGTTCCTCTTCCGTAGAAGTAGATTGCCAACCTATTATTTCACAGCTAATCTTGTCTAGTAAATATACCAGTATTCACTCACGTTCATACCTATCTTAGGTAAATCAACAGAGGGGGATTCGGACCCCTAACTTTATCTCAACTCATCAATGTGTGGCATCACATATCAAAGATACAAAATAAAGTCGCACCATTCCATTTACGCTACTATAAATATGCCAACCTACAATAACGTTTGTGCCTCCGTCCATAAATGCTACTATGTAGCGAGCTGCCCCTGCGGGATTTGAACCCACGAATGCAGCAGTCAAAGTGCTGTGCCTTACCGCTTGGCGAAGGGGCATTATTGGAGGTATTCAACCTCCATATTTAACTAAAATAATATTAACAACAATGTTATAATCTGTCAACTCAAACTTTAGAGAAATTGTTAAAAGTTTTTTATCTAAAGTATTTGAGCGACTAAAAACATATTAACCTATATTCAAATCGTTGTCAACACCTTTTTTAAAACTTTTTGAAAAATTTTTATTATTCATCTGCTTTACTGAAAAACTCAGGTAACTTCGCAATATCAATAGGTTTAGAATACTTGTAACCTTGTAAATAATCCGCTTTACTTGCTTCACACAAGCTTACTTGTGAATCCGTTTCAACACCTTCAAATAATATCTTATAGTCTAATTGCTTAAATGCACTTGAGAAGTGTGTAAGTACGAATTTTGTATTTTTATTTGTTTCAGCCATATCTAACAATGACTTATCAAACTTAACTACGTCAAGGTTTAGTCCTAAAATACGGTCAAAATTAGAATACCCTGTGCCAAAGTCATCCAAATAGAACTTGATACCGTAAGACTTTAATATATTAATTTTAGGTAGAATTACGCTATAATCTTCCTCATTTCTACTTTCTGTCAACTCTATGGCTATTTTTTCATAGGGGATATTATTACGCTTGATGATTTCCAACACTTCATCACAAAAATCGTCTTGCTTAAATTCATTAACACTAAAGTTAACCGAAATCCTATCTACAATATAGTTCAAATCCAACAACTTTCTAATATTTTGACAAGTCTTATTTAATATAATCAAACTCAATATATGAATATAATTAAAAGACTCTGCTAAAGGAATAAACATATCAGGATAAACAAACCCGATATTTGGTAATTGCATACGCATCAATGCTTCTGCGGTATCAAAATGATTAGTCTTAATGTTTCTTACAGGCTGACAATAAACCAATATACGCTCATCATTCAAATCTCTCTTTTCAGCTATATCATGTAATTCAGTAACAATAGCATTAATATTTTGAGCTTGTTCAATCTTACTTGAGTCTATAACCTTATAAGAATTTTTCTTTACCATATGTGAGAAATACAAATCCAAATTCAAGAATTCGCTAATATTCTCTACAAAGTCTATACTACTTGCACCATAAATCGTAAAATCAATATTCAGCATATTAGCAAAAGGTAAAAGTTCTTGTTTAATAACAGTTTCAATATTACCCTCATTAATAAATGTATCTTCGATTGCTAACACATACATATTCGTATACAATTCAAACAAAAAACATTTCAAAAAATACTCTTGCCAAAATGTATATAAAAACTTACCTGATTCATGATTAAATGATACACCTGTCATATCTTTAGTAAAATGAATAACAATATAACTAAGTTTCTTACCTTGTCTTTGTAATAAATACTGTTCAAAATTAGTATAATTCAAAGCACCTGTAATAAAATTAAACGGTACTGTATACAACATCAACAAAAGAACCATATAAGGCAACATTATAATAACATTGATAAATGAAGTATCTAATAAAACTGAAGTGACTCCATATAAAAGCATACTCATTAAATTTGTCACCAATAAGGTTAAATAAACTTGCTTAATAAAGTGCTTACGCTTAACCATTAAAACAAAAACAGCTAAGACTAACAAAGCATACAAACCAGTATCAAAAGTAATACCTTTTGTAATTACTCTCCATACATTATACTGAGTATCAAAATAAATAACTTGTTGATTAATACCCCTAATTAAGCTATTAGCTAAACTAAATATAAAGCCTAAAGTATAAATATGCCTAACAGTAATACTAAATTTACTAAACTTGCCTATTACTTGTAACAAATACTCTATATAAAAACAAACAATACATAGCGTCAGCGTATTATATACAAAATACAATATAAATGAAACTAATTCATAAGGTGTACCACCTGTTTTATTCAAAGTTACAAAGAACAGATACTTTAGTGTTGTAGTTATTAAAGTTAGAAACAATCCAACTTTTAAGCAAGTAACCCCATAATCTTTTATCTTTGCAGAGTTCAACAAGACTAATAGGAATATTACAATCAAAAAGAATACCGTAATATCCACCATTGAATTATACCCTAACAAATTATTTGTTAAATTAACAAACATAAAAACCTCTTTCTACAAATAATAGTTTTCTACTAAACAATCTAGTTACTCATCTGTTAAGGTATCTAAGCTCTACTACTGAAATCATTTCCGCATATAATCTTAAATTTCTCTTGATAACTGTCTTCTATCAAAAGCAAAATCCAAAGCGGTGTCTCTTGTAATCTTACCTGCTCTATATAACTCTTTTATAGTATCATCCATAGAACACATACCCTCTTTACGGGCTTCTTCAGTCTTTAAATAATCTGCTATCTCATCTATCTTTCTATCCCTTATCATATCACGGATAGTTTTATTTTTGTACATAATTTCATACGTAACTACATATCCTTTTCCATCTTTTCTAGGCATAAGTTGTTGTGAAATAACTGCCTCCAAAATGGAAGCTAATTGGCTTAATACCTGTCCTTGTTGTGCTACAGGATACATGTCAACGACACGGTTAATAGTTTCTGATGCACCTAATGTATGTAATGTTGAACATACCAAGTGACCTGTTTCAGCAGAAGTAACAGCTATTGCAGTTGTTTCACTATCACGCATTTCTCCAACTAGAATAACATCAGGGTCTTCACGCAATGCAGCTCTCAATCCGTTTGCAAAGCTATCACAGTCAGTACCTATCTCTCTTTGATTTACCAAACTACGTGCATGCCAATGAACATACTCAATAGGGTCTTCCAACGTAATAATATGTTTATAAGTATTTCTGTTAATACCATCTAAGAAACTCGCTAATGTAGTAGTCTTACCCGAACCAGTAGGTCCTACGATAAGGATAAGTCCCCTTCTCTTTTTATGTAAATTAAATACAGAAAGCGGTAAGCCTAACTGTGTAAAATCAGGTATTGTAGATGGCAAAACTCTAAATACCGCTGCCAATGAGCCTTTTTGTCTAAATACATTTACACGAAAACGTGTTCCACTAGGTATTGTATATGATAAATCAGTTTGACCTTGTGAATTAACATTTGTACGTAACTCTAAATCCATCAAAGCCTTATCAAATAACAATTTCTCCAAAGTGGCATCATTTAATACTGCATAAGGCATTTGTAACATAGTACCATACTGTCTATATCTAGGTACAGAACCTACGGATAAATGCAAATCTGTTCCATGATTATCTACAACTTCTTGTAATAATTCATCTAAACTCTTAATCTTTTCCATAGCATTACTCCTTATTGTCTGAATACTCTACGCTGTCTGATTTTGGAGCATTATATAAGCTATCAAATAATGCCTTAATTTCGTCTCCACCCATTGACTCTTTATCTAATAATTCTAAAGCCAAAGCACTAACTAAATTATAGTTATCACGTAATAACTTATCTGCCTCTGAATATAATGTCTTAGCAATAGTTTGTACACGCTCCAATGTTTTATCATCAGATACATAAGTGTCTTTATTTATTACTGACATATCAATCAAGCCAAACTCATCATCAAAGCCAAAGCGACCTACATAAGCCTTCAAAATCTGAGTAGCCTTTGTAATATCACTACTTGCACCTGTTGTTATAGAATCGAACATTATAGATTCACTAATTCTGCCACCATACAATGATTTTACTTGGTTCTCATACTCTTTCTTTGTAGTAAATTGACTATCTGTGTCAGCACCCCAAACTACACCACCTACACCACTTGTAGTAGCTTGTATACTTGCTCTACTAATAGGCAAACCTAAAAGATAATTCATAACAGCATGACCTGCTTCATGATACGCTGTAATTTCCTTATCTTTCTTAAATTCTTCCTTAGTCTTACTACGATTACCCTTAAAGACCTTCTTATCTATAGCTTCTTCAATACAATCTATATCAACCTCTTTTTTATCATGTTGTACAGCTATTAAGCCAGCTTCATTACATACAGAAGCTATATCTGAACCTGTAAATCCAGATGTTTCTCTACTTATACGTTCTACGTCCAAGTTCTCAACTACCTTTAATTTCTTCAAATAAAAGCTAAAGAGGTCTAGTCTAGCTTTCCAATCCCTCGGAGGATTTACCTCTATTACCCTATCAAAACGTCCGGGTCTAATTAATGCACTATCCAAATCCTCTACTCTATTTGTAGCAGCGATAACAAATATACCTTCTCTACCCTCAAAACCGTCCATTTCGGTTAAAAGCTGATTTATAGTTTGGTCATTCTCGGAACTTCCTTTATGTGAACCTCTTTTTCCACCTACTGCGTCTAATTCGTCTATAAATATTATACAAGGAGCGTTCTTCTTAGCTACTTCAAACAGATTACGTACCCTCTTTGCTCCTACGCCTACAAACATTTCAATGAAATTACTTGCGCTATACGTTAAGAATGGTACTCCTGCTTCACCTGCTATTGCTTTTGCTAACAGGGTTTTACCTGTTCCGGGTTCGCCACAAAATAACAAACCTTTAGGTAATTTTGCACCTATCTCTGTACTTAATTCTGGATGACTTATCAGCTTAGTATAAAACTTTACATCATCTACAATCTCGTCCAATCCTTTAACATCAGTAAATTTAACATCACTAGTCTTTAATAATTTATCAGGTTTCTCTAACTGAGCAGTACCCTTCATCATATGGTAAAAGAATAAAATGATAATAATAGGCACAGCTAAAGAAATTAACGAACTAAATAACTGTACATTATCTATCTTATTCTCTAAGACTAAGATAACCCCATGTTCCAAGGTGTCTTTTCTAAACTCTTGATAGGCAGGATAAGTAGTTATCTTAGTATCATCAATCTCGTAGATATAGTCCTCCTTTTCCTCCATAGACATATCTTGTGTATATTCATTAGTTAAATATACCGTCATATCCTCTGAGTTTGCACTATATACAACCTTATCTACTTTATTATGATTTAATAGCTCTAAATAATCCGTATAAGTTATACGTTCAGGTTGTGGTTGTAAAGACTTAATATAGTCTTGTATAGAAAATAATAAAACACAATACACTACCAAAATAAAAAGTAAATTACGCACCGTTTTAGGATTTGATTTCAAATTTTTGACAAACTTTCTCCACTGTTCTTTTAACTTATCAAACATGTAAAATCCTTTCTTTACAGAAAAATAGAGTATTTTGAAAATAACAAATACTCTATTAAAAACTCAGTTATGTAGTTCGTTTAATAGTTTAATCCATATAAGCGTACCCTGACATCCCTGTATTTGTAAGTAATAATTGTTTTATCTCATCATTTGTTAAAAACTTCCAACGACCTACGCCATAAACACTATTTGCATATACTACCTTTTCAATAATAGTAGGCTCATGGCCTTCTGGTAACTCCTTCAACTGTACCAAAAACTTAGTCAAATTAGTTAATTTTAAAAGTCGTTTAATAATAGTCAACTTATTAACACTTATACCAACTTGCTTTGCAATATAGTCATCCGAATATCCTTGCATCATATATGTCTGAACTACAGCTATTAGTCTACCTGTTATACCATTAAATTTAGATAATGTACCACAGTTACTTGTTGTGGTTGTGCTAGTAGTTTCAGATGATTCTTTTTTTTCTATATATTTTGCTATAAGGTTATTTAATCGCTTTATACCTATATGTAATTCACTACACATAAGTCGCTTAGATTTACCCTGACTTATACCCACTTGAATTTTCTTTACTAAATCTTGTTCACTAACCTCTTCTACTTGAACAGGTTGCACATCTTGAACATCTTGAATAGGTTCATCTTTAATAATGCTATCAGTACTATTTTCGACTTCTATTTCCGTAGATTCTTGTGCTTTCTGCTCTCTTAATAAGCGTTCTAAGCGTGTATGTCCTACATGTAAATCCTTACATATTTGTTTCCTAGTACTACCCTCTGCTAATCTCTTTTTAGCATAAGCTAATACTTCTTCATCACTAACCTTTTGGGGTTTAACATTTTTAAATTCAGTAGGATTTTCAATAGATTCTACATTATTCGTAGGCTCAATAACAGGTTCTTGTTTCTCTTGACTTTGTATAGCTTCAAATTGACGTACCACATCTTTTACAAAATCAGTATGAGGTAACCAGCCATACTTTTCTATCAACTTATTTAAGCGAGTATGTCCTATATGCAACTGTTTACAAATTTGACATTTAGAGACATCCTCCCTAAGTAGTTGTTGAATTCTATCAACAATATCTTCCTCAGAAACTATATATGTTAAAACCCCTGCCATATACTGTTTCTTCGGTCTGTTTTTTACTAAATTATGTTCTACCAATATGTCACAAATTTCTTCTGCGTCAATATTAGGATATTTTTCCCTTATACAATCAACACTTGTGGTAGTTTTAAATAATTCACAAACCTCATTTATTAACATTCTGTCCATAACAAAATCTCTTTCTTAACTATTATTTTGTTATGTCATATATTTTATTTTCCTACTGTAATTTAGTATATCAAAAAGGTATAAAAACTGTCAAATGTCGAAATTGTGTTCTTTATCGAAAATATTTTAGTCATGTATTATAACTTTTGTACCAACATCAACTAACTTATACAATTCGGCTGCCTTAGTACTTGGCATATTTACACAACCATGAGAACCGTTTGATAAATAAATATCTCCACCAAAAGAACCTCTCCAATTAGCATCATGCAAACCAATACCAGTATTAGTTAAACGCATCCAACGATTTACCCATGTTTTATAGCCATCTCCTGTTAGATACTTACCATTAACTTTTTCTGTAATATAATAACAACCTAATGGTGTAGCATGATTACTTGCATTTCCTGTTACTACTGCACAGTCTAAAACTATTTCACCATCTACGTAATACCATAAATGTTGTTGTGGTACATCTACCTCTACATAAGTATTATCAATAGTTGCATTTTTTACACTATATAAAGGTGTTCTATCGGTTTCACTTCTCTTTTCTTTCATAGCTTGCTTTAAATATGCAAGTTCTGCTTCTAAATCAACCTTATCCTCTAAAGTACCGTTCTTAACCTCTTTTGTAGTCATATCATGGGTTGTAAAGGTTAAAGTAGCAGGTTTTTCATTATAACTATTTAATTTAAACTCTAATTCATCTTGTATAAAGCTATCGTCATAAATAATACCCAGTTCTTTATCTATCCAAACCTTATCTATGTCAGATTTGATTGTTTCTCCATTAGTATATTCAACATACCATGTAGCATAAGCATTAGCGTCATTACATAGTTCTTCCAAATCACTACTTACTACCTCTGGTTGAGATAAATAATTGCTCAATACTATTTGCTTATAATCATACGTAGCAAGTCTATCTAATATAGCATTGACATCTATTACTGTACCTTGTTCTTCTGCTACTATTTCAAACTTATCTGTCTTATCTATATAAGCTGAAACAGGTTGAACTTGACTCTTATTATACTCATTCAGCCATGCTATTGTTTTATTTGTATCTATCTGCTTAATAACCTCAAAATGATAGTCTTTACCCTTTAATAAAGTCTCCAAAAACTCTTTAAAAGTAATGTTATCCAACAAATTATTTGTTGCAAAATGATAAGTAGATACTTCGGCATCTAACTCTTTATTATCAAATACATAGTCAGTATCATCTAACACAGATACTATATAATTATCTATTTGTCTTGGTTTAATAGTACCTACATATTTATCATTTATACTAACACGAAATAATAGCCCAACTTCATACAAAAAGAATAAAGTCAGGCTACTTAAAATAAGAGCAATAAATAAACCACTAATAACAACATTTTTAGTATCAAAATTCTTCCGCATATCTATCACCTTCTAAGTAACTTTTAATCCAATAATTCATATAAATTATATTTTACACCTAATTGTGCAGGTACATTTTCTAATACTGTATTACTTAAAGAGCCATCTTTATTTACTACTGTAGCCTTTTTCAAAATCAAAGGATAATTATTAAGTTGCATAACAGCTATATAATTACCCTTGTCCGTCTTATAACAATGATAGTGTTGTAAACTTCTTAAGAATTCAATATCACAACCATTTCTAAAAAATTCCAACTCTTTTATTTTGTATTTACTTTGTCGCATTTCTTACCTAACGTCCTCCTAAACAGCATCCTTACTAAGATAACATAAAACATTATGGTAAGCAAGAACTTTTAGTTATGACGTTGATTTTAAATAAGAATTGTATTCCTGTTTCAATAAATGTGCGACATGTTCATCTACATGATAAATGTCAACTGCAATCATAGACGCATATTGTATTAACATTGTCTTTGTTAAAATAAAGAAACCGCTTTTTCCACCACCATTATAAAATTCATACTCATTCTTACCTTGCTTGATTTTTATACAATGTTCAAAACCCATATTGCTATTTCTTCTCAGTAATATTACTTGTCCTATTGGTACATTATCAAGTACTTTCATAACAGGAGGAGTTACTGTACATTTCGGTTTCTTCTTTTTAGGAGTAAATGTTAAACCTTCTACTACTCTTTTATTATATTTAGAATATAAGGTATTTTTATTCTCTACTACACTTATATTAGTAACTGTATCAGTTATTTCTACTGTTGTATCATTAACTTTAGATATATAAAGCATTAACTACTCTCCTTTCTCTCTACTGCCATTTTATCCATACTAGGGTCAGATGCATCTGTATCATTTACCGAATTTATAATAGTTAAATGATACGTAGTTGAATCATCATATAAATTCAACAACAAGTTTTCATCTACTAATTTTACACTTGGTCTCAATATGTTCTCTTTATGATTTTCTACAATAGTTGCCAGCTTACCATTACTCAAAGTTACTACTGTGCCAACTGGATAAAGTACAACAGTTTGTAAGAACAACTTATAAATATCCATATCAAAATGACCAACCATACCTGTCATCATTTCAATTGCATCAGATGGAGTATAATGTTTGTGATATGGACGGTCAGTAACTAAAGCATCAAACACATCTGCAACAGCTAAAACTCTTGCATAATCATTGATATTACGACCTTCCAAATGATAAGGATACCCTGAACCATTCCATTTTTCATGGTGCTGTAAACAAGCTTGTTTTACAGGTTCACCAATACTAGTAACGTCTTTCAATAATTCATAAGTATATAAAGGATGTTGCTTGATTATGTCAAATTCTTCATCCGTAAGTGTTCCTTGTTTATGTAATATCTCTGTTGGGATTTTACGCTTACCTAAATCATGTAATAACCCAGCCGTAGCTAAGTCTTGCAATTCAGCTTTCTTTAATCCAAGACCTCTACCTAAAAGTGTTGCTATTGCTGCTACGTCCAAGCTATGCTTGAAAGTATACTCATCACTACATTTAAGGGATTCCAAACTTACAGATAAGGAGTCAGTACCTAAAATAACTTCCGTTAAAGTACTTGATAAGTCTTGTACTGCACTGATACTTGAGTCTATGTCACTTCTAGGACTAAACATATATGCCAAAGTTTGTACTGCTCGACTTTTGACTTCTTTATCTAACTCTAATACTTTGTCAAATTTTAATTCATTATTATCTAAATCTACACGCCTATAAATTTCAAACTTTATTGAATTTAATTCATGTAGTAGATTACTAATACCTTCATCAACTTTAGTATTCTTTGCTAATAAAAGCACACCATCTGCAGTATATAAATCAGTCTGAATTGTCTTTTCCGTTAGAATGTCTGCTACATTCTGCTTTACATATTTAGTGTACATACAGGTTATCTCATTTCTTCGCCTAACTCTTGTTTTACTCGTTTTTTCATTTCATACATACGGTCATCAGCAAGCTTTTCTAGTTCATCAAATGAACTACCCTTCTTACCCTCGGCTACACCATAAGATAATATACATTTAAAGCCATCTACTTCTCTATTCAAAGTACCTACGGTAGGATACCACGTAGACAGTAACTTCTTACAAAAATCTACTTTCTTATTGATAAGAACTACCATAAATTCATCACCGCCTAAACGGTACACATCACCATAACTCTTCCAAAACTTCAAAGCATTTGAAGCGTTTCTTAATAAGGCATCTCCTGCTTCATGACCATAAATGTCGTTCATCTTCTTTAAATTATTGACATCAATAAAGATGATAAACATATTAGGTTGTACTTCATACCAAGATTTAACCCTATTTAAATGTACTCTATTATAACAACCAGTAAGTTCATCATGTTCACTCTTTTGAGTTTCATCATTATATTGATTTATTCTGTCAACAATTATATCTAACAAATATTTAAACTTTACAGTCAACAGTTTTATCTCGAATGCACCATTTTCCTGTAACATATCAACTGCGGTACAATCAACTAAATCACTATCAAAATCTATTGAAGTCAACGCTTTTATCAATTTTTCTATTGGGCTTAAAAATCTAAAATGTAAATACACCAACAGAATAATAAACATAGCAAACAATAACAAAAGTACAGCCGTAGATGATATAAGACCGTCCTGTTGAAAAAATAAAACAAATGCTATAAAGCACCCAAACAATAATACTAATAAACTTGCGACCTTAACAGTAACACTTATCTTGAACTTAACTTTATTCATATAAACCTCTCAAAAATTTAGAGGAAATCCTCCTAACTCAACGGACTTCCCCTATATTTTATACTATACTTAATATAAAAACAAGATTACTTATTTAGTTTTATGCCCCTTCAAGTCATCAAAACTTGACACGCAATAAATCTCAAAATCTGAGAAAAACTTATAATCTCCTATTGAAGCATTACATAAGAAATCAATAACATCAGTAGGTATCTCTTTCATAAAGCCTAATAAAAATGTATAAGGTGCTTTAATTCCTACGCTTGGTGTATCAAAAGTCTTATGCTTTGTCTTACCCCCTACCTTTTTACAAATAACCAACTTACCACGTTCTACTGTTTCATCTACAATTCTGCATACTTTACAAGGAAGTGCCTTTGTAACAGGGTCTTGATATTTCTTCAAGAACTCGGCTTTTGCTGCCTTCATATCTTTCGCTTTAACAGTAAACTCAGTTAAAACCTTAGTTTCATAGATAAATATAATAAAGGTATACTTTTTTAACATACTCCCTTTTTAAGCCTCCCTACTCTTTAATCTGTAAGCCTCTCTCATCATACAATCTAAAAGTTCTGAATCACGCCATGACTCTGATGGTATAGTCTTATCAAAATCAACCAAAGACCAATACTTCGGATTTCTCGATACACAATTATAATAAATATCTTCTGCCGGCAAGCCTATCAAATCTTTATACTCTATACCTGAATCAATGCAATTCATCAATTCTTGTATCTGTTGAGGGTCTAATTCAGGATGCTCTAACAAATCCTTATACTTATCTACTAACTCCTGACTGCAAAGCAAGTCTGCATACATCTTCATAGATGCTACGCTAATCTTAGGATTATTAAAATACTCTGCGAAAGAACCCTTGGTTGCCTTACTGAACCAAAGAACTCTCATCTGTTCCTCAGATAACTCTGGATTAGAAATTAAAGAGTCATCTATACCCTTTTCTCTACATAAGGCTTTTTCTCTTTCCTGTGCCTCTGTATAATGTACAGGTTCATTAACTTTAGTATTTACTTTTTCAGTAACCTTTGTTGTTATAGGAGTTTCCTCTACAACAGGTTTCTTTACTGTCTTGATTTCTTTCTTACTCTTAATTAGTATTTGTTCAAAAGGCTTCAAAGGATAACATGAAATTGTTATACCTGTATTATATTGTCTAACAATAGCATTTTGAATAAATACAAAGTTAGGACTCATTACCGCTGCTTTACGCTGTAAATATACCTCTCGTAAATTATCCAAAGTCATGTTATAAATAGCCCCATTTGTAGAACTAATTACCCTATATCCAAGTATATTACCCTTTGTATCTACAAACTCAGCTATAATAACAAGAACACCTTCTTTTGTAAATCTAGTAAACGCACCATTATCCTCTACTAAATTACGTTGACGGTCTATACCGAAATTCAAAGGTTTCATGTTATTACGTATTACTTGTTCTATAATTTTTGATATAGGTTTCTTCCAATATGCCATCTGCGTCATGCTAGGCTTATCGCCTAACACACACGCCTGCGCACAATCCGTAGCCTTATCATATCCAAAAATAGCTATATACTGCATATACACCTCCAATTACATTTCTTTCAAGTTACCTTGTATAGCTGCTATCCATTCCTGATTCTCTTCGGTAAACTTATTAAACTTAGGACAAATCTGTTCAAAATACATTGATAAGGAAATATGTGAAATATCTTCACTCGTATTACGTGCATATATCAATGTCTTTACAACAGGGTCTAATTCATAATTAGCTAATTCCAACAACCAATCAAAGAAATTAGCTGTTCTTTGAACTAACTCTTGAGGATATGTCCAATCACCACCCTCTACTACTGGAGGTGTACCTTTACCTTCTAACTCTTTCTGTAATGCCATTACGCAACGTTGTACGACAAGTTGATAAACCTCTTTATCTATTTTCTTTTTAGGTAACTTTTCTGTACCTGCTAAAATCTTCTCAGTATCATATGCTACCTTTTCTCTAAACTTACAGAATGATGCAAAATTACGAGCAGCCTCTTTACCTACTGAACGACTTGCAAAACTTGCTATATCTGAAGGGAAATCGCCATTATTCAATGCCTTGTGTATTTTTATAGCATTACTCAACTTCTCCCATGTACGAGGACAAGGATATTGTTTACCCTCTTCTGGTCTTCTCATATCATCTTTTATAGGTGCTATAAACCATTTTTCCTCTAAGTTCAAGAAAGCAATAATCTCAGGCAATATACCATGAGTCGTAGCCCAAGGTCTCCAGTCAGTTTTATAGTCATAGTCAATATCAAAAACTTCAAAACGAGACACTGTAATGTCATCTAAACGCACAAAGTTTGAGCAATTAGGTCCATTACCTGCTGCAACTACCATCCAATGTTCAGGCAAATGATAAGTGCTTATAGTACGTGAACCATCTGCCAAGCCTAATGCAGGTTGTACCTGTTCTACATTAGCTGAACTCAATTCATCTAAGAACAGAACACCATACTCATTAAAGTCAGGCTTTGATTCATCTGTCTGTGGTAAATCATCAGCAGTAAGTTTTCTTACTTCTCCAGTTGTAGGGTCTACTACAGGAATACCCTGTAAATCACCTACAATAGTCTGACCTAACTGTATTTTCTTAAACCCAAAGTGTATATGTTCTGTGTCCGGGTTTTTCTTTAAGGTCTCATTAACTTGCGCTACTGTAGCCATAATACCCTCTGTTTTTCCACCGCCACCGTCACCGATAGCTAACAAAGGTTGACGTACTGCTTTTAAAGATAACTCAAGGTCTTTCAATTCCTCTTCTGAAAGAGTCATTAAACCCAAATGACCTTTAAAAGCGTCTAAAAAGTCACTCAAATGACATTTACTTACATTAAGGTCTATCTTCATTTCTGGCATAATCTAAACTCCTTTACAAATCTAACTACAATTTAGCCTAAATAATATAAATTTATCTGTTTATTAAAGAAATCTATCTGACATTAATTTTAATACTTATTAGTCTTTATACTCCAAACCTAATACTCTGCCAAATAATCTATTAAACATAACAGGGTTTCCATCTATAAGCCAAACTACACGTCTATCAAATAATTCAGCGTAATCACCATAATTTTCACTAAACTCGCCATCAGTTATGATAAATACACCTTTTATATCTCTGACAAACATTTCTTCTTTTTTACCCGTATCCGTAGTAGTTTTACCTGTTAAGTAATCAAAGACACATCTAACATCTGTACCACCTGTTGATTTTGGTTTAACCATCTGTAAATCTTGTAAATTACTAAATTTACCTGAGTCACCTACCCTTGTAGACCAATAAATCAACTCACCATCAACCTCATATTTCTTACACAATCTTGCTACTTCACCTAAGAAATAATCTAGTTTTTTCTGTGATATTGAACCTGATACGTCAATAGCTACTACAAAGTTACCTGCTTGTGTAGGTTCTCCTATTTTTTGTTTTGTAGGTAAAGACATACCCATATTTATTCTGTTTCTATTTGGCTTTGTACGTACATACATACCTTTTTGGTTCTTCGTACAAATATTTCTTAACAATAAACGCCAATCTATACCTTCGGATAAGCCAAATTCAATATGGCGTTCCATAAGACTACCGCCCTTACCATAGGTACGAGTTAATGTATCCATACCCGCTTTTTCTGCTGCTATCTTTAACTTAGTATCTATATCTGATAAAGTCTGCTTCATATCAGCAATATTTTTCTCTACGGAGTCTATATCGTTATCATTACGCTCTGTGCAAACATCTGTCATCATAGTACCTTTGATGACTTTTCCATTATAAACAACGGATACTTCTTGCATATTGCCCTCTGTATTTCCATCTCCGTTTTGTTGGGCGTTATCGTCTTGTGAGTCTTGATTGTCTTGTGAGTCCTGATTATTTGAATTATTACCCTTGGACTTCTTATTTTTATTGTTTTTATCATCTCCATCAGCATTATTTGTTGAACCGCTTGAGCCTGCTCCACTTGCATCATCAGAGTTCTCTTGTTGCTGACCTTGACCTTGACCTTGTTGGTCTTGACTTTGTTGACCTTGCTGGTTTTGGTCTTGATTTTGTCCTTGACCTTGACCCTGTCCTTGTTGATTTTGGTCTTGCTTTTGGTCTTGACCTTGACCTTGATGATTTTGGTTCTGTTGTCCTTGACCTTGTTGATTCTGTTGGCCTTGTCCATTAGATGATTGATTCTGTTGTGGTGGATTTTCTTTTACCAATTTATCATAAATAGACTCTGCCGTAGCTGTTGTCAAATCCAACGTTTCATCAATAGTATCCAAGAAAATACCAAATGGAGGACACTTAATAGCTATTTCTAGCGTCCTTTTCTTCATATCCTCTTCTTTGATTACCTTCTTTGGTCCACCGAACTCTAAGCCCCAATCTTGACAGATAATAGTATTTATATATAAATCTGTTGCTATATTCCATAAACGACTATCTCGATTACCCTTTCTTACGGAGTGCATAAAACATATATGCATCATCTCGTGCATAAGTACAAAGACAAGTTCACTTACACTTAGCTTTGCAGCAAAAGCATAATCATAATACATCTGTTTCTCAGAAACCGCAAATGTACCCAAATTAGGGTCATTTACCTTGTCAATAGCATCATATACAGTAGCATAATACATTGACATTTCTTGGAATGTTAAACCAGCCAGCATCAATTTTTGTTGTGCTGATAAATTTAATTCTTTATCTACATACTCATCTAAATCCGTTATTTTTATCTCTGGTAGCTTTATAGGATTATCAGATGGGCAGAAAGGACCTTGAGGTTTAACTTCTTCTACGTTATCTACAATATCATCTGGTGCAAGAACATCATCCTCAGTAGTTGTCACACTAGGCGTAGTTACCGTAGGTGTGACATTTTTAGCAGGACGGCCACGTTTCTTCTTAGGTGGTTCAACACTTGCATCGACTACTGGTGGTGTAGGTACACTCGTTGCTACTGGTGGTGTAGGTACACTTGTTGCTACTGGTGGTACAGGTACACTCGTTGCTACTGGTGGTGTAGGTACACTTGTTGCACTCTTAGGAGGTCTACCCCTTCTCTTTGGTGCTGTTGTGTTTCCTTGTGCAGGTGTAGCTACTTGTGTCTGTGTATTATTCTTACTTATATCAGGTGCTTGTTCACCTTCAGATGAATGATATGCACGATTTACTCCATGTTGTTGCATCCTAATATGTGGAAAATCTTGCATATTATTGTTAGGATATGGTCTATTATTTACTAACTTAAAATTAGTCTGTGTCTTATTAACAATAGCCTTATTGAAGTCATTAAATGACAATCTAGCCATCTGTCCTAATGAATTAAAAACTAAAACTCCCACAGGATTACCATTTATATCATCAATAATACCCGCTACTGTTATTGCTTCATTAGTTAAACGAGTGTACGCTTTATTTATATGTGGGTAATCACTCAAAGGTGTCGCACCATTACTTACTAAGTTCTGAGTTATCTCCATATATGATGCATTTACAAAAGACATATTAGGCATCAAATAATTATACTGCTTAGTCTTAGCCTTAAAAGTTGGCAACATAAGCTCACTTACTCTGAGTTGATTCAAATCAACTACTCTATATCCTTCGATTGTCTTATTCGTATCATCATATATACAAGCAATTACTAAAAACATACGATAATCCTTTCTCAAATCAATTTCAAAATTTCACCTAATATATAATATTATTAAATAAAAAAAGTAGGAATAAATCTAACCTTATTCCTACTCAATATAAAGTAAAAAATTAATATTCTAAATATTTCTCTTTTTCAATAATATGTTGTATAGGTATATCAAAAACCACATTATTGATAGTTGCTGCCACAAAAGTTTGTTCTGGATTCTGCTCTCTTATTAAATTTAAATAATAACCCACCGTATCCCCAAACCCTTCCGGGAATTTTGATGCATCGTTGAGATTATCAACTAAATCATACTTCAACGTATCACTATTTTCGTCTAATCTAACAAATTTTCGCTTATCTGCTAATTTAATAATGACTTCCATGATTACCTCTTTCTTACCTCTTAGGTCGCATACGTTGATTAACAGTTTCAGTTAAAAATCCTAAAAAGGATTCATCACTCTCACAAAACATAGCTACTGTGCGTACTTCTGGTGTTTCAACTAAAACAATCTCTTTAGTCACAACATCAAAAATATCACCCATTTCACTCATCTGAACTACACCACTACGTTCAGGAAATTCACAAGGAAACTGTGTCTTACTAATAAGAGCTTTGAAAACTTCAAAATCGCTCGGTGTAGACTCTACAAACTTTTCATCTTCCTCATTAAACCCTATGTGAGTTCCATAGACATCATCAAAATTCAACTGTTTTGCTGTATCTAAATCAATATTCTGTACAGTAGCCATTAAAATGTATCCTCCTCATTTCTTTGTTTCTGCCTATCTAACTTAACATTTATAGCCTTATTTACCTCTTCATCTGTTATACCACAAATACCCTTTATATACTCTAAGCAAAGATAAGCATCTGCTACTTCCTCTAATAACTCATAATGATTATCTTTACCTCTAATAAATTTTGATACTTGCTGTTGTAATTCTGCAAATTCTTCCATAGTAATAATAAGATTTAAAGTACCCTCTTTGTTTAACTTATCTTGTAATGTTCTGTAAGAATCCTTCAAGATACTACGCATACGTTCTGTATCTACATTAGGTTCTGCAGTTTCTAAACCGATTCTGAACTCATTCTTGTCCATTATTATCTAATCCTTTCTCTGTATCATTTCCGTCTACTACAGTCTGTTTGACTTCTTCTTGCTCTTTATGTATAGGCTCTTTACCCTTTTCATGCTCAAACATACTAAGCAATGTTTCTGTTTCTTCTGTCAAACTTACTATCTTTGACTTTAATATAGTAACACCATTTGTTATTTCTGGGTAGTGCCTTTTTGCATAACTACATAAAGGATAAATATAATCCCTTGTCTCTTTTGTATACTTATGTATTTTTTCTAATTTCATAGAAGATAAGGTTTCAACATTATGACCTCTATCTGCTAATTTGATTAAAACTGCTAATTTATTGTATTTAATAGCATTAAAATACTCTAATAATTCGTCCTCTGTTGCACCACTTCTCTTTGACAAAAGTTGTATTATCTCTAATATCTCTGTATCTAAGCCATTATCTTTAACTAGTTCTATTCCACCTTTAGGTAATTTATCCTTGCAATCTTCAATAATATCATGCAATAATGCTGATGCATATAATATATCAAGTTCATGCTCGTTTAAGGGCAGCTTTAAATTCATTAAAGTATTACAAACTTTCAACACATGAACAACATAAGGTAAACGCACTAATTTATTATCTACAATTACTTTACCCTTTCTGTATTGCCCTGCATGAAATTCTTCAGCAAGTGGAAGTGCCTTTAATGTATTGATGTAGTTACGCCCTGACGCAAACCCTTGTATATAACAATAGGTTTTAATGTATAACTCTTCATCTTCTTTTCTATATTTATTCTCATAAATAAGTTCCATAAGCACACCTCCTCCTTGCTTGATATAAAACTATTTAAGTATCAATAATCTATTTCAATATTCAAGGTTGGATATTTCCTTGCTATTGCTCTTGTAAGTAACCAATCTATACGTCTACCATAATATTTTCCGTTTGTGGTTACATAATCATCTAACCAACCTACTTTACAGTTTGGTGGTAAGGATTCATCAAATGTAGTACATCCATTCTCTGCAATATATAAATTACAATCTTCCCAATGACATTTACGTACACCTTCTGGCATTACCGCAAACCATACTCCCATTGGGTCTCCTGCTGGCTTATCAGCACTAACACCATAAAAATCCATATATGATTGCAAGGCTTTAGTTACTATATCATACTGTGCGGTATCATTTAAATACAACCATTTTCCACACATTACGCCACCAAATCCCGGAAATAAACCTGTATCTGAACGTGTTCCTAATGACAAATTAGTTATAAAATATAAAGGTGCTGGACTATTGGCTAATACATATCTTATAGCATCTTTAGACTCTGCTGTATAAAAGAAATTATTATCCATACCTGTTGGATATGAACCACCTACTATATACAAACCCTCACAATTATTTTTTACTAATTCATAACCCTCTGGGTCTTGCAATAATAACTGTATATTAGTTAAATAACCTGTTGTTATAATCTTTACAGGTCTTTTACTATCTCTAAGTACCTCTTTATACAAAGTCACAGCGTCTTTAATAACTAAGCTATCATCACAATTATAAGCTGTTGTATAAGGACCCATTATGTTATATTCATCAGGTGGTACATCCATACTAGACTTTCCAATGGGTACATCATATAAACCACTATATGCCAAAGTATTATGTACCTCTCGCTCAAATCCATTTATACACATTCCTGCTGCTTTAACATCACAGTAACCTAAATTATCTAATTCAGCTAACATTCTTAATGACATTATGTCATCTACATCTGAAAAGAAATCTAAATCTATAATTACAGGATTCCATTCTTTAACCCTTTCATCTGTACATTGAGGTATTTCTAACGGATTATTAGGGTCAAGGGTTACCACATATTCAGGTACTTTTTCATCCTCAACTTCTTCTATTTCTACAGCTTCCTCTAACTCAGTTAATTTGTCCTGTAAATTCTGATACATTATTTTTGGATTTTCTTTCATAGTATCTAACATATCAAACGGTGACAAAACCAGTGTTCCTGTCAATAATAAAGTAATAAACGTCTTATTTAGCATATAAACCCCTCTTTTCCTTAAATTAAAAGTATGTTTGCATTATACACTATTTAAGACGTTATTGTAAGACCATTTTTGGCTCTATTTTTTAATTGATATTAACCGATACTCCAAAATTCTATACAATACTCTGTATTTCTAAGTTTTTTATTTTGAGATATATCTTTGCATATCTCGTTCAATCTGCTTTTTCTTCTCGGTTTCTCGCTTATCATAATTATGCTTTCCTCTACATAATCCAATAAGTAATTTGCATTTACCATGTGAAAAATACATTTTTAAAGGCATTAATGTCATACCCTGCTCTTGTACTTTTTTAGCAAACTTATTTATCTCTGCCTTATGCGCAAGTAAAATACGTGGTCGATTTTCTTTTACATCATAATCATTAGCAGTTTCCCACTTAGTAATATGACTATTCAATAACACTAAATGTCCGTTATCACATTTAATATAAGCCTCCTTCAGACTTACGCTACCTTTTCTAACACTCTTTACTTCATTACCCTTTAAAACTATTCCACATTCGAGAGTTTCATCAACAAAATAATCATGATAAACTCTTTTATTCTGTATCTCAACTGTTTTCGTACTCATAATTTTATTCCTCTAATCTATCTGTATAAGTCCAAGAACTATTATATAAATCTCCTGTCTTTTCAAAAACTCCCATAGCCTTTGCTAATACATTTCTAATACGCAAAATTTCAGGCAAAGTAACCTTTCTATCATCATAAATAACTAAGCTAACATAATACTTATTATCCTTTGTATACCCACAAGTTAATTCTCTATTATCCTTATCCATAAGTGCTATAGCATTAGTCAACTCATTAATAATAGGTGCAACACTTTTAGGGTCTGGATTAGCATATACTGATGTTATTACTATATCAATACGCCTACCTGCGATTGTTCCTTCTTTACCCATCTATTTATACCTCCTTTAATATCCGTATAAGTCCACGAACAATTATACAATTCCTTTGTAGCACCCTTTATCTTTGCTATTTTCATTCTTATGTATAAGAATTCATCTATTGTAATTTTTCTATCATCATAGATAATAACTTTTATATAATACTTATTATCTTCTGTATATCCAGTTTCTAAGTCAGCTAAATGACACTCTTTCATAAACTGAAGACTTTTATTCAAATCATCTACGTAAGGTTTTATACTCTCTACATCTGCATTTTCATGTACTGATGTTAAAGTAATTTCAATACGTGTACCATTTTTTAAAGAGGCTCTTGCTTTATCTGCACTCATTACAAAGCTTTCCTTTCTATCTGCTCAATTAAATCAAGTATCTGACGTTCTCTGTTAGCAAAATCATCTCCATCCATACCATCCCATGAAGACCAACCCTTTATATCTGCTTTGATACTCTCTATAATATTCTTACTTAATTCCTCAAAAGATATATCAAAAGTGTCTAACTGACATTGTGGCATACCCTCTTCAATTATATAAGTCCTATAATTATCAGCTATAAGTTTAAAATCACCTTTACCCTCTGTTTCAAAATTATAGGTGAAATCTACTTTATGCTCTTTGGCTATTAAAATATTTTCTAGTATTTCAATAGGTATATCTGTTAAATAACTTACTGCTTTCTCATAGTCATCAATCTTAAACTTAGCCCAACCACTATCAAATATTTTTAATATTAAAGTTTGCATAAAAGCCTCCTTCTAAAATAGTTAAGTCAACTATACATTAAAACCTTCTTAAAGTCAATAATTATATGGAATTGAAAGCATTATTGCATTTTTAATTTTTATGTGCTAATATACGGTAAAGGAAATTTTATTATGCTTTTAACACTGATTAAAAAGACAACTGAAAAACACAAACGTATAAAACGGATTCAGAACGCATTTCAAGCAATCAAAAACACTTGTAATAGTCTAAAACTTAAAAACTCTGAACTATTAAATCATGTTAAAACACTAAAACAAACACCGAATATATCTGACGCTCTGAGTACTGATTTAGATGACTTTGAAAATCAAATTTTACTCTGCAATAAACGTATAAACCAATTTGAAAATCAACTCGGCACATCTAATGACGCTGAAACTTGGAAACAATTTTTAGGCTTTGCAAAATTTGAACAATCTAAATTAAAAGAACAATGGTTAAAACTATACAAAACTCATGAAACTGAAATCAAAAACTTATAACTGAAAAACACAAGGGCTTGCTAATTAGCAAGCCCTCTTTTTATGCTACTTCTTCTACACTCTCTTTTATCTCTTCAACTTCTATCGGCTCTGGTGTTTCGATAGCTACCTCTTTACTTACTGCTACCCCAAAGCTCTGTTGGTAATTGTTTTCCTCTTGTACCTTATGTACCCTCTCTATTACTTCTTCCATACTCTCGGTTGGATTGATTAGTACTGTTGGTACATTATCCCTATACTCAGCAATAAAGCCCTCATCTCTAAGGGCTTTCAAAAACTTGTCTTTCTCTGACATCTCAGCCTCCTTTATAATATTTATACTTCGATAAACCTTTTAAATTATTATTTCTTAAATCCTCAAAAAACTTGTGAGAAGGATTAACTACTTTATAGCAAAACCTATTATCAAAGAAAACATAGTACAAGTCAAGGTCTATATTATAAATTACCGTTGTATACGCTTTGGTAGGGATTGGACTCCCCTCTATGATTTCGTTTTTAGCATTCATATCAAAGCCTATCGCTGTATTCGCCCATACCTGCGGAAACATAATAACATCTAATTCTATATCCTCTACCCTTCGATTTAGCTTATCTAACTTCTTCTTATATTCCGTTCCAATATATTTCTGTGTAATTGCTGCTAAATTTGCTATGTTTGGATATACCATAGGTTTACTCCCTTTCAAATGCTAATCGGTCTATAACATCTATAATTTGATATGTTTCTGGTTCTATAACATAAATAGCTAAATCAGCTAATTTATGAGACTGACTATATTTTTTAAATATATCCTTTTCCTCGGCAAAAATAATATTATGCGCCCAACGATAACCTCTTTCTTTTTCTTTATCTTTTAAATATAACAAAGGCTCGTTCTTCTTCTGTATCTCTCTATGATAAAACAATACAAATAAGGCTGTACCTAAAAATACTACTAGATAACCTGTAAATAAAACCGTAAATACCATAGAACTTAAATGTGTTAAGTGCTTAAATATAAAAAGTCCACCAAATAAATACACTAAAGGTATTAACAGAAATATACACCCTTTTATAATACTCTTCTTTGCACTTTCTGGCGTACAAGGAGTTTCATAGAAATACTTCAAATTATACGCTATATTCTCTTGGTTTACTCTATTCATCTTACCCATCTCTTTACTCCATCATTTTTTAGTATAGGTTAAATACCCAAGAAAATCAATAATTCTCCTTTGCATAGCGTTTACCCTGTAATCTCATCTTCTTAAAGTCCTCTATAAACTTCTCTGAAGGCTCAGTTATGATATAGCATAACTCATCTCCTATATAAACATAATATTTATCTAGCACATCTATATAAATAACTGTTGTATAGGCTTCTGTCATAGCACTACCACCTATTGCAGGCTCACCATCCTCTGTTATATCAAATCCTGTGCAAGTACTTCCCCATGTTTGAGGCCAAACATATACATTAAAGTTTGTTGCTCGCCACTTCTGCGCATTTTCTCTTATAATTTTTAATGCCTTTTCATCTCTATCTAAATATCTCTTTGTTCTTTCTATCAACATTTCTATATTTGGATAATGCATATTACACCCCCTAAAATTCCAATTGTTATTCAGTATACCATATTCCTTTCAATAAACCAATCTATATTAAAATATTATTGACAACTAAAATAAAAAATAAGTGTTCTGAACTATTATCTGAACACTTATTTTTCATCTAAACTCTTTTAATTCTAACTATGGATTTTATTACTTGGAAAATTAAATACCCATCTTTTCGCTCTTTTTAACATATCTAAATTTAATCAAATGCTTGAAAACAGTACTTTCTTAAAAATTTAGATACTTAAAATTATAAATGACTACGAAATTCTTGCTCTGTTCTGTAGCTATGTTCTCCAAGACATTCATCTACAATATCATTTGCTTTACGTGCAAGTAGTGTTTCATGCACAACATTATATAGCCCTAATTGTCCGTTCCAATTTTTATCTAAATTATCCATATACCCAGTATCTACGACATTGTTATAGCTTACATTAGCTAAAGAATCTCTATAAATACCTATCATATTACTATCTTTTTTATACTTAGTTGTACCTAAATACTTACATATCTGTGCTTTATAATTCTTTATTAAAGCAGTAGTAACAGGCTTACGCTTTGCTTCACTACTAAACGCTTCAAAGGTTTCATTAACTATTCGTTCTGTTTCGCCATAATGTGTTTGTCCTTCATCCACACTCGCTGTCAAACAATTACCCAACAATACATACGCTTGCTTTGGTATTGCTCCTTGAACCTCCAAGATTCGTAAGCGTACTGAGCATAAAGTATCATTAGTTATATTAACAGTATAAATTAGTCTGCCAAAATATCTTTCCTGTTTTACATTACTAACTAAATACTTAATACCACATTCAGCCAAAAATAAATTCATACTACCTGCATATAAATACTGTTTAAATACTTTATTGTCACTATCGTATTCATAAGCATAGGTAATAATACAAAAAGCCTTTGTCTTAGGTATATTCGGTACTAAATCATATACTCTATAATTAGTTGTTACCTGTCGTTGTCCTAAACTTGTAACAGTACAATTACCTCTCCCTTTTGCTTTTTCTATCTTTCCTTTTAAATGATTACTTGCTAATAATATCTTTATAGCTGCCAAAGGAGTATCTGCGGTAACTGTACCATTGTTATTATATTTATTGAAAATGCCTTGAATCAAGTATTGCATAGAAATAAACTCCTTTTAACTTCATTGAACTCCAATAAAACCCTTATAGACATCCAAAAACTTATTCTTTCTCAATAGACTGGTATTTGTTATATAAACATTATCGTTTAAAAACTCGTAACAAAACTCAGAATAATCAAGATTAACTGTAAATGTAGACGTAGGACCTTTAACATCAACTTGTAATGTTTCACTAACAGTACTATCTAACAATATCTTAAACTCTATTGTATGTTGGCTTTTTCTTGTTTTATTTTTGTTACTTAAATGCTTATAAACCTCATTGTTTTTATTAAACATATTAGAAATCCTCTCTATACTCCATTCTGATAATCTGTACAGTTTCCAACTATATAAGAGGCACTATAATATTTAGGTACTTTGCCAAGATATACATTATATCTTCCTAAACGAGGATACCCCTCTTCTATTTTCTGCATTGTACCACTCTCGGTTCTATATTTAGGCTCTATTTGTTCATAATTGAAATTAAAATCTATATCCTTATTAGTAAAGCGTTCATAACCTAAATACTTACATATATCTTTTTTATATGTTGCTACATATTCTTTCTTGACTTTCTCTCTGTCTTGCTCTGTTTTATATAATGCAAAGAAGTATTTGATACTCTCATTAGGCACGTCATATCCAATTCCTTTTGTTACCTCTCGTAATACCCTCTCTACATACAACGGATATATTATCTGTGGTAAAGCAGATTTAATTTCAAAAACATTGAAGGTAAGTGTACAACCATGAACCTCTCTTACTTTTACTAATCTGCAATCTTTACCCCAATAAGTATCTTTCTCCGCTTTAGCAAAATAACCTAATGCTATGACTTCTGAAATGAACTTCTGTACACTACCTTTATACAAAAAATGCTTCCAATAAGGCTCACTTCCATCATAATTATGCCATACTATATAACACCAAGTATTCTTATCCTCTAGCGTACTTACACATTCAGATATTTTAAAATTCGTCTGTATCTTCCGCTTACCTAAACTCGTTACAACACAATTCCCTATATCTGTAGTTCGCTCTATTTTACCCTTTAGATTATTCTGCTCTAACACTTTTTGAATAGCTTTTATAGGAGTTTCGGCATCTACTGTGAACTCATAATGCTTACTAAAGATACCTTTTACTGAATATTGCATATATCCTCCTTATATAGTACCTTGTTAAATACCTTGCGTAGGTTGAGTTTTATATTGCCATTTATTTACCCTTCCTTCTAAGGCAAGTTCATTAGGTCTTACTGTAACAACAAATCGTTTTGTCTTATTCTCACACATAACAATCGTATTATAAGCCCCATTTTGTTTAACTTCTCGTGCGCTCTTAACACAAAGTATATCTTCATTCTCCCTGCTCAATGCAATATCCATAGCGTTCTTAGCAGCTTGACCAAAAGTTAAATTTCCATGTACAAATATTGGTTCAGATATACCATTGACATAACATACAAATTCTTTTCTATTATACATTTCTGTTGTCCTTTTATTCCTTTACTATAATATAAAGTCCTTTAGTATTATCATCTCGGTCAAACCAACAATACCCATATACTAACATATCTGTAGCATAATCATCTGTATCAATAGGTGTAATTATACCATTTCTCCATTCAAATGTTCCACCAAAAGTAACATAATCTAAATCATCAGTATTACCTATACATGATAGTTTTCTTAATTGTACATAAGGTATTGTTTTATTTCTAAATAACTCACTAAATGTTTCCGGGGTTTCAAGATATGTATAATTCTTGTACTCATTCCTATTCTTTAATATAGATTTCCAATTTGACATAATATCCCTTTCTTATTTTTCTTAAATATTGTTTAAAAATATCGTTCTTGTATAATTACCCATCTTATAAACTCTCGTTTATTCTTGAAAGTTTTGGTAAGGGTATTTAATTTATGCTTGGCTATGATTTTACCATCTTGCTCTATTACTGTATACCCTAACCATTTGGCACGTACTTTATAACTCTCGTAATTATGCGCTCTCATACTCATAACAAATTAGCCTCATCTTTTTACAATAGTACAATACAAAGCACCATTTGTAACTGTATGAATTAGTTCTATATCCCTCTTTATCGCCCTCTGTGTTGTATACTGTTTTGCCTTATCTTTATCCTTATCTGTTATAATCTGTTTCTTACTTACACTCTTGACATAACCCTGAAACTCTCCGTTAGCTGATACACTCAATTTTAACGGAGGGTTTAAGGGCATCTTATCCATATCTACAAGATTAAACTTTACATTATCCATCTCTTTTCCTCTTTTACATGAATCAACCCTATGTAAAACATAGGGTTATTTTCAATAATTATATACTACAAACTCAATAATAACAAGAGTTAAAGGCGTATATTCCAAGCTGCAACTGCCTGTCTCTCTATATTTTTCATATAAGCAGGATTGCGTCTTTCCTCAATAGTGGCATTGAAGAGAATACGTGGGCCTCTAGCATGGCAATTTTTACAAGCTAATGCTGCATGATAATTTCGTGTATCTCTCTTTCCACCCATTGTCTGTACTAAGAAATCAAGGTCAGTAGATTTACAAAAAGGACATGCTCTATTCATTACTTTCTACCCTCTAACTTTTCTCTATTCTTCAATACAAAACCACCTCTCTTAACTAATGCTTCAACATAATCTTTTATATCATTCTTACGCTTTACCTCAATAGCATTTATCCCTTGTGGTATGTTGTAACTTATTGACTCTAAAATACGCTTGTTTTCAAAATCAATATAATAAATTAAATGCTCTGCTGCACCTTTCTTCTGCCAATTTGTATCAAACCACCATAAACATAATTGCATCTCGTTCATCTTATCCTCCTTAATCATATATCTCTGTGAATTTAGCTAATAAAAGGTTACCCTTCTTATCTCTCTTTAACTCTATGGTATCTATATGTTCACTTGCTTGACTTCCGATACCCATGTGTCTACTCGTTTTGCCATATTTGGCATTTAATAATACCTCACCTGTAACTTCTCTGTAATCATAACGTACAGTTTCAAACACCTTTATATTCTTGTGTTTCTTTAGGTATATTGCAAGTTCCTCTTTAGTCATACTTATAGGTTGCCATGCTTCGTGCCAAAATCTATAAGCATACGAATGTGCGATTGCGCCTGCATTTCCACCAAGAGCTACATGATACTTCTTAGTAGTGGCGACTAAAAATGATAAATCTATACCCTCTTGTCGTAACTCTTTCTCTAAAAATACTCTATAAATATCGAATGGATTAGTTATCACCTGTCCAGTTGCATATCTATATCGTTGTGTCTCACCTTTATATTTTAATACCTTGGATTCATCAAAGAGATGAGCGTTTTCGGAGGTCAAACCTAGTTCTTTAAGAACTTTATCTGCGACTTTATCAGCATAATTAGTGGCATAGGCTACTTTATATCGCTTTAAGCCCTCTTGATTATTTAAAATTTCGCTTTTTCCATTTGGATAAATTATCTGGAAATCGCCCTCTTTACGCTCTACATACTTAATACCATCTATTTGTTTCTTAACCATATAAATCCCCTTGTCTTAATGGCTACAATATAAGCATATAACATACCTTCTAATTGTAAAAATATCTAAATAAAATAAAAATCTATTTATACAAAAAATTAATTACTTCTCAAGAATTCAGGCACAACTAAAATAATTAATTTTCAAATGTAAAAATTTATTACAATAAAAAATACGCCATTTCTGACGTATTTTCATATTTTAGATTTTACATCTAAACAATATTGTTAATTTTATTTATATCAAAAAATTTTTATTGTACATTACCTTCAAGCACATCTTCAATAATTGTATTCTGATTTAACCCGGCTGTTTGGTTCATATAAATCTCTTTATAAAATACAAAAGCCCCAAGTCTATGCTCGCTCAATACCAACTCCCACTCAGAGGGTTTTGCTGATGAAACCACGTCATCAATACTTGTACCTGCAGATACAGTATTCCACACTTCCATTTTCATTCCATTATCAACCCACTCATTATCTAAGCGGATAATTGTTGTTCCATTTGCGTCCTCAATACTATATAGAGTTGTTGTACCATCTGCTTTTGTTGTAGTAATCTGACAAGGTGTACCTAAACGATTAATATGTTGGAAATTATTTATCACAATATTTATATCATCTAAATCACTATTCATTCTTTGAACAAATAACAACACCCCAAGAAATACTACAATAGCTAATAATGTAAGTCCAATGCCTTGTAAAATTTGTTTTTTCATTATAACTCCTATCTTAAATCAATATCCACGTTCTACTTTTATATCCTTATAACGACATTTAATGTATTTCTCACAAGAAAGACAATCATCATTCTTAATACAGTCAATTTTCTTGAAAGTGCGTATAAGCAAAACAACCTCGTTCAAAAAACTGTACACCCACAAACCTATACAAATATAACAATATTTAGCATACGTTGAATTTCTAAACCCTTCTACATCATTCAACAATATCTTCCAAATACTTAATTTACCATAGGTTTCCACATAAGGCAGGACAAAAAGTTTAACTATTTCCGCACCTAAAACGCTCAAAAGAATATTTAACACAGTAAATAGAACTAGCTTAACAATTACTTTAAACATTCGTTTATTATCTCGTTCTATTATCTTAGAATCTTTTTCTACCGCACCTTTTTTCTTCTCTATATCGTTTTTATTAAATAATCCCATATTTACCTCTTTCCTTGCAAGTATATTCTAGTTTTTATATTACCATCATACTTTAAAAATAGCAATATTATTGTATACAATACAAGAAAAGGGGTTTATCAAATAAACCCCTCTCCATTTACCTCATTATACACTTAAACATATTTTTCATCAAGAGATACAAATTTATAATGTATTATAACTCTTTCTAAACATATCCCTAATAAGTTGTGAGTTTACCCTATCTACAAAACTAAAGATTCTTGGCATATCAGGTGTATCTGGTAATGTAGAAAGTCTAATAGCCTCGTCAAACTTATGAGAATATTCATCTACATAGGCATAAAACTCTTCTTCTGGCATTTCACCATTACGTACTCGCATAAGTAAATCATGTTCAGCTACACGTTTTGTAACGATTTGATGGTTAGTAACTAAATCAATACCCATCATATAAAGTCTAAGTAAATGCATCTTATGCTTATTAATCTTTCCATGTGCCAAAGCTTTATCATTTCTCTTTGAATTTTTCTTATAGTCATTGATAGTAGTATTCAATTCGTTCAACATACCCGCAACTGAATCCGCAGGAAGATTATCAAAGCTACATGTTAACATTAACTGACCTTCATTATCCACAAAAGCCTTTATATCATTTGACTTTAGACCATAACGTGTTTCCATATTAGCAGCCATACCATTTAAGACCTTACTAATATGAGTATTATATTCCTCTTCTGACATAGCAACCAAAGATTTCTGTTTTAACCTGTAAAGCTGTGATGTTGCATACCCTTTAAAGGTTCTTTCACATCTTTTACTAAGAAATGCAGGTGCAAGGTCTAAAAGTTCTTCGCCTATTGATGATAAATAAATATATTCTTCTTTTGGACATCCTAAAATTTCAATAGTATTAGGATTACATTCTGCAAGAAGTTTTATCATCTTATTAAAACTATAAATAACAGTATCGGTAGGTTTATCATTATACTGCGCAAAAATATCCTTAACCAAGCCATTTCGTAACAAATCATGAGGGTCATTATAGGTAATACCTCTAATATCTATATCAGAACCCTCTACATTTGTGCCATAAGCATAACTACCGCCTAATCCAAGTAAAATTAAATTATTTCCTAATCTTTTTTCGTTTCTAATAAAATCATATAAATCACTTGTCTGCACAAGCTGTTTAATTTCTTCGTAAGTCATCTTAAATACCTCCGTAACTAATAACTATACTGAGTATAACATTTAAATAAAAGAATGTCAACAAAAAAGTTAAATTTCTTTTATTTAAGCATAACCATCTGTGAAACATAATTATAAAGATTAGTTTCATCACTTTCTACATTTACAACACCACTTTTGCCTATATAACAATAACGTAAATGTTGTAATGCATAATTACTTGTTGTACGTTCAACAAAGTACTTAACACAAGCATTTAAAGTCTTAAACTTCAATACTTTTCTTTCAGGATGTCCTTTGAAAGTCATACCCCTAAAAGCAGGCGTATATAAATATTGGTCTAATTCTGGTGTTAAATTATGTATATCAAACTTTTGCTCACTTTCCATACGTCTATTTAAACAATAGATAACCAATCTACGACCTTCCTTTGTATAAATACCGTTATCCATTGTATTATATACATAATAAAATGTAGTCAATTTATCCTCTGCTTTTTTATTATCTGTGTCAGTTTGTACTAAATCATTCACCAACAATGTTCTTGGTAAATCTAAATGACAACTATGCACGTTTCTTGATACAAGAAAATTATATAAGTCATCAGCAGATGTAACACAATAAGAAGTATTTCCACCTAACCAAATATCTATTTTAGAGTATTTCTTGAATAAGGTCTCTGCAGTAACCATACGTCTACGTATAGCATTTTTTAAATGATTCTCCATAAACGAATACTTAACAAAATTAGCCTTATAATTCATAGCCCATGAAGTAAATTCCTCAAAATTATTACCTGAAAAACTTGCTAATGTAGCATGTATAGCATTAGGTAATTCATTTATAGGTTGTAATACACTTCCGTTAGTACCTACTTGATAAAATGTATTACTTAAATTCCAATGTCTTTCAAAAACTTCCCTACCATTCCAAAGTTCAGTACAGTTATTATCTCCTTGTTGTGTTACAATGCAGGCCATTCCGTTCTTAAATTTTAAACACATTGATTGATATATAATAGTATGACTCATAATACTTCTCCTTATGTTATGCTAATAAAATACAATGGGTTACATCATTATTATCGTGAGTAGGTAAATCCTCATAACCATTTTTAAACTCTATAAAGCCACTGTACAAGGTATGTCCCTCATTTATTTCATCATCACTCGATAATAATACGTGCTTTTGTCCATTACCTTTTTTCACTTCAAGCAAGCATAAATACGCTAACTTCTCAACAGTAATGCCCTCACCCCTATCTTCATTACAGGGGTGTGCGCTAATCAACTCAGTTAATACTTTCATACAATCATTAAGTGTACCTTTATAAGGGTTTATATCACTTTGATGCTCTTTTTTAGTTTTATTTTTCTCTATTTCTTTAAGTTGAGTTTTCTTTTGTTTCTCATAATATTCATAACTTCTAGCATAGGCATCATGAGATTTATACTTAAAACAAGATTTGAATTGAGGATTAGTAATATTAGTAATATACATAATTTCAGTATGCACATATTCATCTAAAAACCTTTTAAAATCAAAGGTTGATTTAGACTTATCCATTGGAAAATATAAGATAATTAAAATCTTCTGCCCTTGTTCTTTTATCTCCATAATCCTTGTATCTATTCTCACATTATTATCACATTTACCTACATCATGACGAGATTTATTTAGTAAAACCAAATCCTCGTATGCACACCCGGTAATAATATTTTCCAAAGACATAACCTCAAATTCCTTTCTTAATTTGGCTCAATTTAGCACTAACAAATTTAGAAAAATCAGTATAAGATGCCTTTAACAAATCCTCTTGTTCTGCAGGATTTAAAAACATACCAACTAATCCATCTTTCTTCCTTTGTTGTATAATAGTAGTCCACATAAGTCCACTACCAAAATCCTTATAACAAGTATCTACATGAAATACAATATTATCTTGAAAAGCATTTAAAGTAACTGCGCATGCCAAAAGTTTCTTATACTCTATATCATCTTGAGTGTAAACCTCTGACTTAGGCTTTTGATTACCACCTTGTAATTTTTTCATCAAGCCCTCTGCGGCTGTCCAATATTTTTCACATTGTTGTCCATTAGGAAAAGTTACCATATAAGTGTCATCTGAAATTTTTTCAAATGTATGTCCTGCAATTACTTGTGTCTTACCCATCTTTATCTCCTTATCAAATAAAAAATACAACCTACAATAATAATATTATTATCTAAAAAATTGTAAGTTGTATCTGACATAAATTTATGAAATTTTAAAAGGGTGACTGACGGGATTTGAACCCGCAACAGGTGGAATCACAATCCACTGCTCTGCCAATTGAACTACAGCCACCATAATGCGGATAGAAAGAATCGGACTTCCGTTAATTGCGTATCAGACAACCGTTCTGCCATTGAACTATATCCGCATAGTATTCCCGACAGGACTCGAACCTGCAATGGTTGGTTCGTAGCCAACTGGTTTATCCATTAGCCTACGGGAACATAAGACAACGGTGGGATTTGAACCCACGAGTACTAAGTACCGTCACGGTGTTGCAGACCGCTTCCTTAAGCCTATCTCGGTCACGTTGTCATAGTATCGGTGACAGGACTCGAACCTGCACAAGTGGGTTTAGAAGACCCATGCCTTATCCATTTGGCTACACCGACAAATTACACAGGATATATAAAACAATACCCATCTTCATTTATTCTATCTACTATTCCACATTTTACATAAGGTGAACATATCAAGGAAAAATTACTCTTTTTATCAAATGGGTCGGTACGTAAATCATTAGTACTAATATATAAACAACTTTCCCCTAATTTTGGTACTTTGTCTATAAAATACAAAATTGTACTTGCAGTTGTACCCTCTTTTCCTATTACTTCATATAATCTATGTCTTTTTCTTTCTTCATAGCCTACGCTAAAAACTTTAACGCACTCTCTATTTACTCTTATCTCACTCATTTTATACTCCAATACTTTTATAAATTATCAATATCTACATCTGATAACTGTTTTAACTCTATAGTAGAAAACGGTAGTCCATAACTTTTACACCACTTTCGCACAGCATTATCGGAAACACCAAACTGTTTACCTATAATAGAAAAATTACGTTGTTTTAAACACTGTTTTAATACTGTTTTACTTGGTTTGCGTCCTATATCTAATAAATGATGACATGTAACGCAATATTTAGCCTTTTTACTCTTCAATTTTCCACAAATAGGACAACTATTTTTAGTATTATGCACATCATCCAAACAAATACATTTAAATACATTATTCATAGAAATTAACGCATAATTCAAATTATCTTTTAAACAATGATGATACAATACATGGTCATGGTTTGACGCAAAAACCATTAAATTAGATAAATTATTATTTGTTTTATCTTCATCTATATGATGTACTACTTCATTAATTGTTAAAGGTCTACCTATTTTTTGTTCTGCTGCTAAGATATGCACATAAACCATACCATCATCATACAATGCAATGGCTTATATACAGCATTATACCCATTTCTACGTACTATTTTTAAATCACTAAACGTTTCATTTCCATCCATAGATTCGAACCTTTCAAAATTTTACTAAACAATAACAATTTCTTATACTTCAATATAAAGTATATTAAAAGTTGAACCCTATGTCAAGAATACGAACTAATGGTTACGCTCCAATTCCTTCGATATATCAGACCGCTGTACTACTATTATACTAAGTTCGCATAAAACTGGGCTAACCGGACTTGAACCGATATTGCAACAGTCAAAGTGTTGTGTGCTAACCAAATTACACTATAGCCCAATATAGCTGCCGCAGTAGGACTTGAACCTACGCTCTTCTGAGTCAGAGTCAGGTGTTTTACCAACTAAACTATACGGCAATATAATGAGAATAGGTGAGACTTTCACTCACATATAGGAACTGCGCACTTTTCCTTACTGTTATGAATCATCAGTTTAGGCATGTAAAAGTCCTCGTACCTTTGACCCATTATTACAGTCACTATTCTCAAGTATCTCCGAAGCGATTTGAACACTAAATGTCAAGGTTGTAACCTAACGTTTTATCCATTAGCTTACAGAGATATACGACAACGGAGGGACTCGAACCCTCACACCGCTTTCACGGCTACTAACGGTATTCAAAGCCGTTCCCTTCCCAATTAGGGTTACGTTGCCATTTATAACTTATCCCAATCTAACTTAGATAAATTAGTTATATCCTTCATTCTATAAGGCAAATTATAAAACTTACACCATTTGCGTACTGCATTATCAGTTACACCGTACTTTTCTCCTATTTTCACAAAAGATAATGTTCTTAAATCTACTTTCAATTGATTTCGATTAGGTCGTTCAACCTTTCTATTAAAAACACTTGTACAATAACCACATAATTTAGAATGTATATCTATAAGTTTACCACAATTAGGACAGGGCTTTACTTTATGATGATTTATAGTTTGTATATTATGTTGATTAAAAAACACCTCTGTTGTTTGACAAAAATATACATTATTAACCCTATATAAAACAAAATCTGTATTTGTATCTTTTAATACATAAGCATGATAATTTGCATGGTCTGATTGAGAACCAAATACCATTAAATTATTAGGGTTATTATTAAGTCTATTTAAATCTTTATGATGTACTACCTCACCGTTTTGTAAATAACGACCTAATATTTTTTCAGCTACTAAAATTTGCAATAATACACTACCATTTTTTCGTGCATTAGGGTGTTCTGGAAAATAAACATCATAATACCCATTAGTCAATATTACATTATGTCCTTCGTACTGCATAAAACCTCCTTTACAACCGAACCGTCATTTATAAAATTATTATAGCACAAAGTACATAATATCGAAATTTTTATATTAAATCTCGAACAGACCCTGTAGGAATCGAACCCACATCTGATGGTCTGGAGCCACCCGTGTTACCATTACACCAAAGACCTATATTCAATTCAACAGGTTAAGTAGGACTTGAACCCACACTTACATCAGCTTTGGAGGCTGGAGTGCTACCATTACACCATTAACCTTTATGCGAGGGTGACATTAACCAACTGCTCCTACGTTTTACCCCTCACTATTCATTAGTCATGCACAACCAATGACCTTAGAACAGTTTCTATCATAACTATTTGCATTTCGTTATGAACGGTGTGCGACAACGGAGGGACTCGAACCCTCATTGGCTTTTACACCTACGCCACCCTTCCAAGATGGTCTCTTACCAATTAGAGTACGTTGCCATATCAATGTAAAAACATCACTAAGATATATACATCTATAATTCCTGCTATTACCCAACTTATGATTGGTAAAATACGATAAATTTTCTTATCTTTATTTTCTTCCTTCTTTCCTTTTTTATGTATTATAATGCCTACAATTATAAGTAAGACACTTATTACCTCTAATATACCTGCTATTAAGAAAATAATAGTTATTGCCTCTTCCATAGCTTTAGCAAATTCAGCACCAATTGCTTCTGACATCTCAACCCTCTCTTTCAATATGTTTCGTACCAGAATCGAACTGGTATCTTATGCTTCGGACGCATAAATTCTATCCATTGAACTAACGAAACATCAACCTCTTCTAATAAATAAACGTCTCATAATAACTCCTTAATTAACGTTTAATGCAGATATACAGACTCGAACTGTAAACTGAACTTTAGGAGAGTTCTATTATATCCTGCTTAACTATATCTGCTTAAAAGCACAAACGACTGGTGTGGGATTTGAACCCACGAAGCCTTTCAGCCCTCTTGCTTTCGAGACAAGCCCAATCAACCACTCTGGCAACCAGCCTTATCCATTATCCGATGCAACTATTAAGTCGGTCACACCTCGCTACACATTTTGCTACCCTGTACACAGGAGGCAACATTTGTTCTTAACCTTAAGGCGTTGGTGGGAGTCGAACCCACGTTCACGGTTTTGCAGACCGATGCCTTAACCTCTTGGCTACAACGCCATTATTTAATTCTAAACGACAGTAGTGGGACTTGAACCCACACACCAGTTACCCGGCTACTCACAGTTTAGCAAACTGCTCCCTTACCACTTAGGGTTATACTGCCATAAAAAAACGCAGGTCTCTTGATTTAAGAAACCTGCGTTCTAAGTATAATCTAAATTTACTATCCCCGCTACCACCTATATAGTTATAGGATTACTCTCATGTTTCTATAAATCGGTTGTTACTATTCAATTCATTCTTGGCACAACGAATACGACTAGACCACTGATGTCTAATCTGTTGTGAACATGATGAACTTTGAATAGATACAAACTTAAACATTGTCGTAATTCCTTTCATTTATTTTCTATATAGTACTTTAACACATCTACAATCAAGTGTCAACAGTTTAATTATAAAATTACTTATTATTTTTATGCTTTGATTTCATTCGCTTTGCTCTATGCTGCTTTATATTATCTTCATGTTCAAATAAAAACCCAAATATCAATATCAAAGCAACATTTAAAATAATAACTGAATTTAATATCTTCATAATAACCTTCTTTCGCTCAACATCCACTAAAACCAACAAATAATATGTCATCTTTTAAACTAGTTGTCAAGCGAAAGAATAATTATTATTTTGAAATCTTATCTGCTATTGAACTTGCTACAAAACTATCAGGTTTTACTTCGCAATCATAACCACAGCTCTTTATCCAGCCTACTAATTCTGGTATTAAATCTTTTGTTTTACCATGATTACTATGACCTGCATCTATATGTATACTGAAATGGCAATTCATAAATAATTCTTCGTATTCCTTACCCTCCAATATAGCTATCAAATCATTTGCAACATTCAAACTTGCATTTGTTTCTATATGCAGCTTAGTTCTTACATCCTTTATTAAGTTCTGTCTTGTAACTTCATAAAAGAATATACCACCATGACCTTCACATATCATTGTTATTACAGAAACCATCTTTGTATCGCTAAAATTTTGACTATCTGTACCAACTATGATAGCAAACTCAGAGCCATAGTCCTTATTCTTCTCATACCATTCTAATAGTTTCTTTGGAATCTCTTGTAACTCCAATTTACCATACGTGTAACTCTGAAACATCTCTCCGTACTTCCTCTCCCTAATTATTTATAAAAGGTTTTATTAACTTTTATATACTTTTATAAGGTTTTATAACATAATATTGCAACCTTTTATATACTTTTATAAGGTTTTATACCCTTAGTGAGCATGAAGGGAGTTGAACCCTTAACACTACGCTTTTGAGGCGCATACGTCTTCCTATTGCGTCACATGCCCTTAATGCCCACTGTCGGAGTCGAACCGACACAATTACTAAAGTCTGAGTTTAGTTCCTCTGCCTAATTGGGATAAGTGGGCTTATTATTTCTAATGCCCACTATCAGAGTCGAACTGATACAATAACAACGTTCTTGGCGTTGCCCCTCTGCCTAATTGGGGTAAGTGGGCGTATAAATCTTTCGATTTAATGCACCCGACAAGATTTGAACTTGCAAGGGCTTACGCCCATAAGATTCTTAGTCTTACGTGTATTCCTGTTCCACCACGGGTGCTTATAGTGTACCCGAAGAGATTTGAACTCTCACGCTTTCGCAGTAGCTTCTAGGGCTACCGTGTCTTCCATTCCACCACGGGTACATATAGTACGCCATGACGGATTCGAACCGACACTGAATCGCTTTTAAGGCGATTGCCTCTACCTAATTGGGCTAATGGCGCATATCAGCTATTCAGTTGTAAGCTCCTAAGTCGGAGCAAGCGTAATCGCATACGTAACATAATTTTAATCTCCTAATCTATATTGTTATAAATAATTCTTCATTTACTGGGGTGAACTGCCATAGTCACTTTATTGATATGTTTAACAATCAATAACAACCTGCATATCAAAGTGACTATAGTATGTTACAAGGAAAACCCTTGACTATTCGTTGTTCACCTTCTCCGAATAGATTTCTCTTAAATAATCTGATTGTTAATTATTTAAGATTAGAGCTGGACAAGGGATTTGAACCCTCAACCTTGACCTTACAGGGGTCCTGCACTACCGTTGTGCTAATCCAGCAAAATGTATAAGAAACGCTAACTTACACCATAAGGATATTCCTCATTCGTCCTATTTGACGGAACTTAGCCTTACTTTTCATATAAGAAAATAGGAATCCTTATATTCGCTTTTTAAAAGCCTACGACAGAAACCGAGTCTGCAACCTATCGCTTACGAGGCGATTGCTCTGCCTATTGAGCTACGTAGGCATATATTGATTTGACAAAGACCTAGTGGGTGTGATGGGACTTGAACCCACAACCTTCGGTTTAAGAGACCGTTACTCTGCCATTAAGTTACACACCCATATCATTAGAATTTGGTTTTTAATGGTCAAGTTGGTAAAGTTCTCCCATTATCTCACATTAACCTACGGTGATTTGAAAACCACTCTCGTCATTATCCATAGTTAATATGTTTACATTACCAAATTCTAATCAGTGCATCCGAAGGGACTCGAACCCTCAAAATCTCTTGATTAAAAGTCAAGTGCCTTACCATTTGGCTACGGACGCATAATGCGCCCGATGGGTACTGCCCCCACATGCTCCTGATTAAAAGTCAGGTGTATTACTTGTCTACCACAGACGCTAAATGCTTATCTTCTTTTGTTTTATTGTCTTTTGCTTTTGTTTTCGTTTCATTGTTTTATCCTCTTATAAATTATAATATATACAAATTTTAGTTAGTTTCAAGCAAGTAACGAGAATTGAACTCGCATCTTATCCTTGGCAAGGACACGTCATAACCATTAGACCATACCTGCATTTGGACTTAGGTAAGTGTTCACGCAGTACGGAGTCGAACCGCTCTCTTTGTTTCCAAAGCGTCCCACCACAGGACTAACCGCATTACTAACTCACCATATCCTAGCGACTCTAAAGGGAATCGAACCCTTATCTTCGGAGCGACAGTCCGACATAATAGCCGTTATACCATAGAGCCATATAGCGACCCGTATGGGAATTGAACCCATCTGAATTTCTACCGTGACAGGGTAGCGACCACACCATGTAGTCCTACGGGCCATATTAAATTTAAATCGGTAGGATAGGACTCGAACCTATGATGTTTACCGCATGGGTGGCGCATTTACAGTGCGCTGCCTTCGCCACTAGACTACCTACCGCTATAAATGAGTGCGGTAGGACTCGAACCCACAATGCATTTGCCACAGAATTACACTCTGCTGCGATACCAATTCCGCTCACGCACCCTTATTTAGTGAGTGTGGTAGGACTCGAACCTACAATGCAAATTGCCAGAGGGTTACGGCCTCCTGCGATACCAATTCCGCTCACACACCCTTACTCCCCCGTCTTGGAATCGAACCAAGTTGACTCGTAAGAGTGGCTGCTTTACAGGCAGTCCGTTCTCCATAAACGTCTAACGAGGGTTATCAATAATAGTTGTTATAGTAATAGTAATAATCGCCTTTCATAATTTTTATCTCCTTTATTTCTATACTTTCACTTTATTTCTTTCTTTTATACTAAGGTGTCTTTCTGACTTCGTGGTATCACCCACTACAAGGTATCTCACCTGTACGAAACTTGCTATGGTTAGCTACGCCATATTTGTTTCTGTAATTCATAACATCTATAGCTATTATAAATTATACGCTTAGTATAAGTTTTTCCCTGTACTGCGCCACAGTTAAAACTTACAAAAACTCTTAGCACAATGGAGTATATGGGAATTGAACCCATCTGATTTTCTGTTTGCAAAACAGATGACCACCCCTTGCAGTCCCATACCCCTTATTAGTGGATACAGGTGGGATTTGAACCCACGACATCCTGCTTGCAAGGCAGGCGTTCTCCCAACTGAACTACTGACCCATAATCTCTGGCTGACTACGGTTGTCATTTAATTCTACCTCGTTACGATAGAAACCATACTTGCTGGAATCGGACTTGAACCGACACTCTTTCGGGTATGAACCGACTGCTTTCGCCAATTAAGCTATCCAGCATTATCTAATATACACAAGTCTTTGTACGAAGTACCCCCTCTGTGGAGAACTCGAATCTCCTAACCTCTTGGCCGCTCGCAGAGGGCATTTTTCACAGTTTCAACGGAGTCTTGCAAGTACTCCTCCGCATGCGTCAAATCTGTTTTCTAAGACAGATGTATGCATCCACCACATCTTATACTTCCTCGTCTGAAGCCCTCGTACAAACGCTTGTATATATTAAATTGTTAGTCGGAAAGACAGGATTTGAACCTGCACCCTCTGGCATCCAAAGCCAGCCGTCTACCAATTGACTTACTTCCCGTTATCTCCAAGATATAATCTAACAGCGCTACTCAATTATATCTCTGATGTATCCAAGGACCTAGTACATCCAAATCCACTGTGTTGCAACACTTCCAAACCGTAGTAAGGTAATATAGCGGTGGCTTCTACTACAAGTCGAAAACGTCTGACTCGAACAGCTCTTCTATCTCCCGAAGATAGTGTGCTACCATTACACTACGTTCTCGTGGGTCACGCCCTATCATATACAAAAAGTCACGTTCACTTTTCGGACTACTCGAATTTTCAGTCATGACTCCTTCCATTCTTTCATCATAGGACGATTTGTAGTCCTACCTTTAGTGCGGTGTAAGGGACTTGAACCCCTAGTAACCTATTCGCTTCTTGCTTGTAAGGCAAGTACTCTCCCAGTTGAGTTAACACCGCAAATCTAAATGGTTTTCCCCTTTATTAAAAAGGTTTAAAACTCTTAAAACCCTAAATATCGGATTGACAGGACTTGAACCTGCGACCTCTTGTTCCCTAAACAAGCGTTCTCCCCAAACTGAACTACAACCCGTTAATTCATCCTGAGAATACAGATGTATAACAATACGCTTTTAAACCCTTATGTTTTAGATTCTTTTCCACAACCCTATTCGGATTGTACGTATCAGGTATGCCTTTTTATAGGTGGCGTTTCCTATTTCACATAGAATTACTCGATTTACTTTTCAACCTTAAAAGAGTTGTACATTCTCTCATAATGCCTACTTTTTCAATCAAATGTTGTCACCTTGCGAGTTTCAACACCCCATATTACATCTCTGCTATGGGCTTAATACCCTTTCATTCTATGCGCCTACTGACTCTTGCTTCTGGCGATTTCTACTGGATTTGAACCAGCAACCTATTGTTTTTAAGACAACTGCTCTGCCATTTGAGCTAAAAAATCAGTTTGGCTGTAGATGTGCAGTAGGTTTAGTTTCGTTTCCTTTTGAGATACAAAATGCTAAACACCTACAATATGCTTTCCTTTGCAATCGTACTCACACTGTCTTTCGACTAGATACCGCCCTTATCTGCTAAACTCGGACTTATTATCTTCTGGATGCTTAATTATCATAGAAATTTGTTTTGCATGATTATTAGCCTTTGCGAGGCACTATACTCAGCATTTCGCCATTATATAGCTTTCTCATAATCCATCTCTCTACAACAGTGAGTCCATCTTTGATGAACTTAGATACCTTTTCAGTACCTATTAAAGCAAACATTGTATACTCTTACCATTAACACCTAAGTATTATTGGCGAATGACTTGCCTTTCATTCTTTCGGTATGTTACCACACCATATAGGCGTATACACCTTAGAGCGGCTAACGAGATTTGAACTCGCACAACCAGTTTGGAAGACTAGTATGCTCACCATTACATCATAACCGCATATTCTATTGAGCGGCTTAGACGGGACTTGAACCCGTAACCCCACGCTTAACAGGCGCATGCTCTGCCGATTGAGCTTCTAAGCCATTTGTGGCTAAAGGAAGTGCCTGTTTTCCATTTAGCCTTATTTAATTAAGACTCCTTTCTTTAGAATAATCACCAGTAAGCGACTTGAACGCTCATTTCCAGCTTGAGGGGCTGGCTTCCTCACCATTTAGAAGAACTGGCGTTATAGAGACCCCTACGAGAATCGAACTCGCATTTCCACCTTGAAAGGGTGATGTCCTCACCGTTTAGACGAAGGAGCCATACAAAAAGCTTACTACAGATTTGAACTGTTGTCGCAAGATAATAACAAGGTCCTATACTCAAACGTATCCGTTCTCTATTGTTACTTTCTCCCACGCTTTATTATCTACTTTACATGATACTTCTAAAGTCACGCCTGCAGACGTTTGTTTATTTTCTCATGTGCTATGCCATTCCATATAAGTCTATGTATCTCCTGCAGAAAATATCATATCCTTTTGGCAAGTAAGCCATATTATTTATTTAGAGTGGACGGTACCCGAGTTGAACGGGTCTCTAAGGATTTTCAGTCCCTCGCTCTCACCCTTTAAGCTAACCGTCCATATTAGACGGTTCTAAATCGAACTTTCATACTATTAATCTCCTTACTCTCTGCAAGTATCTCTTTCAATTATCTCTTTTAAGGTGTGCCTGTTACCTTAAAATTGGTATTAAAAAAGGGATTGCTTACAGTTATTTGTAAACAATCCCGGTAATCTTCACCTAATATCTTCCTTTGTAGTTCCTTATAGTTTTAACATCGGAATTGTTTACTTTTAAACCTAATATTCGCTTCTTTTCCTTCAAGTTCTGGATAGAGGGGCGCAAACCCAAAATTGGCGTACTCTAAGCCAACGTAATCTGTAGTAAGGTTACGATTATTCAGTGTATCGACCTTATTCAATTTTGACCACATTGACTGCATCATAGTTTTAATCTCCAATCTCTTGTTTACATTTCTCTCTCGTTGTTACTTATTACTTGTTATTACTAACTATACTTAATATCGGATAATATGTCAAGTTTCACAAGCCAATGTGCTGACTTTTTATCTCTTATTAAATACTAAAAAAGAAGTGCTTATCTTTATAACTGACCACAATAGGTGCTTGCGCACCGCCATCTGACCGATTGGATACGGTTCTGCGTTCATATTGTAATCAGATATAAGGACAGGCACTTCCTTTATCTGTATATTACTCTAACATACATTCCTTTATTTGTCAACAACTTTTTTAAAAAAGTTTTGAACTTTTAGAAACTTAACGTTTCTGAGTGGAATTGAGGGGAGTCGAACCCCTGTCCAAAACAACGTCCATACATAATCTACGTGGGTAGTCACGGTTTACTTTACAATGGTACCTTGGTGGTCGTGACCCCTCCATAGTACTCAAGGTATAGTAAATTTTCGTCCGATAGCTACTATCATCACCATCAGCTTATTTGTATTTGTTTGAGGTCTAAAGCGTTACCTACAACTAGTCTACTTTAGCCGTTAAACCTACCATTTCAGGTAGGTCGCTACTAAGCTCTTATCAAGCTACAGCAGCAAGAGGTCTATTATCGAACTCTATTGTTTGGTGTATTTTAAAAAGGATAACACCGTCCTTTCCACGCATACATATCTCAGATTGCCCTGTCGAAACCTTTACAACCCCATGTATGTACTTTAAGGTCAGTTAACCGCACATCTTAACAGAAAATATACTACTGTTGGTTTTTGCTACCTATAATAGCAGGTGTGGGATTTGAACCCACGTCTAAGGGTTATGAACCCCTCAAGGAATCCGCTCCTCCAACCTGCGTTATTTGCTTGCTTTAACAATATAACATTAAAGCAAACAGTTGTCAACACTTAATTTACTAATTTATAAAAAATATTTTCTTTACCTACTTTACCAAATCCTTTTCTTATATGATATTCCATTTCTTCTTTTCACTAGGCGTAACTAATCTATAATATGCCCCTTTTGCAGAAGATATTGGTGGAAACGCATAATTCTCAGGATGCAAAACACCTATAGATAAGTAATCATTCTCAGGTTTATAGTCTACGACTACACCTAATGTATCTTCCTCTTTCTCATTTTTATCTAAGTATTGTTTCTTAGCAACTACAACATCTCCAACAACAAACAATACAATATCTTTCATTTCAAAAAATGCACCGGGAATACCCATATAAGTTAGCTGCTTATCCTTATCCATCAAAGGTGAACCTATTACTTTAAAAACAATTTGACTAGGACAAGAACCATCACTCTTATCAAAATAACCATATTGCAATAAATCAGAATGTTTATTAATAGTATCTTGTATAAATTTATTACAAGGTCTATTGCTTTTCCATTGCAAACTTATTTGTCCTTGTGGCCATATTGTTATAGGATAAACCTCTGTAGAACCTGACTTCCATGTATTTGTATATAAATTCTTTTGTACAAAAGCGTCATCTTTTAATGACCTAATAAATGCCATAACTACACTATCTCTTGCATTTTGAACCATGATTATTCTCCTTACCACATATCAGCAGCACTAATATGAACTCCTTTCTCATTATGGTGTTATTTCTTTCTGCTTATGGGCTAAACAATATTCTACTTTTCTCATTACTACATTAGGGTCTTTATTTCCTAATAATTTATAATCATGTAATTCTTCTATCTTAGCATTTTTAGGCAAACCTAATTTCTTTCTCTGTCTATCACAATAAGCTTTATCAAAAAGCATACCTTTATACCAATCTGTTTCTATATAAGCTATCCAAAAATCATTAGCTAACTGTCTATCCTTGTCTCTAAATTTCAACTTATATACTACACAATGCAAGTCCTTTGTTTTTACTTCATAATAATATTGGCTATCATTTTCACCATACTTCCATTTTAATTGATTACCTGCCATAACATACTCTCCTTTATCTATTAGTTAATCTATTTAAATCCCAAACAATATACTCACTAGTTTCTACTACTACATTACCTTCTTTATGTCTTGGTCGTGCTAATAACATATAATTCTGCTGATTTAAAAAATAATTTCTTACTTGCTCATATAATAATTTATTGCCTAAATAAGCATTTTCTCCTACTAATGATGTTAATAACACCGCACCATACCCTTGTTCTCGTTGCCTTTGTATAGCGATTTCTATTTTTCTTATCAAATTATTTAATGAATCATCTGCATCTAGTTTAGCTAAATCATATTTTAAATAAGATATATTGCTTACATACCAACAACCATTCTGTATACCCTCTATTATTTCCTTTAAAGAAATACTTGTAGTATTTTTACCCTGATACTTAAAAGTTATACCTTTGCTATCTCTATGTACAAACTCTATTCTCTCTACTGGTCTACCCAAAGAAGATTTGGTTTTTGATTTATTCTTATTTCTATCATTTAATAATTTTAATTCATTATAGGTCATAATCAAAATCTCCGATTTATTTTATATGGTCATGTTCGTATCAAAACTACATTTTATCTCAAGAAAAAGATATTACATCAGTTTTGAATTTATGAAACTAACATAATATCTAAATCTCTAAATGTAATCTGAAGTTTTTATTTTCTGCCTTCGGCTTTATACGTTAGGCATTCACAGGAAATACCCCTGCTTTCTTTACTTTGCTTATAATCTTATGACCTTCTTCGTCTTTAATTCTCGTTAAACGTACAATCTTCCACATAGAATACTCAGATTCTACCCTATTCTTTGCGCTTTCTTCTGTACGTGCTACTACATAAGCTCGCTGTTGTGTTGCTCCTTGTGTATGCTCTTTATTGGTAAAATATACTATCTCATAAGCATGTAAACCATTATATTTCTCTTCTTTTTCAGGTTCAGGTTTTACTTTCTTCTCTACCTTTGGAGCAACTTTTTTCTCTTCTATAGGCTTAACTATTTTCTTTTCAGGTTGTTTTACTTCCTTCTTTTCCTCTTTCTTTACGTGTAACATAGAACCTCCTTATCGTCTGCTTGCATATCTATCTTCATATGTTTCCCATGTAAGTTTTCTAAATCCTTGCACAGGGTCTCCATAACTACGTCCTCTACAACTCTCATAAGTATCTTTACAAGTAGGTGAAATCAATTTTAATGGATATTTCAAACAGTCAACCTGATTATCATAACAACCTATATCAATACCTATCTTACGATTGATGTCATCATGAGTACAACCCCTTTTAATGACCTCTAAAATATTACGTGGATATGCACCAATATATTTAGTCTGTTTAGGACAATTAAACCATGCTACTAGACCGTATAAATCAGCTTCAACATCACCTAAAGAAATCTTTTGTCCATCAGGAGATACATAAAAAGCATTATGATAATGATTTATATAGCCATAATCAAAATACTTATCCTTTATATAACCCCCACCTAAATGTTGTGGAATTAAAATCTTTAAACCATCACCCATAACAAAATTGGCTTGCTTAGTACAATAGTCAGCTCTCAAAAAACTAAAACAACCCATCTTAGTTCTCCTTTACTTTATAAAACCACGCCAATTAGTTAATTTACTTGGATTCGTAACAACAAAAATGCCAAGTGCTACAGAATTTACAAGACTTTGTACCTTTAGTGATTGATTAGTACTTAGCACAACATTATCCATCTGTACACTCTTAGGTGATGTATTAACCGCTATTATTGTAACAGGTGTATAATTTTTTGTTCTCTTTACCTTCTCATTTTGGGCTTTAAACTGCTTATACGTCATTTCCATAATAAGTGTCCTTACCTTTCTAAACTTACCTCTTTCCATATTTGGTAAGCCCATAGCTTGCCAAAACTTCCTCCACAGGCTTATGTATCTTCTCTGTATTAAAATCAAATGTCATAAGACCCATCTGCCCTGTTTGATTATTTTTACCTAATGCAATTTCCTTATGCATACCAATCTGTTTGCCTTTGAAAAAGGATTTACCAAAACTTAACTTACCACCGCCAAATCCTTTATTAGTTGCTGTGCTTATATCTTGAACAGTAAAACTACCATTTGGATAAACAGTATATACCGCTTTAAACATTCTCTGCTCATCAGTTATACCCGGTGTACTAGCTACTATTGCATTTTTCCAATTCCATACACACTCAAACTGATTAGCTTGTGGTGTTGATGTATTACGAACCTCAAAAGGCCATCTAATATCACTATTAAAATACATAGCTACCTGATTTATCATTGTCTGAAAATCCATTATTCTACCTCTTTCCTTAAATAAACTCTAGTTCTCAGTAACTTAATATATCTTCTGTTTAAAAGCATTACCACTTCTTTTCTGTAATATTTCAAACTGTAACTGTCTAACTAATTGCTCTATATCTTTTGTAGTTGTAAAGAACTCTACTCCTAATAATGTTCTGCCACCTACCCAATTATCCATTATTCTTACTACTTTTCCTTGTACGTCTATCTCATCTCTTGACTTCTCAAATTTTATATAAGCATTGATTTTATCGCCTATTTGTATTTGATGATGTGGGTCTGATATAACTAAGGCAGCCCCTAAATAAGAAATATCTCTACAATAACCGCTAACCTCATTATGTATAGCTGGTGTATGTAATTTAATATTATAACCACAATCTACTCTAAATGCTCTTCTGTGGTTTACAGGTATTGCCAACTGACGTGAACATAGCAATAATCTATTATTCTTACCATCATAACCTATATTATTTATATTAAACACATATAAGCGTTTATCTTCTTTATTATGATACTCTAATGATAAGTTTACATTATCAAACGAAACTCTTTGATTATCTTGATATACTGGTTCTACAAATAATCCAAAGCCATATTTTGTTTCTTTCTGTGGTGCTGCAATTATTTTTGTAGGAAAATTCACACGTTTATTACCACAATTAACTATTAAAATACAGTCATCTCCTATAACACAATTACTTATATTTTTCATACCTCGCAGACTCCTTAATCTAACGTTGGGTCTGTCTTTAATGCCTCCTGTACCCTTTGTCTTTGCATCATTTTTATAGATTCTACTGCACACATATACATAAGTGCCATCTCTCTTGTATCAGGATTACCTAAATCACACTTGTTTGCAAGCATCTCAAAATGATGCATGGCTTTCTCTGCTGTTGATTTAGAAATAACTAAACCCCTACAATATAAAGTTCCTGTAGCTTTATCGTAATGTGAACCATCATACTTTGTTTGCGCAAAATTCGCAGCTCCCATACTTGCAGCTAATTGATTAATTAAATTCTCTCTATTCTCCATTATCTTAACCTTTTCGTATTCTTAACTCACTATCGTAACTTATACCCAACAATAAGAGGGCTATTTTACATAGTCATAATATAGTAGCCCTCTATTTTGCTTATTTACTTATGCTAAACATTAACCTATAACTTTTCTTACCGCCTCTAATACTCTGTCTGCTTGGAATGGCTTTACAATAAAGTCCTTTGCTCCACCTTGAATAGCCTCTATAACCATAGCCTGTTGCCCCATAGCACTACACATAATACATACTGCATTAGGGTCAATAGCCTTAATTTCTTTTAAAGCTGTAATTCCATCTTTCTCAGGCATTGTTATATCAAGGGTAACTAAATCAGGTTTAAGTTCTTTAAATTTAGCTACACCGTCATTACCATTAGCACCTTCGCCTACAACCTCATAGCCATTCTTAGTGAGAATATCTTTTAACATCATTCTCATAAAGGCTGCATCGTCAACAACTAATACTCTCTTACCCATTAACGTAAACCCCTTTCTCTCTTTATATTAACTATATTGTGTACTAATATAGTTTAAGACAATCTAAATATAACACAAAATTATCTACAAATAAAGTTTTTAGGCAAATTAAAAAAATACGTATTTTTAATTTTAAAAATTTCTAACTAAATTAAAACTAACAAAAAAGGCGTAAGAAATTTACATCCCTACGCCTTTATCAATATTTAGTTGGCTTTAAATACTTATCAATAATAACGGTTCTATCACAAGATACTGTTCCTACATTTCCTGTTGGATATTTAAATGTGGCTGTCACTTCTGCTGACAAAACTCCTGTGGTAGCGTCTGCACCATAAATCTTTACATCTAAATTAGTAATATTAGCATTAAGATTGGTTGTTAAGTATTTTACGAAGTTTTCCTTCAATTTAGCAGTTGTACGCTCTGGCTCTGTCTTGCTCGTGTCCTCTGACCCAAAAGATACTGTTAAGCCTTTACCTACTTTATTCTCTAGGTAATCATTAAAAGCAGTATCTTGGGTGTAGTATTCTGCGTAGTCCTCCTGTAGCATCCGTACAGCAAATTCCATAGATTCCTCTAAATTTTGCTGTACGGTATCACTATAGGAAGTATAGCTTATAATCGAACTAAGAATCGCCACTAGTAAAATCATTGAGAAAAACCCCGCATACATTGCTACGGATATTCTCATAGAAATTACCCCTTAATTACTGCTTACCCTGATTCTCAATCTCAGTAGCAGCGTTCTGTAATGACTGATTTACGATAGACTGTGCGCCTGATGTAAACTGGTCATAAGTGTTTGTAATATCTGCCTTACCCTTTGTGCTGAAATAAACAGCAAGTGCAATAAGAACTGCTACTACAATGATTACTACGATTACAAGACCGTATTCCTCTAAAAACGCCTTCATGTGAAGTCCTCCTTAATTAAATAAAAATATTATGTATTGGCGTACCAATAGTTGCTATAACAAATGTGTACTGGCCACATCCATTATCTAAATTAATGATTCTGCTTACCCTGATTATCAATCTCAGTAGCGGCATTTTGTAATGACTGATTTACAATAGATTGTGCGCCTGATGTAAACTGGTCATAAGTGTTTGTAATATCTGCCTTACCCTTTGTTGAGAAGTAAACAGCAAGTGCAATAAGAACTGCTACTACAATGATTACTACGATTACAAGACCGTATTCTTCCAAAAACGCTTTCATTAGATAAATTCCTCCATTTTACATTAAATAAACTTTAGTTTCTTTATAATAAATTGATTGTTATATCAACTATTACCAATTCGGTGTTGTGTCATCATCAACATTTTGCAAATATTCAGGATTTTCTTTGTAACCATCTCTATGCTCATTCTGTATTTCGCTACCACCTACATTTTCTACATTAGGGTCTGTAAAATCTGAATACTCGTTTCGCACAAAAATATCATTCTTATTCTTGATAATCATAGCCACCGCAACCATTGCTCCAATTACGATTACGGCTAACATTACCATTCCATATTCTTCCAAGAATTTCTTCATGCTATACTCCTTACGCTGAATAACCACTTATCGGATAGTATTGTGTACCAAATATAGGAATACTATAAATATAGATAAAGTCTATTTTATAAATACTGTTGTATATAAAGGTTTCATCCTCACTTGCAATATTTGAGTCTACTGCTGTGATAGGTTGACGTGTAATACAATAAGTAAATCCGTAATGATGGTCTGTTAAAAATCCATTGCTCATGTATTTAGGGTCACTAGTTAACACATTATTGCGGGATGGTACTATTGCACCATTAGAGGCTTGTACCTCCGCTCTAATATCATTGTAAATTCGCCTTGCTTGCACTATATTTAAGTTCAATGACGTGAATGATATAGCAATCATAGCTATCAAAGCAATTATTAAAATTAAAGCATAAGATTCAATTACTTGACGCATTGCAACCCTCCTTCATGGGCTTATTCTTCCACATTCTCTGTATCTTCACTATTATCTGTATCGTTGTTACTTTCTGTGCTAGAAACATTCTCTGTATCTTCGTTAGTTACTGTTTCTTCATTAGCTACTGTTACTTCACTTTTTGCTTTGTCATTCTCAGTTTCTTCCGTAGCTTTCTTCTCAGCTTCGGCTTCGGCTTCTGCTCTTTCCTCTTTTTCTTCCTCTTGCCATGCTTGTACGGCTGCTAACTTTGACTCTGCAAGTGAATTTAATACTTCATCACCTGTAAGTCCACTATAATCAGCTACTTCTGACTTAAGTAAATTTTTTTCTGTAGGAGTTGTATCTACTTCCTTACCCTTTAAAACTCCCTCTTCATAGTTTTCTTCATATACTTCCAAACTACGATTTACTTGTCTACGTGGTGTTGCTACAAACATTTTTGTCATCTCAGCTTTCATAGCTGCGTTATCTGCATTTCCAATCACCACATTACCATTAACACGATAAATGACTTTAAATTTATGAGTTAAATCGGTCTTAAACTTAATACCATTTGTGCCATCATAAGAACCATCATTTAATCCCAAATCTAAAGGACCTGTCTGAGCGTCCGTAATGATTTTATTACCCAAATCGTCTTCAATAAACGAAAGCGTACCATCTAAATCTGAGTCCCAATACCATGTACCATTAAGATAAAAATAAGTATCTCCATAATAATCGTCATAGTCATCTGCTGCTAATGTACTACTATCAACTTGATTTCTCTGTTCATATTGAGTTCTTGTAGTATGCTTATATCCATCTGGTGAACTATTATCAACTATCTTATTACCGTACTTATCTACTTCTATAACATCTTCATCAGGTGCAAGCCTACCCGTTATAGAAGTAACACCTTCGTCTGACTCTGGATAAATTAACTTTGGTGTATAATCTATTACTGTTATTGTTATATCCGAAACTGATACCCCAGAACCTCTTACTTTTACCTTATCTAACAAAAAATCTGCGGTTAATGTATATATAGCAGGCGAAACACTTGTTGAATTTCCATCTGCGTCCTCTTTTACCTCTACTTGTGTACTTGTTTGATAATCTGTATCAGTAAGTTTATATTGTTTACCATCATCATTTGCTATATTGTCAAAATAAAAATCAGGTAATTCAAGGCTATCTAAGTTTTCATCTAACGTATCTCGACCATAGTTAGTTTCTGCGTCTGTAACAGGACTTACATATTGCATAGAACTCTTTAACATATTAACTATGCTTGTTTCGCTATCACGTCTTAACATAACTTGTAGCACGAAGAAAAATACTAATGCACCTACTATGGAAACTACAACAAACGCATATTCTTTTAACATATTTTGCATAGCATTTTCTCCTTTCTTAGGTTGGCTACTTCCCTATTAAAACTTCATTTTCATCAAAGGTATAAAAAGTAACGCCTATTTTAATTGTTTTACCTTGTACCATTTCATTATTTGAGTCAAAATAATAAATTTTATCGTAGTTCTATAGGTTCTGGATTTATAGGCTCAATGCTAGGTTGTTTAAACCCACCATTTGACACAATTTCTTGTGCTACAATCAACTCTTCTTTAGGAACACCAGTTAAATTAGATGTCATATTCAATTCATACTCTGCATACCATGTTGGTAATTTCACAAATAAGTAGAAAAATACAAACATAGCAATTATAGTTATCATGACAAATCCATATTCTTGTAAAAAAGCGTTCATAATTATAACCCCCATGTTGCCCATATTTGACCTGTCAAAATATAATTAAGTACAGTCATAAGCAACCCAATTATTCCTGAAGAAAGGATTATCATTATAATGGTTGAACCATACTCTTCTAATAATGCTCTCATAACTACTCCTTAGAAAGGTAATGTTACATTGTTCTGCATAAATGTTGTTGAAATCTGTAAGAATAGCATAAGGTCTAACAATAACTTTAATACTGCAAACAACATAGGCAACAATGTTAAAGTACTGAAACCAGCTAATGAGTCCTCATTTCTCAACTTCTCTTCTGCAATTGACAACTGTGAATTCTGCTCAATTAAGTAATCCAACTGTGCTAACATATCCTCTGTACCAAACTGTGATATTGAATACAGATAATGTACAGACATCTTTAAATCAGGTGTATCAAAATCTTTAAGGAACTCGTTATAAGGTCTCATGCTATTAGGGTCTTTATCAATATTATCTAACAGCGTACAAACCTCATCTTTTAAAATAACAGGACATGTATCTACACTCTTTACTATTGCCATGTGTGTATTCTCTGTTTGTAACTGTAAAACAAGGCTACGTATCCAAGCAGGGAACATCTTATTTACTTCTCTTACTACATGGTGTACAGCTTGATTTTTACGAATACCATCCATAAATACTACGTATAACATCAATAACGCTACTGGCAAGATTATCCAATAAACTTTATACCAAACTGCAAAGAAAATAAGTGGTGCCATTACACAAACTTTAATAATAGCTGGCTTTACATGGTTCTTCTTGTTATACTTAGAAATGTACTTCATATCCTCTAAAGCCCGCTTTGTTGTTTCTTTATCTGTTTCAAAATCCAAATAAGATACACCAACTCTTGCTGTTGCCATAATATAAAGGACAATACAAGCAAGTAATACGCCTAATGTACCCAACTGATAAGCAGCTTGTGGAACCATCTGGTCTAAGTAATCAGCAGGTATCATATTAACCATAAGACCGCAAGATAACATAGCTAACAAAATACTTACTACGATTTTACCCTTAACACTCTTTCTTTCTTGCTGATACTGTAATATTCTTGATGACCATTCTCTTATATCGGTAAGCAACATATTTAAGGACCTGTCGCTTTCACCACCATTGTATTCAACCTCTAATAAATAGTTATGTAATAACAACATACGAGAACAATCATACTCTTCTTGCATAATACCTAAAGCCTTCTCATATATCTTTGAGGTTGTCATATCATTATCTATAATGTTTATCATTTTATCCGTTACACGTTTGATATTTCCTGTTGATACATTATGTACATCAACCAACGCTTCACGAATTTTATTACTCTTATGGAACGCATATATTAACTGTTCCATGTAATTTACCGCTTCATTAAACCTCATTTTCTCAAAATCAGCTTTGAAGTGAGTAATAATCATCATAGGTAAAGAACAAATAAAGAATAATGCTAAAACTACACAATAAATTGGGTCTAATCTTAATAAAACACCAGTTATAAACGCTGCAAATATCAAAACACCTACTAAAGTGAAAATATTACCTAATGTAATATTAAATCCCATCTGTGCAACTTCGGCTTTTAAATAAGAGATTTTAAAGTATCTTAAAAATTTCTTGAATTTCTTTTTCATTGCATACCCTCCTATTAGTCGATATATGTATACTTGAACGGGTCTGCAATTCCAGCCTTATTAAACTTCTTCATGTAATAGTCACTGAAGGTTTCACCTGTCAACTTACCATCATCAACAAGCATTACACATTTGTTCTCATCATTTTCTCTATCAAAATAACAAATCTGAGATACCCAACGTGTTATCTTACCTGTCTTTTCATCCTGTGCTTTATCAATAAGAATACCTATATCAAAGAAAGTATAGATATTGTTCTTTACTGACTCTCTATCTTCAAGCTGACCCATCATGTTAAGAATACGCTCTGGTATCTTTTGTACATCATCTGTATGCAAAGTTGTTAAACACTTTGCACCAGTTGATACAGACTCAAGCAGATATTTAACCTCGACAGAACGTGCTTCTGAAAGCAAAATCCACTGAGGTAACAATCTCAATGATGCCTTGATAGCGTCTGAATATGTAAATGTTGTATCATTGACCTTAAATTCAAGTGCATCCTTCTCAGGGTTAATATCTTTATAGTGCAATTCCAATGTATCTTCTATGGTAATTACACGCTCATAATCTCTAATATAGTTAGTTAAGAACTTTACTAACTCTGTCTTACCTACACCGGGAAGTCCAACAACAATTATATTGTTATGTGCTTTAACAGCATTAGACATAATATTTGCAACTTCTACTGAACAGTATTCACCATTTCTAATACTCTCCATGAAGTTAATACGCTTAACCGCAGGTGTCTTTCTTATGGAAATAGCTTTACCTGTATGTGAAACAGACTCATGAATAACCGTAATACGTAATTCCTCTGTCTCAGCTTCAAGTCTTGCTGAATATTTATTAAACCCTTTACTTACTACGTTAGATACACGAGTTGCAAAGGTATCTACAAAGTCCTTATCTAACTTAACTTCTGATAAGTAACGACCTTTTGTAATATCATCTATCCATAACTGTGAACCATTCCAGTTAATATCGGTTACATTTATATCTCTGATGAACGGTAACAAAGGACCATAATTTTCCTCTTTCATAATACCGATTGAGTAATCATGTTTCCTTCTTGCCTTTACCTTTTTCTTAATCTTGTTACCTTGAGCATCCTTCTTCTTGGTCTCAATCTCAAACATTCCGTTTTCGTCTACAAGACCTGTAAAGGTTTCCTCATCATCAATAAGGACAACGCCCTCGTCTGCGTCAAACTCAACGCCCAAAGTACCCAATGCTTGCGCATCTACATCTGCAAGAGTTAATGCTTCTTCATCTTCAATCTCAGCAATAACTGGTGCTTCTGTGTTCATTACCTCATTCTGTTGCTCTGTCTCAACATTTGGATTAGTAAGATTCTTATCAGACATAATAAATTAACTCCTATCGTAAAATTTACGGAACGTCCTTAATGGCGCACGAAAAATAAGGCACCAAGTTTATCAACTCTCTCCGTACTTTTGTTTAATTTACATTCAATTCATCTGTTAGGAAATCAACTTAATATGTATAGAAAAAACTTATAGATTAACTCAAAATATTACGTAAGAACGGTTAATTAGATGTGATACTCATTTAACCTATTTATAATCATATCATACTCATTATAGCCCCGCAAGTCGATTTGATATTTTTTCAACTCTTTTGGGTTCTGTTTGGGTTGTTTTTTCAAAATATCGCCATAAACTGTAACAAAATTACCTCTCTTTTTGATTTTTGTGATGTTTTTCAAGGTAACCTTGGCAGTACAATCCTTTACATTATAAATATTATTATCTAATTCATAAGTAATTAAAACCTGCTTATCCTGAAATTCGATACTAGCGTTCTTCTGAAAGTTATAGTATATATCGACAAATTTACCCCAAGCCCAACATATAAGTGCTATGCTAAAAGAAATACACATTACGCTATAACTCTTCTTGACACAAAAAACAATGCCTACTATTACTGAAATTAACATCACAAAGATGAAAATAGGCATTGTACTAATTACTTTTGTTGGTACTGTATGTAATTTACTTTCATCTCTTTTAATTATATTATCCATATCTATATCACCATTCAGCTTTCGTATATTAACAATCTATATTTGATTTGTCAAGGGAATTTTTACATTCCCTCGACTTTATCATATACAGGTAATTCACCCTCTTCTACCTCTGTAATACTTGAAACGCAAATTTCATCAAATAAACAATCGTGTGAATACCTACTCTGTAAATTACCTGTTCCTGTAATTCTTGTACCCGGTGTCATCTTTGCTACTAATCTGGCAAGACTATACCATGCTTGGCAATATAAGTAACTTGATTTATCATTACTTCTCTCATATTTTACTACAAATGAAGTAATATCTATTGTGTCATCATTATAACTCTTACGCTGCTTTGGTGCAGAATAAATCAAAATATTATATAGATTAACTTCATTTCTCATAGTCTCAGGTACAGATTCAAGCACATCTATATGACGTGCCAGTATATAAATCTTACGATAATATGGATATTTGTCTGTATTATCAATATTATCTATCTTTATACTTCTTAACTCTCCTGAAACGCTAAGTACATCTCCTACATGAAGGTCAAGTCCTAATGAATTAGGGTAATTTAAATTTATTATACCCTTCTTTGTCTTTGTACTCTGAAACTCTACATCAACTGCATATATTGACTCAATACCATACTGCTTAATTACTACAGGTTCTGTCTTAACAACGCAATCCAAAAATACTTCGCACAAAATCTTTCCCATATCGTTACACCATCCTATATTATATAAATTATTTCTTTAGCTATCTCTACGCTTTTTTATAAAACTTACTATAAATGTTACAATATAATAAGCTAGGAAAACCAACCATAATATATATAATATTATCTTATAATCGGAAGAATTTATATGAAGTATCTTAGTTACATCTGAAGTCAAAATTCCTAATATTTGAGTAGTTTCTAAACAACCTAAAGTACGTGAATCAGAGCTGTTGTTACGGTTATCCCCTAGTACGAATACGTTTCCTTGAGGTACTGTTAAATTTATTTCAAAATTATCATGAACCCATTCCTTTTCGTAAATATAATCTTCATTTATGATTTCACCATTAACCGAAAGACCATCTTGATTGATTACAAGATGGTCTCCCTCTAAACCAACTACCCTTTTACAAAGCACTAAATGTAATGTATCTGACTTGATAGCTACAATATCCCCACGCTTTAACTTAGAGATATTCTTATTTAAAATTAAAATATCTCCATTGGTTAAAGTAGGATACATTGACATTCCATCTACAACGGCAGGTCTAAAAAATAACAAAAACCCACCAACTATCAGAAAACAAACACAAAATGCTTTAACTAATTCTTTAATTGTATCTTTTATTTTTTTCATGTAGTTTACTTCTTTGAATTATAAGCTGCGTCTAAATAACCTTGCATCTCTGCGGTATATTTTCTACTATAAATCTGATTGATTATATCACAACCCTCTGAATATAACTGCTCTAACTTAGTCGCTGTATTAGGGTCATTCTTATCCAAAGCATTTATCTTATTTATTACCTCATACACAGATTCGCCTATAACTCTATCCTCTCTATAATTAGCTACTGTATATCCGTCAGAAAGTACTTCACTATCATCTCTACCTGCTAAATAACTATAATATCCTGTTGCTTCTAATTCTGGTATTATCTCTGTATAAGACTCGTCCTCAGTATCTCGCTCAAACTGTTTTGGCTCTAAACCATCTATTACAGTTAGCATAGCGTCTTTCCAAATCTGTCCGGGATATGTAGCACCATACAAATTAGGTAATGTCTCAGGTATATCATAACCTACCCATACAGATATTGTGTAATAAGGTGTTGCTCCGCAAAACCAGCCATCTTTACAATTATTGGTTGTACCTGTCTTACCAAAAGCGTCCATCTTTGTACTTCTTGACCATCCTAATCCTGACGCAGTACCTCTGATAAGTACACCCTTTAAAATATCTACCATATCATCAGCAGCTTTAGCCTTATAGACAGTCTTAGTATTATCTGGTGTATAACGTACCCCATCTCTTGCTAAAATATATCTGATACAAGTAGGTTCTGTCCATACGCCATGATTAGCTAATGCGTTATAACCACCTGCCATTTCTACAGTTGTTGCGCCATAAGTTAAACCGCCCAATGCACTTGCATTAAAATAATCATTAGGACATATCTTTGCAAATTGCATTTCATTGATAAAACTCAAACCATATTCAGGTGTAATTTTATCAAAAATTTTCCATGCAACGCCATTTAAACTCTTTTCTACCGCACTTCTCAATGTCAACTGATTACCATGTAATGATTGTACATCTACACCTTTTTCCTTTGCCTTAGTAACATCAATATTCTCTACCATTGTACTAGGTGTAAAGTTTCTCTGTAGAGCTGGTGTGTAAACCGCTAAAGGCTTAAATGTACTACCGGGCTGTCTATAACTCTGAAATGCTCTGTTTAGAGTGTAAACACCGTTTGTAACAGTACTTGTTTCCTCTTTATCCTCTGTAGACTCTTCATCCTCAGTAGTTGTTTCCTCTGTTTCATTAGATTCTTCTACTTGGCTACGTCCACCTACAACCGCAATAACCTTTCCTGTTTCATTATCTATACAAGTTAAAGCACCCTGTAATTTAAATAAACCCGTTTCTTCATCAGTATCTTTACTGAAAGCAAGTTTCTTATCAAGAATAGCCTGTAACTGTTCGTATACATCCAAATCAATAGATGTATAAATTTTATAACCACCTGTGTATAGCTTATGTCTCATAGCTTCATACGCTGTGTTATAAACAGTTCTATAAGCGTCATAATCATCCATATCTTCAAAAGTATATCTGAACTCGAACTCATTTAATTCCATCAAGTATCTGATAGCACAATCAATAGCATAAGATGACTCATAATCGTTAAATTCAAACTTCTGTGGCTGAATTATAATAGTCTCGTTATCTGCCTTGGCAAACTCGTCCTCAGTAATATAGCCACATTCATACATATCATTTAAAATCTTATGACATCTTTCCAAAGCCCTTGTCTTATCTGTATAAGGGTTATAATATTCAGGTCTATTAGGTATTGCACACAAATACGCAATTTGTTTTAAACTTAATTGGTCTACACTTTTACCAAAATAGGCTTTTGATGCGCCTTGTATACCATAAATACCATTTGCAAAACAAATATCGTTACAATAAAACTCCATTATATCTTTCTTAGTATACTTATCTGTAAGGTATAATGAAATAAGCATCTCCTTACCCTTTCGTTCAATACTTACTTCATGTGTAAGGAAGATATTTCTTGCCAACTGTTGTGTTATAGTACTTGCACCATGCATTTCGTCACCTTCAGACTTAATCGCATTATAAAGTACTCTTATAATTCCTTTTACATCTATACCCGCATTAGTCCAAAATGTTCTATCTTCAATAGCTACAAATGCGTCTATTACATCTTGTGGTATCTCGTCATAATCCAAATATTCAGTATCAGCAGTTTCATGTAAATTAGCCAAAACCTTATTATTCTTATCATAAATAATACTTGATTCAGCTATACGGAAAGTATCATAACTACTCTCATTTACTTTCTCTTTAGCAAAATTACTATAATTATCATAAGTTGGTTTTGCTAATACCATGAATAATAAACCGCCACAAAATCCTAAAACTAGTACACTAAATAATAAAAAGCATACAAACTTAAATAATAGGCGATAACACTCTATCATAGCAGCAAAAAACAAAGCAGGGTAATAGGCAATAGGATGCCACTCTCCCTTCTTTGCTTTCACTTTAAACAATAAGTACTTACTTTGCTTTCTTATTTGTCTTTGCTTCTCTTTTTCAGCAGCTTTACGCTTACGCTCTGCTTTCCTTTCCTTATAGATTTCATACTTTTCTTTAGCTGAAACCTTTAACTCATTTAATTCTTCACTCATCTCATCTAACTCCGTAACTTATCTGTTCTTCACAGCAATTTTTTCATCTTTCGCTTTATTATACTCTTCTTCTGTAATAATTCCAACACTTTCTAACTTATTTAATAAAGATTCGCTCTTTTCTAATGCTTGCTTATGTAGAATAGTTTCATTTTTCTCTCTTGAATCTATCAACAAAGCACATAAATAAACTTGTTGTTTAAGACTTAAACTATTAAAATCGGTCTTAAAATAAACATAAGATGCTTCTTGCAATCCTCTTATATCCTTACCACAAGATGCACTATTACAATAAAATTCTATGATTTCATCTTTACTGTACTTAGTAGTAAGATATTTTGCACCTATATACTTCTCACAAATCTTATCCACCCCTGCAACATTTGTTAAAAACACATTCTCGATAACTTTCTGTGCTATGGTGTCCATCTCTGGTACTGTACTACCTTGGGTTCTAATTAAAGTCTTTAATCCCTCTAGTATTCTCTTATTATCTACACCTACATTTTCTTCAAAAGTAGGGTCTAACTCTAATATAAGAGCTGCCTTAACCATTGGTGGTATATCTTTAGCTAATAAATACGTTGTTGTAGAATTTTCTATACCCATTGACTCAGCTATTGATAAGTTTTCATCTATATGACTTCTCATTATAGATACCGTAGAGTCATCCACTTTCTCTTTCGCAAAATCATTATATTGCTTATATACTGGATAAAGTACCAAAACAGTAAATACACAACAAAAAACAATACTATAAAAGAGGTCTTTTAGCACAATCTTAATACAATGCCATACCTCTAAAATAGTATTGAATATAAACAAAGCAAACTCTTTAATTCCATAACCTATTGTATCTAATACATTTGGTGTTTCCATACTCTCAACCTCTACGTATTTTATAATAAAATGGTGGTCCAAAAGAACCACCATTTACATTAGTTGCATTCTTTTATGTAATTTTCGTTATGTAAGTTCTATTCCTTTTTCTTTTAACTCCGTGATGATTGTATCTATTTTATTAGCATCCGTAGAATGAATTACCAATTTAACCGCTTTAGATAAGTCCAAACTAAATAATCCCATTACTGACTTTGCATCAATAACATATCTACCATTTACTAAATCCATATCTACATCATACTTAGTTACTGTAGAATTAAAATTTTTAGCATTTTCTATGTTACTAAGCGTAATTCCGTACTCTTTCATAATGTAACCTTTCTCCATCAAAGGAAATTTGTCAACTTTAAAACAACGACTATCAATACATCAAAAACAATACTTAACCACCATAATTTTGAACATTTTTGAACCAATTTAAAAGACTCTTCGTCTTCATCAGCCATATCAAAAACCCACACATATCCTATTCCTGTAAGGATTATAACAACTAGTGTAACTAACCATCCTACTGTACAATATGTGACTAAGCCTAAACCTATTGCGAAGAATATGAAAAATAAGGCTAATCTACTAGCTAAATTCTTTATATCTTTTATCGTAGCCCAACCTTTTTCTACAACTACATCTTCTTTAAACTTTTGAAAAACCATCTCTTTACTCCTTATTTATGGATTATTAAGTATAACTGAAAAACATTCCTGCAACACCTGTTGCTACCATAGCTATAATCATGATAAGTGCAATAATTCGCACAGCTTTCTTATTCATTTACAGCATCCTCCAAAAGTTCTACACCTATATTATTATCTATTATCTGTTCTACACTTAGTCTACTATGTGTTGTAAGTGCAAAACTACTTAGGTATTTTAATTGATTTCTAATGGACTTGTCAACAGGTTTTAACTGATACATTATAATTATAGCATCTTCTGAGTGTTTGTCTATATATTTAACAAATTCTATTACTACCCTTGACTTTGGCATCCACTCTTTATGTACCCATTTTTGTAGTCCATCATAAGAATTATATACATTTATATACTTAAAACCTTGCTCTATCGCTATCTGTAAGCCTAAATAAGCACTTAATACCTCTCCAGCGATACCCTTTTGCTTATCACAAAAAGCATCTTTAACAGTACACATATACTGCTTTTTTCCACATATTGTTTCTATTTCAACAACTAAGCCACAAGTTTTATCCTCTGTACTATAAACTCCATGTGTATATACATTACACATATCATTCTTTGTAATAGGTTGAACTTCACTAATATCTTTAGCCTTTATTACGGTTTCACCCATTAAATATCTTATAGCATCTTCTTCTGTGGAAAAACTTGAATAAATTGCACCTGAATATCCTTTTATAGACGCTTGGCAAGAAGGCCAATCATAGAATACACCTGTTTTTAATCCCTTTTTTACTGCATAAACTTTACCCATAACGTACCTCAACTTTTTCGTAAACGTTAATCATTATATACTACTTTTGATTCTTTACATATTTCACAAGTTACTTTTTGACACTCTACAATGCCTGTTGGTGTGAATTTATAAGTAAACTGTGCGCCATCAAATGCCTTTGATTGACATTTTTTACTATGCTCTTCTACCCATTTATCTATCTCTTTTGTTGTTTCAAAAGTCATATTTTACCTCTTTTATCTCTTTTGCACTAAGGATTTGCACCTTAGATGTATGCCCTGTAGCTTGCCTTTTGAAGGGCGCAAGTCAACCCATCTTGTGTCTTTTAGCATACGAGTACTCACGACTATGCTCCGTGTCTACCTTTTCCACCATGCAAAAGTTTATTTAATTACTTGTTTCTTCTGTTGCACTTTCTGTAGTACTTTCTGTTACACTTTCTGTAGTACTTTCTGTAGTTGCGTCTGACTCAGTAGAATCCTCTCCATCAAGATTTACCTCTGTCTCAATGTCTGTACCTTGGCTTTCTTCTGCGCCCTGTACCGCATTATCTAAAATCTCTTGCAACTGTTCTTCTGTAAAGTTATTGCCATAATATAAAGCATTATACATATCTTCCATGCTATCGTACTCTAATGCCATATTTCCATAATCAGCATATAAATCCTCATAAGATACTACATTAGTTAGCTCTGGAATTGTAACCTTACTTGCAACGGTGGTGTCCTCAATAAAACATTTTGTTACATACATCTTAGAACCTAAACCACCAATTTCAAGATTTACATACGCAAGTGAACCATCTACAATACCAAATAAGGCATTAGCATCACTATATACTAAAGTAAACTCTATATCATCTGCAAGCCAACCCATAAGTTTCTTTAAACCTTCATTCTCAGTTGTGTCCTGCACCATCTTATAAAGTGTATATGTTCCATTACCCAATATTCTCTTTACTGCGTCTGAACTTAAAGTTGCCTTGTATACGTCCATACTTACAGTACCATTACCTAAATCTGTTTCTGTATTCTCTACATATTCCAAATCAGTAAGGTTGTCCTTCATCCAATCAAAGAACATATAACGTCTTGCTGAACACTCTTTAGCATAATTATCGGGTGCTTGATATATCTCTGTAACAGCATTTCCATCTTCATCTGTATTGTCATACACAAAATACAAATGTCCGTCTTTAATAACATCATTAACTCTGTAATTTGCTTGTGTTAAATCCTGTGCCTGATATGCAGTTTCAATATTAGCGTCATCTACAAGTGTTGCACTCATCTCTGGTGTAACATACTCTATATAGCTTGTATTACCCATTGGTGCTTGCACATAAGTACTGATAATATAATTATCCTTTGTTTTTAACTGTGCTAAAGCATCTGTCAATACAGTAATATTTACAGAATTACTTACCTCTTTTGTTGTTTCTTTTGCACTCTTTGAGTTCTTATCTGTAATAAAAGGTACTATTACAAATAAAGAAATTACAAGAGCAAGAGCAACAGCTATAAGTGTAATATGACTCTTAGAATTATCTGATTTAGCTTTTTCTTTCTCTTCCTCTTTATCAGCTTTCTTTTCTTTTGACTTCTTTTCAGCCTGCTTAGTCTGTTCAAGCTTATTTCCGAAACTCATTCCCTCTCCGACAGAAGCGGTTTTGCTTTCGTCTTCAACCTCTTCTTCTTTAGAGTCCTCTTTTACTTCTTCCTCTTTGGTTTCTTCAATCTCTTTGATTTCTTCAACCTCTTTCTCTTCCTTTTCCTCTTTGACTTCCTCAACCTCTTTGGTTTCCTCGGTGTTCTCAACAGACTCTACATTTTCTTCGACAATTTCTGTCTGGTCTGTACTAATTACATCATCTTTCTTTTCTGTACCCATTGTTTTAACTCCTTATCTTTCAACTTTTTTGTACTAGAACTTACTCTGCCTTATCTATAGTAATATTTGAATCCTCTAATTCTTTCTCATAAGACTCAAACAAATTACTGTCATTTCTTGTATATGCCAACTTTACAAAATCATAATTAAATTTAAAATAATCAGCTAAATTAGCATATTCTGACTCTTTATACTCTTTGTATTCATATAAATCAGTATTGATTAAAGATAAATTAGTCAATACATAAGTCAAAGTTCCATCACTATACTCTATTGCATCTAACACACCTGTCTCTGCATTTATATAGCATATAGCTTGGTCTCCGTTTTCAAGCCATACGGTTACTATATCATAGTAATCATGAACAATCAAATCTGTAGATTGATATTGACAAGAAGTTTTACCCTCTTTAACTTGATTGATAATCGTATCTACATTCTTCTGAAAAGTATCTTTAACCGTGTTTAAATCTGTTTCAGGCTCTACTATATCTGCAATCTTACTATTATCTAAGGTATAATGCTGCACTATAAAAGGTTCTCCATCTTCCTCTAAGTACAAATATACCTCTTGGTCTGTATCATTGAATTTATGTATTATACTACTTGTATTTAACTTATAATTCGTTACATAATGCTCTGTATCGACTTCATAATACATATAATCATCATCTTTAGTATAAATCGTATAATATGTAGTATCATCATCTACAAACTCTACTATCTCAAAATTAGTATAGGTATCTGTAAATGCTTTATCTAAATCCTCTAAAGTATAAGTCTTATTTAAATTTACTGAATCCTCGCCATACTCTATCTGCTCTGCGTCATCTACATTCTCTGTACTAGTTGCATTTGTTGGCTCTTCTGTTGGTGTTAAATCTTGTGGTGCTTCTCCGCAAGCACTTAATGTTAACCCTATTATTAGTGCTACGCCTATAATTCGTTTTCTCATTTTATACCTCTATTATTTTTTCTATAAACTTGTTGTCCAATGTAAACTGCTCGTATTCTTCAACTGTAAGACCAATACACTCTCTTAGAGGTCTTTTAGAAGTGGAAGAATGCCATGCAGCTATTAAATCATCAAGTTCAGTTCTTTTCAATTCACCCCTCTGGCAACAATCAATAAATGTTGCATAACCAAAAAGAATCCTATCAAACATCAGTTAGCTCCTTTTTAATACCCTTTTATCTATATAAGCTAACACTAATTCTACCATTTTTTAACTTGTAAGTCTACACTTAAACCCTTTAAATATCTATATTTAATTACCTTTTTTATTGTCTTGCTCTGGTGAAGGTGCAATTGCAGCATCAAACAACTCTCTTAATAAATCTGAGGTTATCGCTTTATTTACATCAAAATCTGAAAGACTCAATATTACCTGTGATTGCAATAGTTCATATAGTTTCTGCTCACTATCAGATAATGTTAATTCCTCTATGCTATTATAAGCTACTGGTATCTCAAACTCGTTCTCTTGTACTTCTTCCTCTATACCTTCTTCTGTCGTTTCCGTAGTACTTTCCTCTACGGACATTTCAACAGCACTTTCCTCTACAGATGTTTCCGTAGTACTTTCCTCTGTTACCTCTGTAACCTCTGTAACCTCTTCTTCACTACTTGCTACTGTTGATTCTAATACCTCTGTGATACCCTCTATACCATCTTCTGTTTCTATAGCATCCCCTACGGTTTCTGTACTTATTTCCTCTACAGTTGCTTTTACCCTCTTATTCCTTGATATTATATACTGATTTGTCTCTTTACTTCCTAAATAAGCACCTATTAAATGGTCTGCTTTCTTTGTATCTTGATTTATATAAAAAATACAATCGTTTTTATTATCAAATAAGACATATACTAAATCATAAATTGTATCATTCATCTTTGCTGACTCAACATATTTTATATGCTTTACGTTGATTTTCAGCATACTCTTTAAATTCTTCAATGTCTTATTGAAATATGTAATACCATAAGAGCCATCTGTTCCTATCTCTTTCTTTGTTGGAGGATTTGTATTGCTATTATTGTATAAAATATCTCCATTATAATCTAAATAAGTGTGTACCTCATTTAAATTACCCCTTGTATCAAAGAAAAATGTTAATTTACCTGTATTTGTATCTCCTGTATCATAAGTCCTAAACACTTCTATACTTGACGCTACTACAGAACCATTGACAAAATCATAAGCTGACGCTTTGGTATTTCTATCTGTCTCATCTGCACCTTGAATTACAGTATAATTCACATAATCATCTGCTAATGCGTCTATTAACACGTCTTTAGTATAATAATGCTCTTTATCGTTCTCATCTACAGTACTTTCTTCTGTTGCACTATCATCTGGTATTTCTTCCTCTTGTACTTCTTCTACTTCGGGTTCAGCGTTATTCTCTATTGCTACCTCTGTTGCTGCATTATCTGTCTGTACAGGTGGTTCTGTCTCTCCACAACCACTTAATATACTAATACCCATAACACTAATTAAACTTAAATTTGCTACCAATTTTTTCATCTAATTACCCTCTTTATAAAAGTATAGACTTAAAAACAAGAGAGTTTCCTTGTTATTAAGCTTATATCATAATCTTATTAAATTACTCTCAACAGATTTAGTGTTTCCATACTCTCTATCTACTCATTTATTATTTCATTTACTAAACTATTATAACTATCTTTTGTTATTAAACCCTCAAATTGATATGATAAAATCCTTGTACATATCTCTTTCTGAAATAATTGTATTAAGTCTTTATTATCACTTTCTATCTCTGTATAGGCTACATCATCTTTTACTGTACCCTCAAATGTCATTAATTCAAGACCTACTGTGTCATATTTTTCATCTCTTGTAAATCTCATAATTATATCTATTTGCTTTGTGTCTGGGTCTACATATAAATACCACTGGTCATATTGTGTATCAAATCTTACAATATCATAAAGTTTTTTCTGCTCTTTGCCCTCTTCTCCTACATCTATATTATCTTGTTCATATGTGGTATCTACTATATCCTCTGCTTTTAATTCTTGAAAAGCAATCGTCATATCAGCTATATAATTTTGGGCTTTTGTATAAGTTGTATCTGGAAAATTTACATCACTCGTTTCTTCTTGCGTATGATATATAACTTCCTCATTACAATCTAAATAATATGTGCAATCTAACTTATCACTACCTTTTGTTCTGGTCATTGATGTAGCACACATATTACTATTTGTATCACTATAATAATGTGTTATCTCACATCTCATACTATCTATTTGTTGGTCTTTTAAATTTATAGTTACACTTGACTTTGTTTTATTTGTTTTATCTACATCATTATCTAAAAAATTACTTGCACATACGCATACATAATCTTCTGATGAATAACTATCTTGTAATTCTTTAAGTGTATACAACCCTTGTTCTTTTGCTTCAGAAGATGAGCCTAATGATTCAGGAGAAACAACCTCTGTTATAGAAGGTGCTGTGCATCCTACTAATAAACTACTTAATACCATTAAACTAAATAAAGACCTCAAATATTTATATTTCCCTATAACACTAATTAAACTTAAGTTTGCTACCAATTTTTTCATCTAATTATCCTCTTTAAAAGTATAGACTTAAAAACAGGTGCTTGTATCTCTTTGGTAACATCTTCAAAATCATACCCCGTTAATAAGTCTATGTTTAATATCACTCATATTATGTTGTAACATACATTCTTTATATGCCTATACATTTTTACTCAACTCTTTCGTATTTATAAATTTAGAAACCTTTTGTAAGCCAATATGCTGAAAACCCAAATATCAATCCTGAAACAAAGGCTATCGCTCCGATTATCAAACCAAATATAAGTGACGCTCTTACCATAGAGTTCAGAGATGGATGCTTTTGCTCATTATACCCACAAACCAACATTATCAAATATACAAAGTTGAAAAGTGGTATCATCATCAAAAAGAAATATTTAAGCCAATCGCCTATTTTCATATCACCATACATAATAATCTACCTCTCAATCTGTTATGTCTAAATAAAAGGTGTTTTTATTCTCTTTATTCTCTTGATTATCTTCTGATTGTTCTTGTACTTCATCAGGTGTAGCCGTATTAACACTATTACCCTGCTTTGTAAATACTGTTAAGAGAATAAACCCTATAATTACAAGAAAACAAAAACAAATCGTATAAGGGAGTTTTCCCAAAGATTCTAATTTCATAAGTTACCCTTTATTCTTTTTCACTCTTCTGCTTACGCTTATAATTTGCATAAGCCTCTTGATTTTCACTTAATCCCTCTCCGGGCATTATGTGTCTTACTGAACTTGCGGTTTGCTTCTTGATTTCCTCTTTTGTAAGACCCCTTCTTCTATCTGCCTCTACCGCTACCCTTGCTAGTTTCAGTATCTTACGAAGTGAAATCTGCTCTTCGGAGGTCAATGCCTCAAAGTCTGCCTTACTCATCATGATTGAACCACCATTTCTCTCCATGATATGTAAGCTAACATGACAATTCAAGCAAAGAGTTGTAAGGTTCTCCATTGTGTCTTTACCGCCTACGTGTACTGGCAACTTATGATGTACCGCTATAAGTCCATTTCTTGAACCAGCACCCATATTCAAGCCACAACATTGACACGTAAATTTATCTCTTGCAAGTACTGCATTTCTTAACTCTTTTTCAAGAGGATGACGCTCACCTACAACTTGCTTTTCCTCAAACCCTTCTGCTGCTTGATTTAATTCTTTGAAGTCACCCTCTTCTACATCTGTAAGATTATCTAAATCCTCAGTCATCTCAAGGAGTTCCATAACTTCTTCATCACTTAAATCACGCTTATTATTCTCTTTCTCCTGCTTTAAGTCCTCTGCTCCTGCTACTGTATTATCAACACCCTGTTCGTCCTCTTTATCAAGAACATCTTCATCTTTTCTCAGCTTTTGGAGCATTTTATAACAACCGTCAAGAGATTTTTTATCCATCAGAAGATTATCTATTACCTCCTGATATTTGTCATCATGATTAGGATTGCAAAGCATTACATCTTTCAACTTCATGGCTTCGCCACTCTCTAACTGAAGAAGAGATTCAAGAGTACCCGGTGTTATATCTGATTGTGCCTCTAATATCTGGTACAAATCCCATATCTCACTCCAAGTATGTTTTTGACGCTTATTAAGTAAGAGACCCAAGAAGAGGGCAAGGTCTACACCTTGTTCTTTATCCTCAAAATCCCATACAATAGCGTCTATCTCTTCCTGTCCGTTACGTCTTGCACCATACATTCTACGGAATCCGTCTAATAAGATATACTTTATCTCATCATCTTCGTCCTCTACTTCGAGTTTCAGAACATGAATAGGATTTATTACGCCTAAATCTTTGACAGTTGTAGTTAAACCTCTTAATGTTTTTAATCGACCTCTTTTCACAGGGTCAGTTAAACCTATTTCATCTAACTTCAATTTAGGCTGAAAATAACGAGTAAAACTACTTGAACTCAGTTTCAAAAGATTATTAATCTTTTCATCTGCATCAAAAGTAGCATCATACTCTTTCTCTAAAGAAGTACCTTTCATGCTCTCATTTTCGTTATAATTCTCTTGTGCCATAGATAAATCAAACCTCCACGTCTTAACCTTTTACTATCTAAGACATTTTATATACATCAATATATCAAAATACAATATCACTATATATTATAATTATAACTAAACATTTTAAAAAATAATCTAAATATTTTTTTCTACAACTAAAGAAATTTATATAAATCTGAACATATTTTATTTTGTTATAACATAAAACAAAAATGATTATTATAACTTTTTTAATTTAATTACTTTAAAACAAGTCTACAATAATTTGCTGTAAACTTCCTGTAAACAATAAAATAAGCAAGACACCGATTATAAAAATAAATATTAATTTTAAGACATCAAATATACCTTGATAGCCTTTTTGCTTTATACCATCTAACATATCTTGCTTAAAAGCATTTTCAGAAGGATTTTGTGGATTATAAATAATATCTACCTCATCTCCAACCTTATATTTATATGTTTGCATTAAAATAGGAGTAGTCTTTGCCTCATAGTCACCCATAAATTTTGCATGAGCGTAATAATCAGTTCGAGACTTGCCATCAAGTACATACGAATGCTCAGTTATACTTACAACTACCCCTTTTGTTTCTGCCGTCAATCTATGTTTCATTGCCAAACCTCTTTTATGTGCTTTAGAATGCTGCCTAATAGCCATAAAAAAGAACAGTAATATTACAAAACCAAACATACCACCTATAAGCATAACATCATTAACTTGAAAAGCTATTTCCTTTTGTTTAAGCCAACTATTTATATTTTCTGCCATCATAACTTATCCTCTTAAGAACTCTTAATAATATTTATTATTGTAAGAATAACCATAAATACCCCTAAAGCACCTGTACCTACAGAATGTGTCAGCATACAATGACCAAATAAACACAATGCAAAAATACCGCATACAATAGCTAATATCTTATGTTTCTGCATAATTTACCTTACCTATCCTTTCCTTGGCTATATCAAAATAATCCTTATTTTGTTCTATCCCAATAAAATGTCTACCTAATTTCTTACAAGCTACGCCTGTTGTTCCGCTACCCATACAGTTATCTAAAACCACATCATTAGGATTACTAAATGTTTTAACTAAATACGCTACTAACTCTAATGGCTTTTGTGTAGGATGCATTCTTAAATCTACATCATCAGCATAAGTCTTAGTTTTCTGTGGCGTAAAAGGTACTCTACAACTTACAATACTCAACGGATTACGCTCTCCTGTATCAACCTTACGTGTACGTTGCATTTTACCATAAATATTATTACCTACATTCTCATTCTCTCTAAAAGTTTTACGTTGCGTTATAAACTCTTTCTCCGCAATTAACCACTTTTGCGGATTATAAGTATAAGTACCATTTTTTGCAAATACCTCAATATTTTCATGTATCTTTTGATGTCGTTGATTTACACCAAAACCACTACCTGCCTTATTCTTTAACCATATAAGTTCTTCTCTAAACATAGCCAAATTACTATTTATCATTACAGTCGTGAAAGGTTGTGACCCAAACAAAACAATAGGCGCATTACTTTTAGTAATACGCTTATATTCTTTCCATAAATCTTCAAAAGGTATTATAGCATCCCAACTACACGCTGTTGTACCATAAGGTAAATCACATATGATACAATCTACGCTTTCATTTGGAATTTGTGACATAACCTCCAAGCAATCGCCCAAATATAATTGTATAGAATCACTCATTTTCTATTCTCTCTTTCGCTATCTCAAAATATTTATTATCTTGTTCTATACCAATAAATCTTCGATTTAAATGTTTACATGCTACTCCTGTTGTACCACTTCCCATGCAATTATCTAAAATCAAATCTCCCTCATTAGTATATGTTTTTATCAAATATTCCAATAAACTTACTGGCTTTTGTGTAGGATGCTTCTTTTCTTTACCCTTGACTGCATTAAATTGTAACAATACATAAGGATAACGCTTACTTGTATCTCGCTCTTTATGTTTATACACACCATTTTTATGATTAGTAGAAAAAATTTCCGTTGTTTTACTCTCTTTTGGTATCTTGTAAGGTGTACTGTCTACAAATTGTGGGTTATATACCATTTTCATATTGCTATCTATTTCTCTTGCATAGCCTTTTGAAAAAACACTAATTATCTCTATATTATTCAATGGTTGATAAGCAGCTTGCATAAAATTACTTTTAGTATCTTTTACCCATATCCAATCATATTTGTATTCCTGCAAATTACTTACTCTCAACAATGACGAAAAAGGTTCTTTACCAAATAATACAACAGCACCATTTGGTTTAATAATACGGTGATACTGTTTCCATAAAGAATCGAAATCTATAATAATATCCCATTTACAACCATTTGTTTTTTGTGTACCGTAAGGCAAATCACATATTATACAATCCACACTAGTATCAGCTATATTTTTCATCAACTCAAGACAATCACCTTGCCATAAAGTAATATTACTCATTAGCTATACGTTCCTTTGCTATATCAAAATATTTCTGTTCTTTCTCCATACCTATGAAAAGTCTATTAGTATGCTTACAAGCTACTCCTGTGCTTCCACTACCCATGCAATTATCTAATACCAATTCGCCCTCATTAGTATACGTTTTAACTAACCATTCCATTAAATCTACTGGTTTTTGAGTAGGGTGTACATTACCAACTACTTTATTTTGAAACGTAAGAATACTTGTAGGGTATTTCATATTAGTATGCGTACTAGGTAAATCATCATACGCTACATATTTACCATAAACCTTACCCTTTGTCTGCATAACGCCTAAAGATTCATTTTTCTTACCCCTTTTATGACTTGGCTTATCTCCCTCCCACATCTGCGGATTATATGTAGGTAATTTCTTATAAAACAACATAATATCCTCATGCTGTGGCAAAGGCATACGCTTTGCATTTAAAAAGCCACTTGTTCTTACTTTATTCCAAATCAAAGTATATCTATATTCCTTCAAATTAGAACAAATAAGTTGTGCTGAAAAATTACCTTGCCCGAACAATACTATTGCACCATCATCTTTAATTACTCTATCATAAGCACTCCACAATTCATCAAAAGGAATTACTGAATCCCATTCATTATGCGTCTTTGCATATGGTAAATCGCAAATTATACAATCAATAGATTTATCATCTAATTCTTTCATCAAAGTAAGACAATCACCTAAATAAATTCCATCTTTTAACATATACACTCCTTTATTCAAAACCCTTTATATTTTCTCTCAATACATCAATTATATGAAATTGTTGTATCTTACGCATAGCAATACAATTTAAATATTCTTTCCAATCAAAAGTTGTCATTACATCAATAATCTGTTGTTTATACTGAGGATTTAAAATCTGTATCTTATATTCTGCGGAATAATGCTCGTTTGGTTGCAAAATCTTACCTGCACTACCATTACCCCAATAACACATTCTTATATCATAAGGTTCATCCTCGTATGTTCTACTATCTTGACGTATTATTCTAATATTCTTTGACTTTGTAGTAGGCTTTTTATTCAGTCCGTTCTTTGGTCGTGCATATACATTAAAACAACAATGTAACGTTCTATCAGTATAGCGTTCCTCCCCTAAGTCTAGGCTCAAAAGCAAATCAAATTTATACATAGACCGTGTATTGTTTAACTGACTGATAGGCAGAATAAAAGCTATATAATCCGCAATTTCTACAGACTTATCATAAAATTTCTGTGCTAAATTCAAACATCTTCCATAAGGAGGATTACCTAAAATCAATCTACCCCTTTTATAAGGTATCTCCATTGTTAAATAATCACCTTTAACTATCTCTATATCTGAACTAACAACTTGCGGTTCGACATCTATACCTTTATTGAGTCTTATAACATCTGTAATAAATGAACCATTTCCTATACTAGGCTCAATAACTTCTGTTATATTTTCTTGTCCTATTACCCGTACTGCTTGTTGAGTGCAATATGTCGCTATCTCTTTTGGTGTATAATATTTATCTAACTCTAACTTCATACTACTCCTTATTTAATATATAAGCTTTCTTGTACTTGTGCGTCCTTACTTTTTCCTAATACCCTTTTAAAACTACTGTTTCCATTAGTTAAATAAATATGCTTAGTATAAATATCGTTTGGCACATTTACAGTATTATCAATACTACCACTAATACCATCATAACTTAATACGTATTTACACGGTTGCACTCTTAACCAGTCAAATAAATCCTCTGACTTTAAACTACCGTAATACATTCCTTTTGTATTGGCATAAGGTGGGTCTAAATACAAAAAGTCATTAGTATCAGCTTGTATTCTATCAAAAGAGCAACATTCAAACTGCACATTAAACTTATTCAATAAATAAGACCATTCATCCAGAATCTTATATAATTTTTGAGGTTCTATACCCTTTCTAGTTACATGAAATGAATTATTAAAGTCACCACTTGCATTATATCTAGGCATACCATTTGTAGTAGTTCGCATTATAAACATAAAATCCAAAGGATTATGTTCTGTATTAAGACGTTCTCTTATTTCAAAGAAGTACTGTTTCTTTCGTTCTAAATCATCATCCTTATTTAATTCTAACCACAGTTGTTCATACCATTGATAGACTTTTAAAGGATTTCCTTTAATACATTTCCATAACGCAATCAAATCACTATTTAAGTCACTACAAACATAGTTATGTGCTATTATATTAGACTCTAAAACCCCTCTCAGTACTGAGCAGCCACCACAAAAAGGCTCATAATAAGTGTCTATAGTTTTAGGAACATATTTAATAATAGTATCTACTTGATTTCTTTTACTACCACTCCATTTTATAGCTGGTTGAAACATCATTGATTCTCCATCACTTCTCTTAATCTAGGGTTCATTTTCCCTTTTACATCTCTACGCAAAATACCTTGTTGCCCTTTTTTAGAAATAAAAAATCTAGGGTCATCAGAAATCTCAACAATATTATATAAATTGCCAAAGTCAGGTGTACTCTGTGACTCAGATGTATTTATTTTATGACATTCACTCATAGGCTTACTACTGTCAACATTAACAAGACGCTTTCCTATCCAAGTTATAACAGGTACAGCCCAAGAATTACCCAACATCTTGTATCTACTTGTAACAGATATATTATCAACTAAGGTATAATCATCAGGAAAACCCATTAACCTTTCACATTCTAAAGGTGTCATACGTCTTAATTTGTTATCTTGCATAACATACAAAGAACCATTTAAGGCGTTTGCATTACCATTCCACTTAGTACCATAACAAGCCAACAAACAATCTGTGTACTCTCTAAATACCTCAAAAGTGTGCTTTTCTTTATTAAATACCAAAGGATTTTTAGGGTATTCAACATCTTGGTAAGGTATCTTTTCAAATAAAACTTGTTCAGGATAGAAATTTGTAGGACCTGCTAACACATAAACCCGTCTTCGTTGTTGCGGTACGCCAAAATACTTAGCATCTAACACTCTCCAAGCCACATTTCGTTTCAAGCCATGTACAACTCCAAAATTAGGCCATATTTTCTTTTCCTCAATATTTGGTAATCCTGCCAAGGCTGAAACAAAACAACCAAAAGCATTAGTTTTATCCTTTAAAACACCTATAACATTTTCCCATAAAACAATAGTTGAGGATAGTCCATATTCTTTTCTAATGCTATCATTTGCGTCTATAATTTTCACAAAATTTAAAGTCAGTTGTCCTCGCTCGTCCTCTAGTCCTCGTTGCAAGCCTGCATACGAAAAGGCTTGACAAGGTGTCCCACCACATATCATTTGTGGGGCATTGACCGATTTAGTCAATATTCTTTCAGCAATAGTATTCATATCACCTAAATTTGCTATATTAGGATAATGTTTGGATAATATCTTAGATGGCTCTGAATTAATTTCTGAAAACCATTGAAAGTCAAAACCTAAATTTGATAATGCTACGGAAGCTCCTTCTATACCTGAACATACACTTCCAACAGTATATTGTTGCATAACAACCTCACTTATTAACTCTATTTGTATTTATTCCCCAATTAAAGGGTCTACATAATGTATCATTCTTAAAACGCATTGCACCATCTTCGTCTAAATACCAATCCCTATTCTCGTGTGGATATGCAATACCGTACTGAGCATACAACTCAAATAAATTATATCTACACCAATACCAAGGATTTAATCGTATTACATCTTGGCATAAAAAACGTCTAACAACATCAGCATTTGTAAATTTACCCTCTCGTTCTTCCTGTACAAATGCTATATCATTTCTTCGCCATTGCGGAAAATCAAAGGCATAATAAATTTGCGGATAGTTCTGCTTAAACCAATCATTTTCTAGCATATATTGTTGTTTAGCCACTACATCCTCCCTTTGAGTAACAGGGAAAGGGCGTATTGTAATTTTCTTATTATTTACCCTATCTCTAATAGCAGTAGTAGCAAAATAATTGGTATGAGTTGCACCATTAGCACCACCTTTTAAATTTATAGTATACCCTTGTTTAAATTGATTATATCCATTTTGTTGCGTTGTAACTAACTGAAGGTTACTTGAAATGTTATCAAGTTCAACTCCGTTCTTATGGTCCATAACTTTATTATCTGGATGTAAAGCCCCAAAATATTTTAACGCATATAATTGTGCAAAAGTAACGGAATGCCATTTTCCATCTACTTTTATCTGTGTTCTTGGAGCAACTATATTAGTCTGACCCCCTGCAACCTGTACTTCAAAAGTATGACTTTCTATAATATCTAAATCTCGCTTATCTATATAAAAAAAGCCATTTTTACAAATAATTTTTTCAACTATTCGTCCATCTTTTTGTACATATTCTTGTATGTCTTTAATCATAATTACTCTGCTTTCTTTTCAAGAACAAAACAATAATCGCCTAGCTGACTCTTTATATCCATATATCTTGATAATAACGTCAAACCCTCTTTACTAACTGTAATAGCACTTAAACTAGGAAAACGTTGTTGCATAACTAAATTCATAATTTGATGCCCATATCCTTTTCTCCTAACATCCTCTGCTACAACAATAGAACTTAAATAATAATAAGGTGTTTCAACAGCATATATAACTTCTTCGTTATCCCCCTCATCATCATTAACTAAGACAAAATCATCTATCAACGATTGATAAGCATTTTCTGTAAGTCCCATAATAACCGCATAGCCAACCAAAGTTTTATTTTCTCTACAACAAACAAAAGAAAAAGTATCTTTAAGGTCTGAGGTATACCACTCTAAATCGACATCATCATAAAACTTTTTATTTAATTCTTTTATTTCATGCAACAATTCATTATTATATCTTTCAATCTGTACCATTTTCGATTCTCATCTTTGCTATATCAAAATATTCTTTTTCTTTCTCTATTCCAATAAAACGTCTTTGTTCCGCTTTACAAGCCACGCCTGTACTTCCACTACCCATACAATTATCTAACACCAAATCTCCTTCATTAGTATAGGTTCTTACTAAATATGCAAGTAATTCAATAGGTTTCTGAGTTGGATGTACCCTTTTTCTTGGATTATCTCTGTTGAATCTCAACACTTGTGTAGGGTAACGAGTACCATCATCTTCATACTCAAAAGGCTTTGTAGTTGGAGCATAACCTGCTTGTGTAACAGACCATCTTGCATTTTCACCTATCTTATTTGTAACACGTTTTCCTAAATGTTCTGTTTTTTGTGGATTATAAGTACATTGTTTCTTATAAAAAACAACAATATTTTCTACTGTTTTACCACTTCTTTTCTTTATTTGAAACACATTTGTAAGTCTTTCTTTTTCCCAATACCAATCATATTTATAATCTTTAATATTACTCATTCTTAAATATGTTGCAAAAGGTTCTTGCGAAAAAATAACAATAGCACCATTAGGCTTTACTATTCGATTATACTCTTTCCAAAGACTTTCAAACGATAATACTTTATCCCATGTTATAGGTGTTGTTCCATAAGGAGGGTCACATATTACGCAATCTACAGATTTATCTGCTATTTCTTTCATAATTTCTAAACAATCACCATTTATTAAATTTATTGACTGCGAAATATCTATCATAACATAATCATCCTTTTACCTTTGGTCAAATTTGTCCTTTTATTCTTTGTTGAGCAATCTCATAGTATTTCTACTCTTTCTCTATTCCAACAAAATCTCGATTTAACCTCTTACAACAAAGTCCTGTTGTACCACTACCCATACAATTATCTAACACAATATCACCTTCTTGTGTATAAGACTTAATTAAAAATTCAATCAAATCTTCTGGCTTTTGTGTTGGATGTAGTCTTTGCTTGGGTGGTACTACTTTAAAATCCAATATACTCGTAGGGTGCTTGTCATAATAAACTTTATCTATTTTCTCCATGTTATTACCATGCAACATTTTACAAGTCTTTAACCCACCACCGTTTCTTGTTGGTTTATCTCGTAATGTTTTTTGTGGATAGTAATTCATAGAGTTATCATTACTGGTATAAACCGCCTTTGCTTTACTAAATACACAAATCAACTCATGTTGTCTACCGGGTTGATAATTCATTGTTTGAAAATTACTACAATGTGTCTTATTCCATATCCAATCATATCTATAACGATTGATATTACTCCATCTTAAAGCGGTAGCAAAAGGTTCACTAGCAAATAAAACAATAGCACCTTTTGGCTTAATAACCCTTTCATATTCTTTCCACATACTAGGCAAATCTATAATACTATCCCATTTACAAGCTGTTGTACCATAAGGCAAATCACATATAATACAATCTATACTCTTCGCAGCTAATGTAGGTAAAACTTCTAAACAATCACCTAATCTTAAATCTATATTAGCCATTCAAATATCCTCTTAGTAAATCTTTTAATTCAGTTTCCCACATTTTTTCTGGATTATACCACACAAAACCATCTGCCGTAGGTACAAACAAATTTTCTGAAGATATTACAAATATAGGTATCTCAGGATTTCTGTGTTTTGCTCTTTTTATAAATAACGAGCCTGCATCTGGATTTATAGTTTCCCCTTTAATTATAGGGTAATACATATCAGTTAAAACAAACGGAATTGTTTCCCCCTGCCCTAAAGTTTCTCTAATACAAAGCAAACCAGTATTCAAATTATCCCTAATAATTATATCCTCTCGATTAATACCTAGTTCTTCTAGTACTTTTCTCACATCATTAGCTTTAAATGGGCTATCTTCTACATAAATTATCTTCATGATTTTACGTCCTTTAAATCAACAATTACAGTCTTTGTTCTTGTAGTCAATTGCTCAAACTGTATTATTTTACCCTCATTTATAATAACTATCCATAAATCATTAGGCAATGCGTATGAAGTCTTACTATACTCAACTACTTTATCTAAATAGTAAGCACGAGCCTTTTCATAGTCTGTACCAAATTGTATTAAGTCTCTAACCTTCCCAACTACTGTCTGTCCATAAGAATCTGTTCTAACCTCATCACAACGACAAACACCAAACTGATTTAACTCTGTACTAAACATAAAATACCTTAACCTTTCTGAAACACATTAAGTATCTCTCGTACATTATCTTTCTTCTTAACTCCGTTGATATTGCCTTTACGTCTACCACCATATTCTATGTAACTAGTAACATTAGGCATAATATAACCCTCTGAAACAAACACAGTATGTCTTATTTTAGCTACAATATTCTCTATATCTATTCCATTAAACCCAGTTGTGTTCTTATAAGGTGGGTCTATATAAACTATACAATTAGCTTGCTTATTTATCTCTGTTATAAAATCTTCCAAATTACCTTGTTTTGCATTTAATTTACCACTTAAATTATTTACAAGTAATTCTACTCTGCTATAAATTGTATTTGGCATAGGCATCATAGGATTTACAGGACTTCTTCTATTACTTGTTGGTGTAGGTTTCCAATAACTACGAAAACTATTATTAGTCCATTTTCCATCTTGTATACCTATCCATTTACTACCAAACGAACCTGCTTGTAATAACAAATAATCATATATTAAAGTCTGTTTATCTATTGGTTGATTTGATAAATCCTGTAAGTAATCGTGTAAATTCTCTATACTAGGTAAACTCTTTATTCTTTTATCAAAATAATTCAAATCAAAGGTATTATCAGAAATAGCTTGCCAAAAATAGCCATAACCACCATTATCTATTGCCTGAATGCGTTCTGGTGCTACCCCTTGGTTAAGTAATTCCAAAAAGACAGCACCAGAGCCACAACATAAATCATAAAAAACAGTATTATTATCTGCATATTTTAGAATTTCATCAACTATTTCTTTAGCTAATCTCTGCTTACCCCCTTGATAAGAACAAGGGCTTTCTAATTTAACCATAACGTACCTCACAAACAAGTATATACTAACAAAAATAGCCCTTTTTGTCAATGCATTGACCCACCCTTGTAAACTCTTTTTTATTAGATTATACTTAAAGAAATGGAGGATATTACTATGGCAGAAACGTTAATGTTACATGAAATTGAGAATACAAAATCTTTTATTCTTGCTGGTAATGCTGAGTTTAAAATTACTAATCTAAACTCCAACAATCATTTTATATATCATGTAACAAAATCTGACAATAATCCACATTTATACTTCGTAAATATAAAAGAGGGTCACAGTTGGGTTTATGCTGGTTTTTTATCCGAAAATAATGATAATATAACATATAAACAAGGTAATAAAGGAAGTTTACAAGATAATTCTCCTGCTATAAAAGGTCTTTTATGGGCAATAAAACATGGCAATAAACCTTTAACTCGCCCTATGGTTTTAACCCATTTAGGCAAGTGTGCTTATTGCCATAAAAAGCTAACTGATGATATTTCTATTCAACGTGGGTTTGGGCCTGTTTGTTGGAAAAAAATATTTTAATTCATCACTAGCACTTATTTAATTATCTTTGCACTCTGTTTCCAAGCATTTAATTTAGACTCTTTAGAAAGTGTTTTTCTATCAAGTTCATTCTCAGAAACATATTCAACAGGTTCACCTTCCGTTTCGTTGTTTGGTCTTAAATGCCAACCATCATAATCTTTCCAATAAGTCATATACAAATCGCCCTTACGATAAAGTTGCATATCTCCTATCTCTCGGTCTTCACTTGCTAAGTCAGGAATATAAATCAAGCCATCAACAACATAATAAAGTTGTTCACAACCCTCATATTCTTCAATCATCCAATCGGTACAGTTATTTGGAATATCTACCACTTTCAAACGAGCAACATCAGCAGACGCAAATACAGAACCTTTTGTCTCAATAAGATTAACCAACTCAGTATCAGTTCGATGTATAGGTTTAGAACCTCTATTTGTCTGTCTAAGAAAAGCATCCTTTTCATACCAATCATTGTCATGTGGCAATAAAGCTAAAGCCTGTTCACTAAGCCTAAAGCCACCAAATTTTGCATTAATAACAATTTTCATAGCTATACCCCCTTTCTATTAAAATACAAGACTCGCAGGGCTATCCCAAGAACTATACATTTTACCATTCTCTCGAATAATGTAATATTTAAGCACATCTGCATCACTATTCTTTGCCATAGAATCTGTATCTACTACGATAGAAAAGCCCTTATAGTCATACCTTGCATTACCATAAGGTAGCACGTTTATAAGCGTACCTTTCTTTGGTACTATTTTCTTAATAATGTCTAAAACAGTAGTAGCATAAAAAGTATTATTAGTTATCCACTTTGCCTCTTCTGTACCCTCCTTACTCCACATCTTTCTAAAAGTCACCTGCGATGCGCCTAAAGCTGAACAACGATTCAAAATATCATCTATAAATAAAGTCACAAGTTCTTTAAATTTAGGGTCATAATGTTTACAGTAAATTATGTTCTCAGCTTTTTTCTTCTCTGTAACCTCTACTGTTTTTTCCAAACGTGTTTTCTGTCTATCTGTAAACATATAATCTGTCACATTAAGACAAATTCTAAGATTCATACCCAAATCTGTTATGTCCTTGCAAAGACGTTCAATATTAAAGTTCTTATCAGCACTTTCCTCAATTTCTCTATTGATTCTATTACTCTCAATATTAAATGTAGAAAGTGCCACAGTTGTTACGCCAAACATCTTTAAAAATTCCAAATAATCTCTATCCAAGAATGCACCAGTTGTCTGAATCTCAATATTCAAAAACGGATGGTCTAATGTCTGCATAGCCAAATATAAGCCCTCAAGCCAACGTCTATTCTGTTGTGGCTCATTAGAACCTGTCAGCATAACAGTTGTGCAACCTTTCTCCTGTGCATATTTCATTCTCTTAATAACATCTTGCCAATACTCAAAACACTCAACATGACTACCCCCAAATTTATTCTCATATGGATTAGTATGCTGACGGGCAGTACAGGTCTTACAGTGATTTATACACTGTCTTTCACAACCTCGTCCTGAAGGACAACAAATACTTAAACTCTGAATTACTTCTGACATAACATAGCCTCCTAAGTAAATTAACTTTTATTTAATATTTAAAGTAAAATAATATTAACATAATTAGTACTCAAAGTCAATAGTTTATTGCAAAAGAAAAGCCATTAAAAATTTAATGGCTAATCCTTAAAAACTATTAACATTTAGGTATAGTAGTTAACTTATGTAAATTAATTCTATACCGTCTATCTATGTTTTCTTTCACTTTGTCATCTTCACAAACACCCTCTCTAATATACCTATCAAGAGTAGCATAAGTGAAACCTAAATTATCCTCGTCAGATTTTCCACACAAACCATCTGACGGAGTTTTATGTACCAATTCAGTAGGTATATCTAGTAAGTCACCTATGGCAAGTACTTCTCTTACTACATAATTACCTAATGGTGCAAAATCACCTGCAGAATCGCCATACTTTGTAGAATAACCTACATAATCCTCAGACCAATTACATGTATTGGCTACACGACCTCCCTCTGGAATCGACTGTGCAATAGCATATAATGTAGTCATCCTTACTCTTGGTGGTATGTTCTGTATAGTTGCGTCAGTCAGAACAAAGTCACTATGTAAAAGTTCTTTATGTATTGCATTACAGGTATCTTTGATATTAATAATATGATACTCAATACCCAAATGTTCTACTACTTTAAGTGCGTCATCAATATCTTTTTGGTCTCCGTTTGGCATTAAAACACCAACTACTCTATCTTTACCTAATGCTTCCACACATAAAGCAGCTACAATAGTGGAGTCTTTACCCCCGGAAATACCTAATACTGCCTTTGCCTTAGGTCCGTTATTGTCAAACCACTCTCTAATCCAATTAATAATACGGTCTTTTTCTTCTTTTGCATTAAACATACTAAATTCTCCTTCTTTTCAAAATATAAATATGGAAAATTTTTCGCTATTTTCTAATTAAAAAGCGTAATCGCCCAAAGCATCCATTTCTCTAAAATCCCTTTCAATGTCTTCCCTGACAATTCTATCGTATTCATCAGATGATGCTTCGTTAACAGCTTTGGTTCGTTCCTCCATCCAACGTTCTTCCTCAAGTTTAGCTACAGCTTCATTATAACTTAAATCTTCGCTGTGCATTTTCTTTAATACATCATTAAGTTGTAAATCATAAAATCCAATCATTTAATCTCCTTTCAAGAACATCATTCTTGTTCTACCCTTATACGCTTTTTGTGATTTTTACGGTATCATGCAATGTGCAGATACTCAAATAGTTTATCTTTATTGATGGTATACATATGCGCAGTCCAATCATCAATGTCATCACATTTTTGTACAGCAAGCGGAAGTTTACATATTGGGTCAAAATGATTGGTAAGCCAGTCCATAACATACTGATTAGCACCGTTCCAAATGTAATCTATATGACTAGGCAAGCCATACTCTTTATAAATAGCCTTTAAACAAGCCGTTAAAGTAGCCTTGCCAAAACCTCTATGATTATTGCCTTTCGTAACATACCATGATGAAATAGTCCAATGTTTACCATTTTCATCTACATTTATCCTACATTCGCATAATTTAACATCTTCATCATAAGCTACTGTATGAAAACTCGACTTATTACTTACATCTGTAACAAAATGCATCCTTGTTCTCCTTATATTTAATATAATTCCTTTAACTAAAATAATATTAACATATAAGTTATAAAAATTCAAGTTAAAATTTCAAAAGTTTTGTAATATCACCTTTTAAACTAAAAATAATATAATTCTCATTATCCCAACAATTTGTAATTTGCGTAATACTCTCCCATCCAAGTTCATTAGCATTAGGAAATTCCATTCTATCCCAATCCTTCAACAACTGTTTCTCTGGCATTTGCCTTCTGCGTTGTTTATTACCCTCTAAACATTTCTCTTTTGGCGCAGTTACCCATAGGATATGATGTTGAAAACTTGGAAACCAATCTACAAACTGTCTACGATTACTTACTGTTAAAGCATTAGTTGTAAGTAAAACATCCTCATTAGCAAGTTCACTTTTATGTAAATCTTGATATAAGGTAATCCATACCTCAAAAGCATTTGTGTGATTACATTCATCACCATTGATTTTTTCATAATATTTATCAACATCAAACACTTTCAAGGTAGGATTCTTTTGTAAAATCTTATTACTTAAAGTAGTTTTACCACCACCGCTAATGCCACATACTAAATAAAAATTTGACATTACACTATAGTCCTCTTAACTTACCTTTTCATGTATCATACGCCACTCAATCTGTTTCTTAAGATATTCAACATACTCAGGATTCTTACACATTCCCTTACCCTCTGTATCTGAAATCTTTGCCACATCCCATCCGTTACAAGCAGTTGTCTTCATAACGATATTAAGTGGATGTACATTTGTATCATTAGACAAATATGTACCAATACCAAAGGCTACATTTGTTCTATCTCTGAAATGTCTACCAATCTTATCTGCTCTCTCAAAATCAAGACTATCACTAAACAGAAGAGTCTTTGTCTTAGGGTCAATTCCAAGACTTTCATAATGCTTGATAATCTTTTCACCCCACTCAATAGGTTCACCTGAATCGTGTCTTACACCTGAGAACAGTGTAGCGAATGTAAGCTGGAAATCTCTAAGGAAACAATCTGTTGTAATAGCATCTGTAAGTGCTATACCATTAAGTACGCCATACTCCCTAACCCAAGCATCAAAGGCAAACCAATTAGAGTATGCAGGATTCAACTTATGATTACCCTGTCCTACGCACATAATCCACTCGTGAGCCATTGTTCCTACTGGCGTTATATTATACTTCTTTGCAAGATATACATTAGAAGTACCAATGAACTTTGAAACGCACTTGTAATTATCATTCAACTGTGTGAACTTCTGTACCGCAAGTTCCTGTGCCTCTGCTGAAAGTCTACGCCTTAAACCGAATTCACTGAATGTCCCAGCATACCAAACATTGTCATGAAGTTTCTCAAACTTAGCATCAAGACGCTCCTTGAAACTGTCAATAAGTTCATTATAGTTGTACTGCATTCTGAAATATACTTCATTAACAATAGCAAGGGTTGGAATCTCATACATAGATGTATTAAGCCAAGTACCCTTTGTTTCAATGGAAAGACCGCACTCCCCGTTATCTGAAATCTCAAAATCCTCATAACGAGGTCTCCAAATACGAAGAAAATCAATATAATTGCCCTTCAACCAAGCAATCTTATCAAGATACTGAAGTTCATCCTCAGTAAAAGAAAGTGTGCAATAATGCTGAATCTGTTCCTTAATTTCCTCTACCATTTCCTTTGTAAAGAAAACGTCCTTATTACGACACTTAAAAGTCCATGTTGTCATATAATCTGGAAACTGATGATAAATAGCCTGACCCATACTAAACTTATACAGGTCTGTTTCAAGTAATGAATTAATAATATTGGCAAGTCTCATTTTAAATTCCCTCTTTTCTTTAATTTATAGGCTTTATATAAAGTCAATTTGACTATATTTGTATTATAGTTACTATGACTCTATATGTCAATAACAAAATTAAAAAAAATTGCAAAAAAATAGAGAGTTATTATTTGCAACTCTCCATTTTGAATGTTCGTAGGCTACATACACATTGTAATACACCATTTTGTTCGGCTATTAGAAGCAAAATTTAATTCAGTATATCTTACTTCTCTAGCATTTCAACTGCCTTTGTAATCGCCCAATAGTCATATTCATCAACTTTAACTTCCTGCTCTGTAATACCTAGTTTTTCACTTCTTTTAAACTTTCCTGCTAGATGCTTAAGCTTATTTATTGTAAGTTCTTTTTCTCTCTCATTTGTTGCCATTCTTGGTTTCCTCCAACTTTTCATGTTCCCACACTTCAAACCATGCTTTGTCTGGTAACCCTATGGTGAGTTCATGAAGTGCTTGATTACTTATATAATTTGGTATACCAGTCTCTATATAATCCTCAAAAAACTTTTTCAGAAGTACAAAAAGCATCATAACAACAGACATAAGGATAAATATATACCCTAGTATGTTCGCTATTCTAGTATGCATCATACCATTTTCTATTATGATTAGCCCTACTACAGTTAGTATTGCTGACACTATAAACCATACTAGCGGAATTATTCGCATTAATTTGGATAAGATGCAAAGTCTATTCATCTTCTTATCTTTAATTTTGCAATAGTATTCGTTCATTTCTTTTAGTGTCATTTCTTTTAGTGTCATTTCTTTTAGCCTCTCATGTATTATTTACTTGAATATTTTGATTTACTTACAGTATCATAGTAATAATTAGGACGATATACCATCAATTTTCCATTGTCCTCTATAATATGATATTTGTTATCTGGTGATACTCTGAAACCATAAATAGGAGATGTGTTGAAATACATTCTTTCAATTAGACTTTCTTCAACAGTTATTGTTTCTTCCTTACCCTTGTTAAGCCTTGTAATTGTCCATATATCCTTTGAGGATGAAAGAGTATACGGTTTATTCTCTACATTGACTATCTCGTATCCATCAATCCACTCACATAATTCTTCTAGCCTAGCATTGTACTTAACTACTCTTTTCTCTTCCATTACGTTGCATCCAAATATAAATGCAGCAATAACTATAGTTAGCACTATTAAAAATGTTAAAATCTCTGTCAATACATACAATTGACGTTTCTGTTCTTTACTTTTATCCATTTTAGTATCATCCCTTTTCTTAATAAAATTATAACTTGTTTATTTCGTTATTATACTTAATGTAGATTAAGTTTGATATTTGTTATCCTATCAAACGTTATTCCCATCTTCTGTCTCCTTATAATCATGCCGACTTTTATTTAAGTCATGTAAAGTACCTATCAAATCATTATCTTCTTCTTTGAGATAGTTTTTATAATAATCAATATCTTCGTTAGTTATATTAGGAATAGAGTTTAAATCGCCCCATTCAACTATGCTTAAGAAAAACGCTAAATCCTCAATATTCATTTGCTTAATAACGTCATATCTTGTCATCTTATAATACCTCAACTTTTTTTAAAGCATTTCTATTTGATTATTTACTCCCTGCTCATACCTCTCAATAGCTTTCTTAGTATATCCGTGATATACACCAAATAAACTGATTTTAATACATACTAAATCTACCAATAATACTAGGCTACCAATAATAAACCACGTTTCTGATAAAGATAAATAAGTAATAGTAGAGGCTAAAATAAGAGAGACTAGCATAAATGCACCACAAATAAACCTTGCCTTACTAGCTTGCTGATATAACTGCTTACCGTAGTCATCCTCACAAAAATACCATTTAACTAACATTCTTACTGCAAGACAAAACATACATGTTGTACAAAAACACAAAAAACCTATAACAAAAGGCATACAACCAAGCACATCATTCATAATAAAACCCTCCTTTAATCTTATATTATCACACAGAAAGTCTTTTAAAATAAATATATAACCGAAATAACTAACCTTATTTTCTATCTGTGCTAATTAAAATTTTCAAATTTATTTTATTATACCAAGTGAGTATCAAAACAACAAGTAATCTTTCAAAATTTATGTTATATAAATAAAAAACATACACATATAAACTATTATCTAAACTAATAAAGTCAATCTAAAATATTTACAACCAGCCTTCCTATTTAATCCATAGTCCACTTTTCAACTATCAACGTATCACCCTCTATGCGTACTACTGCAGGTAATTGTGGATAAGTTAAAGTTTCCGTTGTTTCCATTGGTGGCGCACTATTAGATTTACTAGATGTATTACTTTTATTTGACTTATTTACATTAGTTTCATTACTTATTTTATTCTGAGATTGTATTTCTACTTTATAATTTTCATCTTGTTTTCCACAATACTTACACTTACCCTCTTCATAATCGTGGTCTACTTTATCTAATACTTCACTATATGTATAACCACAAAACTCACACGTATTTGTAATACTACCCTCTTCTTCACAAGTTGGCTCTATTCTACTTTGTTTGAATTTATGTTCTTTCTTTGGTATTTTCTCTTGATAATGATACTGACAATTCATACACAAATAACTTATATAACCCTCTTTTTCACAAGTTGAATCTTGCGTATAAATTAAATAATCATGCCCTTTTGCTGGCGTTGTACTTGTATAAGAGGCTTTACACCAACACTCATAATGTTCATACCCACTTTCTGTACACGTTGCATATTTTTGTTGCTTTAAAACATAAGAATGTGGATGAAAAATTACAAATAACACAATAAGAATACTGATTATACACGTTAGTATAATCAATATCTTATTACGTCTTTCTATATATTCTTGATAACCATAACTATATCTTCTTCTACGCATCTCTTCTCTCTGTATCTGTCTGTGTCATAGTATAATCTTCAATACGCATAGCTGGATGCAAAATATGTGAATAAGTCCATTCCAAATTATCTACTCTATGTTCCTTAAGATATTTGTATCTATTCTCTAACATATAAGCGGTTGCATCAATATCAGCTAAGTGCATATGTTTAAAATACTCAGTATAATCCTTCCAAAATTCACACTTAGTCAAATCAATATATTTTTCATCATAAGTACGCTTTAATCTTGGGTAGGTATCTCGCATATATTCTTTACTATAACGTTCTTTTAAAGTTTTGGACTCAGTATAATCATCAAATCCTTTGTGTTCTGTTCCAGCTTTAATTAACATTGCTATCGTTAAATCTTCATACTCTTTTGACTCAGTAATAGTATTTAAAGCGTTCTTATAAACTTCTTCAAAAGTTTTATCTAATTCATACTTATGTGTCGTATTTGTTGTAATCAAATTAGAAATTTCCCCATACAAACTTAATAAGTCTGCTACACCATTTATATCAATTGTATTAATGGCGTTATTCAAATCATTAAAAAAATAACGTTCAATAATTTTAATACTCTTATCACAAGTAGAACCCCAAGGTTCTTTTGTAGTACAAAAATAAGCTATCCATGTAAGGACCAGAATAATAGAATAAAAAAATCCAAATACAAATAATAGTGTTGCTAAACCATCATGCGTTTTAGTTATATTAAACTTAGCATAAAAAGCCCAAACAAGTACAGCTATTCCATGACTCAACAGCCATCTGATAAATGTCTTAACACCATTCATAGCCCAAAAATTATTTAACTTTCGATAACTAACATACTTCTTACTACTTGCAATATTCATAATTCACACCTTTCGTATATAAAAATATTTACTTATATGTTAAAATAATTTTAACTCTATTCTTTATAAAAGTCAACAATAAAAGCCACCAAATTAAATATTTAGTGGCTTTTGCTAATACATAAATAATGTCTGCTATTTAAATTTATATTTCATAATCATTACTCATTAGTAGTATTCTTCTTTGCTAAAGTACCCCAATTCTTTAAGCCTACAATAGCTTCTATCAAATAAATAGTTTTCTTTGTAGTATACACAGGGTCTTTCTTTAATACATACTGTGCAACCGCTATAACATCCGTTATAAGCCACCACACATATTGCTCCGTATATCTAAGCATTTCCAAAACTACAGCTACAATTCCAATAGCAAATATTGCGGAATCAAACCATTTCATAATTTCTATATTCCAACCATAATTTTCCGCAAAGCGCATCCAAGTATCACCAGCTAAAGATTGTAATGCAAAATGTACAATTACTGTAATAACTCCAATAATTCCTGTTACCAATACGTTCTGTAATGGCGTAAGTCGTTTAGACTTGGCTAACAATTTATTATCATCATCTTTATGTTGATACCATTTTACCCATGAAATAATATTCATAGGAAAATACACTACTGCCTCCAACCAAAAAGTAGCCCAAATTCCAAAATAGAATAGATAAATCATAAATACCGTTGTATTTACTACCGCAAATGGAAAATTCATACGATTTACTTTGGCTGTTAGAAATACACAAATTACTCCACAAATACCAGATATTAAATTTATAATTGCAAGCCACTGAGGGCAACCCTCTTGTGGTTTTATTGCGTAGTAAATAGAAATTACAATCATTACTACACACATTATTGTTTCATACCATCTTAACGACTTCAAACTATCAATAATCTTCTTAAAATTAACTTTTAAAGTATCCATAAACTTCTTTCCTCCTGAGTTTTCATTTCCCTGATTTTAGTTGCAGATATTGGGTAGTGTTCTCTCGGAGGGTCTACTAAAATATGTTTTGCCCACGGATACGCTCTCTTAAAATAAGCATCATAACTTGGTTCTGATGAATATACTGCATCCATCTTACCCGTTATAGCCAAGACTAAAGGCGTTTCACCATCCCAATCCTCTGTACCATCAGGATTTTTTACATTAGTTACATCAATTAAATGAACTTCAACATTAGCATAATGTTTACAAATTTCAGTTAAATGACGCATTCTACTGTCCAGTGAAAGCATCTCTTTATCTGACTCTTTGGCTTCTTTAATAAGCCTTAATTCATCATCACCACCATAAAATAATATGACGTATACCTTTTCACATTGTTCTGCCGCTGTACGTATACAATAGTCATGCCCTTTATGAAAAGGAAAAAACTTACCGCCATAAAAGCCTGTCTTATACTTTATCATATAGAATCCTCTCATTCTAAAGCAAAGACATTATTTATGTATTATGAGTACTTATCTATAATAAAAGTATTTCCATACCATTATTATCTATCTATTTAATCAAAAGCATATACATCATAAATATATCGTAAAAATACAGGGTCTATCTGTGTAAGATTATGTTTCAAATCATTTCTAATAGCTGTGCCAGATATAGTATTAATACCCCTATCTAATAAAACAAAAGTATGCTTTGGATATACTTTTTGAATTTCATCTATATAACGTTGTTCACCTGTGTACCAAGTAAACTCTATATTAGCATCATTAGGGTCTACTTTAGCGTTAGTGAAAAATTCCTTTCCCCAAATACGCCAAGCATTTTCATCAAATTTACCCTCTAATCCAATTTTCTTATCATCTACAATAGACAATGTTACCTTATCATTATATCTATATTTACTTATTAACAACTTTTGTCTATCCTTAAAAGGAATAAAATCCTTTCCTCTATCGTCATCAAATCCACAAACACCAAGAACAATTCTATCATTTTCCTCTAAGGCTTTATCTATCATATATAGATGTCCTTTGTGCATAGGTATAAAACACCCAAAAACCAAGCCAACTTTTTCTTTACTCATAAAATTAACCTTCTTTTTAACGAAATATACTTTTAAGTTTAATTCATTCTAAAAATGACCTTATTTTTGACCTATTTTCAAAATGAATTAAACTTTTTAACCTCTAAAAGTATATTTCATTTTCAAAATTACTATTTACTGAATATGAGTAAGGTCTATATGTTTCCAAATTTCCTCACCCTTATGTGTTACCTCAATCTGAAGGGACTCCATAGCCTTAAGTGCTGTATCATGACTTTCAGGGGTAACTCCTGCACAAAGGCTTGCATCTACAACAATATGTGCATTAGGACAAGCAGTTTTTGCAAGAACAGCATTAGCAATTACACAAATATCTGTGCAAACTCCCACAAGTTCAATAACATCAAACTCATGTCCATGATTATCAAGATAATTATACAGAGCATCACTACCAAAAGTTACCTTATCAAAAACTTCTGTGTCCTCTTTAATAAACTCTTTAAGGTAATCTGTAATTTCCCAACCGTGTGTACCCTTAATACAATGTGGTACAGGAAGGTTTTTACCCTCTTCTGTCTCCATATAATTCTCAAAATGCGTATCTCTTGTAAATACTACTGTATGTCCCTCTTCTCTATACGCTCTAATTTTATCTCGCATCTGTGGAATAATAGCAGTACCCGCTTTGTTTTCCAAAGCATCAAACAAAAAATCGTTCTGCATATCTACTACTACCAAAAGTTTATTCAGTATCATATTAGTCCTCCTCCTTAATACGTATCTCTTGTAAATACTACTTCATGTCCATCTTCTCTATACTCTCTGATTTTATCTTGCATCTGAGGAATAATTGTTGTTCCCTCTTTGTTTGCAACTGCATCAAAAGGGAAATCCTTCTGCATATTGACTACCACAAGTAACTTATTCTTACTCATATCAACATTCTCCGTTATTTTACCTTACAATACAATTCTGCTGCCCTACTACCAGTATTCTTTGACTTCTTTCCAGTTGGCTTTACTTTTCCAGTTTCTACATAATCCCTAAGAAACTTTCTACGGAAATTCGGTCCATCTTCCTTTACACCCTTTACTGCTTCATAAATCTTTTTAAGTTCATAAATAGTAAAAGACTTACTATCTTCCAAGAAGTTAAAGGCTTCATCAGTATAATCAATACGATTTCTCAATTTTGTAAGAGCGTCCTTAATTTCAAGAATATGGTCAAATGCCAAATCTTCTTCATTAAGTTCAATTTTATCGCTTTTAAATTTCAAACCGTATAGGCTCTGCTCTATTCTAAATAACTGGGTTTCAGCCGCATCATCCCCTGCTTTAGGATTCAGCTTAGACTTAGGAACAAACGCCATATAACCAACAGATATTATTCTACCACGAGGGTCACGGTCTAGGTCTCCAAATGTTCCAAACTGTGTAATAGGTAAATTTTTAAGGTTTGTTTCTTCTTCCAACTCTCTTGCAGCACAAGCATTTAAACTTTCCTTTATATCTAAAAATCCACCCGGATTAGCCCATTTACCGCCTTCTATATTTCCTACTTCTTTACCGTTTTCATCTTTTACTGTTTCTTTACGCTTAATCAACAATAAAGACAAATCATTAGTTTCAGATATAGTAAAAATAACAATATCTGTAGTAACTGATACCTGAGGCCACTTTGTAATATCATAATGAGCTAAATATTCTTTTTCCTCTGCACTTGCTGTCTCTGGATTATACATTATACTTCCTCCTTATCCTTCTTAGATGGCTTTATAATTTGTACTATATCCCATCCAATATTCTCTAAATTTCTTGTATCATCAACAATTCTTGCAGTTTTGTCATCCTCTGTATGAGTTATCATATCTGCACACAAATCAAAAATAATTCCACATTCTTTTCCCCACGCTTTATCAAGAACTTTCTTTGCTTTTTCCTTATCTCCATAAACTGCAACATACTCTTTAGCATACTCATAGGCTACATTATAAAAATGTTCCTCGAAAAATAGATTAGCCTCTTCTTCTGTATCAAAAACAATAGGATTATACTCACCAAAAAGTTGTACTACCCCATCTTCATTTATCAAATGATAACCGCCAAAAGAGTTTTTATTACCATACTCTATACCCCAACCAAATTCTGTATCTTTCCAACCATCTTTAGATTTTACTCTATATTCTTCACCTTTTTCTCTATCTATCAATACAATTGGACGGTCATGCTTAGTAAAAACATTAGTATGATTACCACCTAATAATACATCAGCATAGTCATCTCTAATAGCATTTATAGCATCTGCTAAATACCCTAGAAAATGCCTTTCTCTTAAACTATTTTTATGATACGGATTATCTATCTGAAAATACTCTGTACCATCTTCCATAGTTTGAATAATATGTTTTTCACCATCTTCTGTAATAGCACATTTTTTGACTTCACCACCATCTTTATAAGTAATGAAACAGTCGGCAATTCTAAATTTTGTTTTTAACATTTTTAAATCCTCCTTAACTCAACATTTCCGTATATACTTATTTTATTACTTTTTAATTAGTGTCACTTTGACTATATACACAGTATAGTCATTTTGAAACATATTGTCAATACATTATTTTAAATTTTTACAAAAAAATAGTTAGATGAAAAACATCTAACTATTTCTTTATCCAGCTTTCTCAGCTAATACACAATCTATATGTGAAATTACATCATCTATATTAGCTTTATTCTCTGGATGATACTTATACTCTACTTTAAAACAAGACTTCAATCTCTCTAAATCCCAAGTTGACATCTTATTCAAGTAGGTTAGTAACAATGCGCTATTGTCAAACATACTTTAACACCTCCACAACTCTGTTATTATAGAGAGATTGCTTAATAACATCAACTAACTTTTGTATGCGGTCTTTTAGTTACTTTATTTACTTCTTTTTCTACTGTTTTACCAAACATCCTATCAAACATATCGAGTTGTTCCTGCGTAAAAGTAGGTTTATCATCTATGTTTGTAGTAAAAAACTTACTCGTAACTGTATTAAATATAAAATTAAACGTATCTAAATCATTATTCGTAGGCTTTTGTTCTTGTACTGTTTGCATAGCAACATCAAGGACATCATTAAAGGTTTCTGTCAACTTTTTTGATTTCATACTCTACCTCTCACAATAAAAGCGTGTAGTTTCCACTACACGCTAATTATCTTAATGCAAATTGTACCTCTCGGAATAGGCTTCTGTATCAAAAGCATCTCTAATAGGTTCACCTATTTCGTTTCTAATCTTCTTAGCCTTGGCAATCCCAATAGCGTTAATGCCGACTAAAGCGACTGTAACTAGTGCTAATTTTTCAACCTTTCGCATACCCATAATCTCCTTGCGTTTATATTTAATCTTGCACTACTCCTATAGGTATACTAAATAAAATATGAATTGTCAACAGCTAAAATAATTTTAACTTTTAGTCTTTTTATTCTCATCCTCAAAATCAAAATGGATATTAAAATAGGCAACTACCCATAATACAACTAAAGCAACTACACCACCAAATAACCAAACTAACATAATAACACCTCTTTAAATTCGATACTTATATATAAGAAATCCTACAACTAAACTTTCCCCTATTGCACACATTAAAGACAAAGTAACCTCAAAGCTACAATAAAATATTCCAATAAATGTAATAATAAATACAGACAGCATAGGTAATATAACACTACTCATGTATCAAGCTCCTTTACTTCGGTTACTCCAAATCTCTGTTCATCATAAGTTTGTACTTGCTTACAAAAATCCTCAAAAGACATTTCTGAATAATATAACTTATGACATTCCATTAGCATTTCATGCAAAACCTCTTTCATACTATTAGCATCAATATACCCTCTTATATCTCTATTTTCTTCTTCATCAAAATTTTCGATTCTAAACGATAATTGATTTCTACGCATCACGAGACCTCTCAATTTTTATACTCTATTTTAAGAAAAGAGTCAAACCCTGTTACTAATAATATTTCTTTTAATACATCAGTTACATTTATAAGTTTAAATCTATTTTCACCAACTTGCTTACGAGTTTGTAATAACAAGCGCAAGCCAGCACTTGACATATATTGTAATTCTTCACAATCTAAAACTAATACTTCATTAGTAGTACGATTTACAGATTCTTGTAGCGCAGATGCTAAATTTGATGCATTATCTGTATCTACCCTACCTTTTACCTTTATTAGTACGTTATTCTTATCTGTAGTCTTCATTATTTCCAACATAAGTCTATACCCTTTATACGCATTTAATTAACAGTTACCAATCACTACCCCAATCTGTACCACCTGAGTCCCAACTATCATTGCCACCCCAATCATAATTAGAATCAGAACTACTTGTATGATTATCCTCGTAAACAGTACTTTGCTTTACATCTGAAAATGTTGTACCATCATCCCAAGTCTGTGCATTAGAATATGTATTACCCATATAATATGGGTCTGTATTTGTTTCATCATACAAAAATGGTTCACTAGTTTCATACCAAGTATCATAATAATCATCATAAGAATACCAAGAACTACTGTCTTTATAATAAACAGTATTGTTATAATTATAATACCCATTATGACGTGTTGCAATATATGTAAGACTTGTTGTAAGTGACGCTATAAGGAACCAACTAATAGCAAAAAAGATTAAAAACTTCTTAGTATTAAATCCTTTTACTTTACCATTTTTATTATGATTCTTTTGATTAACTATCTCGTCCTTTAATTTCTGCCATAACTCATTAACAGCATACGCCTCGTCTTTACCTTTATAACGTATGGCTCTTTCACCTGTATCTTTATTCTTATAAACAATAAAATCACCGTTTTCATCTTTATAAATACCAAATGCTTTAGGATATTGATAGTTTATACCAATAAAAAAGCGTGTGGTTTCATAAGGTGGTAACTTTCTTGCTTGATACCATTTTGCTAACTCTTCTATTGTTCTTGGCTTTTTATCCGTAGGATTCTGTGAAGGATTAGGTGCGCCACAACTAGGACATCTTGGTTGTGTATCCTCGTAAGTATTACTACAATAATCACACTTGATTTTCATATATCAATCCTTTTCTTTTCTTCAATTCAACTTATACCCACAGTTAGGACAATATCTATCTTCACTTGTTACAGGGTTACCACAATTCTCACAATACCTAAGTTTACTAGGTTGTATTTGTGGATTCATAGCAACTGTATTAGGTATATTAGGTGGCATAGCTGGATAATTAGGTCTATATGTACTTTTATTTCTCTTACCATCTCTTATTACTGTTATTATAATACCTAACAGATGCATGATAATTGTAAATGGTATTACCAAAATATACCAAAGTAATAAAGTTACTGGTACAGGATGTCCAAGCGCATTAGGGTCTGGTATTACCATAATATCTATATAAATACATAAGAAATAACTTATAAAATCTATTAACCATGCGATAGGTATTAGTAATAACCCGGTCCAAACTTTCTTCTGTTTTTTCATTTACATACCTCTATAATTAGCTTATCTTATCCAACTCATTAGCATTAAAATAAAAAGGTGTTGGGTCAAATTTATCGGTATCAAGTTTCACACCTATATTCTGTGTAGATTTTATATAAATAATTGATGTTATACGTCCTGACTGCCCTTTGTATTTAGACTCTTTGTTTTTTACCTTTACCTTATCTCCTAGTTCAAAACCTTGTATGCTCATGTTTACTCCTTTACATCTACTTTTACACAAAATAATAGATGTATAGGATAGGATTTGCACCTACCACGACTAACCCCAAACCTAAAATATTGCGTTAGTATTCTTCCGCAATACTGTCTTACGACTGTTCTCCCAATGGTTTAACAACCGTTAGTCTTGCCCTTAATGTCTACTATTTCATCACTATACATCTATTATCCAGTATACTTTATTCAATTATATTTAGCAAGTAAAATTATAACTTAAAGAATTTCATTTCCTCGTCTAACTTATTTGCTAAGTCCTTCAGATTATTTGCACTAGCTGACAAAGTAGTTACAGTAGCATTTAATTCTTCCATAGATGCTCCTGTTTCTTCGGCTGCGGCTGCATTTTCCTCTGATATAGCTGATAAGCCACCAATAGAATCTACAATTTCGGTCTTTGATTTATCGCATGATTTTGTATTTTCTGAAATACTTTCAACACCCTCTACTGTGTTCTGAACATCTGTTATCAAGTTATTCAAAGCGTCAGATGTATTATTTATCATAGTCTTAATTTCTTCACCAATAGTTTCCATCTCTTTTGTCTTATCAGACGCTTCTACAGAATGATTCAACAAAGTAGTCATTTCTTCTTTTATGTCATGTGCCATATCAGATGAATCTTTGGCTAACTTACCAATTTCCTCGGCTACAACACTAAATCCTTTACCTGCTTCCCCAGCTCTTGCTGCCTCGATACTTGCATTAAGAGAAAGCAAATTAGTTTGTGTTGCTATTGCATCAATACCCTCGACTTTCTCATTAACGGCTGTAACAGCTTCATTAGTAGCATTCATAGTAATTGCTATAGCATCTAAGGCATTTGACATCTTTTGCATACAATCAAGCAAACTCTGTAAGGTATCCGCAGATTGTCTTGATGCCGTATCCATTTCCATAGCTGTATCTTTTAAATGCTCTGCATTATGAGATACTTCACTAATAGCTTCTGAGAATGTATCAACATTAGTTGTAATATTTTGTACCTCATCTGCCTGTTGTGTAGCACCACTTGCTATCTCTTGTACTGCATTAGCTACATCATCAGTAGTTTGTGAAATCTGATTTGTCATATCAGATAATTCATCAGATGACTCCGAAACATTATTTGCTGATGCTTTAATATTACCTACAATCTCTGTCAGTTTATCTACTAAGAAATTAGTAGACTTAATCATAACACCAAATTCATCTTTATATTCAGCACCTTCAACCTTTTTAAATTCACCTTCTGATAACTTATTCAATGTCTTAGCTATAAGTTGTACAGCCTTAGATATATTTGTTGTCTGCCATAACAAAATAGCTGTACATATTAAACCAGCTAAAATACATATAATAATTCCAATATAAATTATCTTCTGTATCTCTGCAAATAATTCAGATTGAGTAATAGTTAAACCCATTTTCCAATTTGTATTTGGTACAACAGACCAATACAACAATCTAGTCTGATTATCCCAAACAAAATCACCTTTTCCTGCATCCTTTGTCTGAATAGCGTTGATATACTCACCAAGCTCTGTTGAGGATGTGATAGAAATAGCCTCTTTTGATGTATCAAATGCTGGATGATAAATATAAGTACCAGCACTATCTAAAAGCCACACTGTACCTGTTTCTCCTACACGAATTGATGCAAGAGTTTCATTCATTGAAGACAACATAACATCAACAGTGACACAGCCTAAATAATTTCCACCCCTATCTCTTATAGGTGCTGAACATGTAGCCATAACAAGACCTGATGTCTCATCATAGTATGGGTCTGTTATAGACGCACTCTGCATGTTCTTTGCGTTAATATAATACTCCTGATTAAAGTAATCATACTCAGCATTACTATAATCCCAAGTCTCTATGAGGTCTGCGCCATCCCATTTTCCGTCTACAATATTTTTATACCAGTAGGGACCATAATACTTCTCTGATTCAACATATACATTAGGCTCAAACCAAATACCAGAACCAAGTATCATATCGTTGTTAACAACAACGGCACACAACGCATTCTTATACTCTTCAATAGATACACTCTCATGTGTTGCTGCTATAAACAACGACAACTCATTTGCTTGGGATTTTATTACATCCAAATCTCCAGCTATCTGATTAGTATATTCACCTAATGTAGCTTGCATTTGACTATCTGAACGACTTAATATAACTTTTTGACTGACTAGGGTTGTTACACTTGTAAGTACAACTAAGGATGCAATTACAACAGGCAAAATAAAAACAATCAACTTAGTTTTTACAGATAAACCATCTGTTTTTAACTTATCCGTATCTCTTGATTTGTTAAATATACTCATTACTAACCTCCTTGATACTTAATAGTCATATATTGACTATATTGACTATATTGTAATATGCTAACTTACTAAAATCTATTAAAAATAGATTAAATTACACAAAATCATCAGCATTATCATCATCTTCATCTGTATCGACTGCCATATATTCTCTACTAGATACCCTATTCTTTTGTCTCTGTTCTTCTACATGCTCAGATAACAATTCCTTAACTTCTCTAGCATGACAAATGTTTCTAAGTTCAAAAGTATGTAAACTCTTATCTGAGGTTCTTACAACAATAGTACCAAGTCCTAATAATCTTTGTTTTAAAGATTGTACTAATTGTAAGTCTAAAACCCTATATAATCTGACCTCATTTTCTACTAAGTTTAAAAGTCCACTCTGTACAAACAACCTTTCGTTATTCATAGAATACTTTGTAAAACTGATAGGAAAACCCCACACATGCCGTCTATCTATCCATAACATTTCTCCTTCATCAAAAAATGTTTCGGCTTTCTTGTTCAACAAAGATGCTAATACAGTCAACATAAGCATAACCGCAATCACAAAACATAATGCTGCTAGAAAAATTTTTAAAAATGCTGCCATAATCCCTCCTAAAATACATAATATCTATAAAATCTCATTTTATATTTTTATCTTATGTAGATTTCAGTTTGTAGTTTAATCTTTTAAATTTATTATAATATAAATATTATAACGTAACAACTGAGATATTTTCTGAACTTAAATTTAATAACTGAACTTTAAAAAATATGCCTTCGATTTTCACAATCTTTCCGCTATGGCTTTGACTATATTTACAGTTATACCATTACCTGCCTGCTTATACAAATTGGTTTCCGTACTCACAAAAGCTGCTTTATCATAATACTCATCAGACCATCCTTGTAACCTAAAGCACTCTTTAGAAGTTAAACGTCTAACAATAATATAATGATTTTCCTTTGCATACCAACGTGCATAATAAACCTTATCTTTTACTTTTATCTCGATTAAATCACCACGATACTCTAAGTTATTTGGTAAGGCATAAAACATCCTAGAATCTCGCATAAGCGAGCCTGCTACTTTAGTAGCATCATAAATACGGTCTTGTTCGTAATATTGTGTTCCACCATTACTTTTCTTTTCACCTATACCACAAATCACCGTAGGATTTAAAGCTATTTTAGGAGCATTACTACTTCCTATACCATTTCCTTTTTTCCCTACCCCTGCACTTAAAGTCGGTGCTAGACCATCTTCATCATAAATATTACCATTCTGACCTTTTGATGGAAAACAATTACCTAATTTCTTTACTGAAATGTTATCTTCTCCACTATATCTCTCGAAAGGAAATATTTGTCGTTTACCTCTTTGTCTAAGATGTCCAACAGTATACACTCGTTCTCTATTTTGGGGTACCCCTGCATATTTTGAGTTGAAAACTGACCATTCTGCATCATACCCAAGTTCATCCATTGCAAGGAGTATGGCAAGGTAGTCAAATCCTCTGTTGCTGCTAAACATTCCTTTAACATTTTCGTAGATAATCCATTCGGGTCGATTTTCTTCTTCGATTTCCCCAAGGATTCTAAATATTTCTTTAATAAGTCCTGACTCACCATCTAAGCCCTCTCTTGCTCCTGCTAAACTAAATGAAGTACAAGGCGCACCAAAGCCCCAACATTCTGTTTTTGGCACTTCTATACCCTTTACCTCTCTTACATCTCTCTTATACCATTCTCCGTTTAAATACTGTGGCTTTAATATCTCTAATTGTCTATCTTTAAAACTTAATTCAGCTAAATCTCTACGCTGTTTCTCTGTAATACAATGCATAGAAATATAGCTGGCAACAACATGGGTGTCATATTCGCAAAAGCCAATACACCTATGTCCTGCCAGCTCCATACCTCTTCTAAAGCCACCTATTCCTGCGAACCAATCAATAAATTGCATATCAACTCCTAAGTACTAACTATTACTGCTCCTGTTCTACAACCAAACTAAGTTGTCCACAAGCGGCTCCAGCCTTAATCTCTTCCTGAGTAGCAATTGCTACACCATAATCATAACCATTCTCTTTTAATGCTTCAATAATCTGTTCCATTATATTTACCTCACTTTCTATTGATTAACATTGTCTATTACTATAACCACCGCCACCAACGGTACAGTTATATGCGCTATAATCATAACTAGGGCGTGAATATGTTATACTACTAGTTGTGATAGGTCTATCTTTAGGCTTACTAGTACGCTTTTTAGTCGTTGTAGTCATAACTTGTGTTCTGTCTTTAGGACGATTACCCTCAATAAAGTATGAAAGACCTACAGTTTGCATCTTATTTGCAACATCAGGAATAATCTTTTCAATTATTTCTGGGCCACCACAACTTCTCGATTCACTATGCTTTGATATGACTTCAAAATAATTACCCTTTTGTAATAACATTATTGCAAATTTTTCTTCATCAGTTTTTGGATTAGTTAAACAAGCCCAATAACAATACAAATAATGATTGTTAGCTTTATCTAGTACAACTTTAATATATGCACTATGTCTACGTAATTCGGAAACTACTTCATCATACAATGTAGCTTTACTCTTTATGCTAACACCTTCTAAATCATAAAATCTAACTACAAATTTAAACACTAAAGGATTAACCACTTTTTGTTGCTTTAATTGATTTAAAATATCTGCTTTCTCCGCTTTAGTATTATACTTTGCTAACTTTGCCACTATATTTTTAAATTGGTATATGTTATCTTGTGTCTTAGGTAAAATATAAGTAACATCATAAGTATTTATGTGCAAAAACTCCAAAACAAAGTCTACATCATCTGAAGACAACTGATTAATTTTTACCAAACCCTGTACTTGTTGTTTAAACTGTTTAGCACACTTTGTATGATTATTTATAGCTTCATTCAGTTCTATAAATGTGTCAAATAAATACATAATCGTTTGAATATTATATTTCATATAAACCCTCTCAAACTAAATTATCACCGTTAAATCCTTTTTTTATATGATTATTCTCATATACTAAAAAGGCAGAGCCACTTAATTTACTATCAATAGCGTGTCTGTAATATACAGACATTAGTGTATAATCCTTACTTGTATATAAAAAATTCAAACATTCGCAAACTTTTTTATCTTCAACTTTTTTATAAAAACGTCTATTGTTTATAATCTTATCTAAACCAGCTACATTTATATCTAAAATATCAATATAATGTGTTTTACAAAAATCATTTACAGACATCAACCCAACTAAACCAACGTCTTGTACTTCTACACTTCCTAATGTATCTAAATAGCGTTGCAACTCTTCTTTGCTATCTATATACCCTTTCATTAGATTACAACTAACATGTAATTTACTCTTATCTGTTAAATTACGTATATCTTCAAGAGTAGCTATACTCTGTGTACCAAATAATTGTTGGTTAATGTCATCTTCATAATGATGTCTACTTAGTGCAACATTATCAATATATGCACATTCAACTAACTCTTTTAAATAAATACCGTTAGTATTTACTGAGGTCACCGTATGTGGTGATACCTCTTTAATATACTTACAAATTTCAAATAAAGTATCTTTTTCTAACGAAGGTTCTCCACCTGTAAAATGTACCGTTGTAACAACACATTTCGTCAATAATTCTGCAAAATACCTCTTAAATATAGTTATATCTACTGTGTCTATATTACCTCTAAACTCACAAAAAGGACATTTAGCATTACAATTACGTGTCATTACAACATACAAAGAAGTATAATTTGTATCATATTTTATGCGTGTATCATCTTTATTAAAACAACTATATTGCTCAAATGTTAATGTATCTACCCAACTCATTTATAACCTTCTTATATATCAATGTTATTAAAGTCCAAAGTATGTGCTATATCATTAGCCATAGGCACTCTACGATAAATTAAAGAACCCCCACGGCAAGGGTCACCACTTTCTACTCCCTCTACTACCTCAAAAATTCCTCCAAGACGTATAATATCTACTATATCCTTGGCCTCTTTAGTAGTAATATTTTTAACCTTACACATTAAATAAAAAGGGTCACTACTACATACAGCATTTGGATTTTCTACACGAATATACTTTTCAGCAAATCGTAACAAAAACTGTTCCCAAGTCACATTTGACTCATTAGGCACATAGACACTATTCGGAGAAATATGAACTGCAGTTGGCTTATTAGGCACATTACTATTTAAAACCCCAAACTGAACTCTATTTCTTGAGGTATTTTCCGGGGTTTTTAATAGGTTTTTATTATCATACTTCGGTATATCCCATACTTCACACAGTTTATCATATACAAAAGCATTTATTTGATTTGTCAGTTTTAATTCGTAAGCAGCTATTGGACGTGTTGAAGACTCAATAAACATTAAAGCATTCATAGCTGAATTAAACATAGCTATTCTTTGTTGTATTTTCTGCCAATCAAATTGATTAGAATCTAGAATATCCAATAAAGTAAGCACAAACTTCAAATCTCTCTGAGAAATTTGATTTATCTTAACTAATCCTACTGCTTGATTTTTAAAACATTTAGCTGTATTTGGTGTGTCACCAAAGGTATTCACCATCTCTGTAAAAGAACCTATAAGATAGCTTAATACTTGTATATTATACTTCATAAGAACCTCCTATATAAGATTTAATCCATCTTATACTTATAAATTTATCTAATTGTGATAAATTTATATCTTGAAAAATACTAAAGTCATCTAAACAAAAATCATTGAATTTCATTAGAGTTAATATCTTTTACAGTATGTTTTGACCCTCTATTATTCCTTTACCCATCTCATTTGCTATACTAATATCATTCTCATTTATAGGACTTAACTTAATAAAGAAATAATCTTTATCAAAACAACTCTTTAATTTCTCTATATCAAAATCTGCAGTATCTACCAAAGTCATATTTAAGGTTGTTTTCAAATCACTTTCTGTACGTACTTGACCCAACTCTTCTATACTCATTAAATTAGAAATTGGTATTAAATTATGCCTTCTTTCCTCATCTAAGGAATGTAGACTCAACTGTAATGTCTTATTAGCTTTAATCCAACTAAAATCGCTACCCTTTATTCCTACTGTACTGATATAATGATGCACTCTTACATCACTACCAACATAATCATCTACCAAACACATAGCCTCTTTAACATTCTCTATATTAAGAAAAGGCTCACCCATCCTTGTATAGTTTATCTTAAATTCCTTACTATCTTTAGGGTTATAATCAGGATGCTTGTCTAAAATAAACTTCACCTGCTCGAATATCTCTTGCGCACTAAGATTACGCCATCTTTTTAACTTGCCTGTTGCACAAAACTTACAATGCACAGGACAACCAGACATACAAGAAACACCTATCATCCATCTCTCGTGTCTATCTCCAAGCACATCAGATTTCAACTCATTAGTGTGTTCATTGATACAATTTTTTGTATAAAACGGTAAAAAAGTATCCGTAGTTTCTAACGGATACCCATCCTCTGTTCTCAACAAATAAACAAAACCATTGGCAAATGACCTATTCTTAACTTCAACTAACATCTTAATCCCCTTTCTTAATACCAGCCACAAGTGAATATACAACAATTAAAACCTAGTGACACTAAAGCTAACCAATAATCAAATGTATTCATCTTTATCTGTATTTTTTCTTTACATACAAGCCATATAACTAAAATACCAAAGGACATCAAATATAACATAAACCATCTTTCACAATCTATTGTAAACGCCAATAAACAGAAATAAGGTACTGTCATCATAAGTATACTTAATATATTAAATTTACTCTGCTTTACCCACTCTTTCAATACTTTTATAATGGTTCTAAGACTTATTAAGCTAAAGAATAAACAAGCAACTAAAGACATTATATGTACCGGGTATTCACTTAGTAATTGTTCATTGTTTCGTAATTGTGTCGCATGAGTGCTTAAAAATTCCAATGTAATAGCCCAACCAATATACCCGGATAGTCTTTTACTTGGAAATTCTCTTATAAGGTCTGTTTGATTAACCTTATCTATAACCATCTGATATAATGCTTCTGCATCATAGCTAACACCAAAACTTAATATACAAAACTCTATTGCTAATACAAAACCATATACAAAGAACAAAGTATATTCCTTTTTTAACAATAAAATCGCACATATTAAAGGCGCAAATACAAAAATAAAGGCATGATGACAAAGCATACAGATAGTAGATAAAACTAGAATAAGACTAATATCTACAATCTTAGATTTACTTTTATATAAGCCTAGCACCATCAAAGGTACTAATATCTCCCACCAATTATCTGTTCTAAATGAATAAGTGCGGTCAAAAAAATAATAAGGGTGTATAAAAGCAAACATAACTATAAGAAAAGTACTTAATTCTAATTTCTTACTTAGCTTTATAAATACAAAACTAATACCTACAACATACACCCCTGCCAAAATTACTTTATAATACAACAATGTATGGTATAAATTATCATAATGTGCTGTAACAAAAGGCTTTATTACTTCTCCGAAAAAACCTCGTGGTATAAATCCTTGACTATAATCTAAAAAGAAATACGTCAGACCATAAACATCAAAGAAATCTTTCATCTTAGGACTAAAAAGCATTTCATAAATAAAGCCTGCATATAATCCCAATAACCACATTATGAAAGTGATTAAACAAATTAGTTTTATTCTTTCCTTATCTCTCAACAGTTGTTGTATTTTAATCATTCTATTTATCTTCCATATCTTTCAGAATGTATGTTGTAACTATAAGTTACCCTAATTCTTTCTCTAATATAGCATCTACCTCTGCAAAGACTTCCTCTTTACTCTTTCGATTGTCTACTACATAATCATACTCTTTATTATTATAATAAGTGTCAAACTCTTCTCGTTCATCATTAATACGTGCTAGAAAAGCATCAGGGTCATCCTTTCTTAACATAGCCCTGCGTTCAATCTCAGGTTCATCAAGATACACATATATCTGCAATAATCTAAAATCTTCAGGTAAATGCTCTTTTAAATAAGCAATACCCTTTGGATTTATTATATAAATAACATTATCTGCTAAAACAGACTCAGCAGTAGCAAAATACTCAACACCCGTTTTCTCACTCTTAGTATAAGCAATTACATGTTCTGTCTTTAACAGTTCTTTCATCTGTTCTTTAGTTACAAAGTAATGCTCTCTACCATTTACCTCACCCTCTCGCATAGGTCGTGTAGCATAACTACATACCATACCAAGACCAAACTTCTCCATAATGTGTCTTGTTATAGTATCTTTTCCACTACTTGTCTTTCCTACGATACAAATAATTGTCTTCATCTCAACACTCCTTTATTTAAAACTATATTCACCTTTTATAACTTGTTGTAATATACCATCTAATAATACCCTTCCATCTTCAAAACAAGGTAGTACGCCTAAAACCTTATCGTCTATAAATACCAACTCCGTATTTACATAAGCGTCTAAGCGCAAAATCTGATTAGGATTATATAATGGTACCAATAACACATTCTGATTTTGAGTACGAATACCTAATCTATTTATATTGGTTATTACATCTAAACTAGTTATATAAGGGTTTATTCCAAAGTCATCAAACTCTATTACATTTGGGCTATCCGCAATCACAGCATAAGGCATTTTCTTATTCTGCTCTTGTTTCCAATAAATAGTCTGAATATACCCTTTATATGTATCTTGTTTCCAATATCCTATTCTTAAAGTTATATTGCCATATTGATATTTACTCAATGACTTTCCCATATCCTCAAAATAACGTCTATCATCTAATGTAAATATCAAGCCATCTGTAAGATAAGCATAACCCTCTTGTACATCTGTGGCTCTTACTTCTATCTCACAATCCTTGACTATATCAGGTAAATCTTCAATAAAACTATCTTTTTGCATATCTTCGATTACCCAATACATAGGTACTTCAAATCCAAGTTCCTCTAAATATTGATATTCCTCTGTTTTAGAACCAAAGCGTACACCATCTGAAATAATATCAAAAGCTACAAAATCAAGATAGTTCCATACATTTTCATCTTCCGTATCACAAAGAAGTCCTACACCTGTATAACTAGATACTGTACTTGATGTTGCTTGTTGTACTTTCTCCAAGTTTGCTTTATTTATAACAAGCTCGCCCCTTATTTCTACATAAGGTAAACCCTCAAAATCCTCTACTATTAAACAATTTGTTCTCTCTAAGGATGGTATTAACTGATTAGTTAAATCTCGACCACTCTTATTAAGGGCTTTATAAAACTCGCCATGCTTATACACTACTCTGATATGCCAACCATTTAATTTTACAGAAATATGTCCTGTAAAGGCTAAATTATCTTTAAGTCTATTCTTATATAACTTTAAAACATCACTATCGTATGAAGATGCTGTTTGAATAGCATACATAGGAAACTTATGTAATACTGACTCAATATCTATATCATCTACCTTGTCATAGTTCTCTTGTTTAAAGGTTTCATTGTACAACTTTGTATATAAAGTATCTGCTAAAAAACGGTCTTTTACATCTAAATCCTCTATCTTCTCAGCTAATACTTGTAATTGTACTTTTTGATTATTCAGTTGTATTTTGGATAACACATTATCCTCTAACTGTAAATTCAAACCCATCTTCTTATCCTTAAAAAAGCCTACTCTAGTGAGTAGGCCATAAAGTACAATATTTGCTTACTCAACTATTCGTTACATAAAATCGTAATGTATATATAAATTACCACAACTAGTACAAAAATAATACTGTATTACTGCACCATTAGGTAATTGATAATTTAATATAGGTAATTGAGAAACACCACTAAATTCACAACAATGTCTTAATAGCTGTGGTTTATCTCCTACAAATAAATGATATATTTTATTTATTCTATATCCTCTATTCATCAACTCCTGCTCTAGCATAGCTACCGCATTTGTTTTTGAAATCTTAGGTACACCATATCTATCATAAGCCATAGCGGTCATCATCTGACCCATATACTGTTGCTGCATTAGCTGTTCTTGTTGCATCATCTGTTGCATAGCCATTTGGTCTTGCATATCAGCTTGCCACATCTGCATATCGTCCATTAAGATTCACCCCTTTACGTTCATTCTAAATCACTTACAAAGGTACTCTATTTATATAATATTATCTAAATAATTCAAATTAATATCTAAATTATTTTTTATTTGATTTTAGATAAAATAATAAATAACCTTTACCACTTGCATAAAACGTAAAGTGATACTTCATACCAAAACTACCTAAATTATTAACTGGTAACTCAGCATAAAAAACTTTTCCCTCGGTGTCCTCTTGTAAAATCTGTTCGATACTTGCTTTAATATTCTTTTTTAACGTAACTTCTACTTTTTCCTCAGTTTTAAATCGTTTATCTCTACTCTTTTGACAATCTTCTAAATGCTCTACATATAACATTTTAACATTGGAAAATTTCAATTTATTTCGCTTAGAACTACTTGTAGTTGCTACGTCTTTTACTATAGCGACTACCGCTAAAAGCATACCCAAAGCATCACACGTATCTTCAAAACAAATATCTTTTTTCTGTGTTTCTGTCAAATCCTTATATTGATTATAATAAGGGCAATTCAAATATGCAAGTAAACCTTGTGTTTCTACTTTAGATGTTAATTTGCCACTTTGCTTATAGATTTTTCGTGTCTTTGCTTGCCAAGATGATACTTGCATACGATAAAAAGTACCTATACTACAAAAACCCTCATCTGCCAACTCATCTATAACATTATTAATATTTAACAACTGTATCAATGTATCATAGTTTTGCTCTGCGTGTACATCCTCTACCAAGCAATAATCATAATGTTGGTCTTTTACAATACTATACAGATAAGATTTAAACTCTTTTCGTTTCAAATAAAGCCATTGTGGGTTTTCTTTATCAGCCATTTGCATATGGAAATAATAAGTATGTAATTCATTACCATCCCAAACAACAATGCCTGTGTGTAAAGGAGCAATATCTAAAGTTATTACAGAAGGCATACCCTTTACTAAATTCTGAAAATCAAGTGTTTGATATGCAGGCTCTATATCAAGAACATTTTCAAATTCTATCATTTAACAACCTCTACTCTGCCTGTCTCACTCGGTTTCAATACAAATAAGAAATCTACAGAGTCATACAAAACTATATCTTCTGCATTATTTTCATTTGCAACTGCATTATAGTTACAGCTATCTAAATTCATACTAGTCTTAGATACTCCAAACCCTCTATTACGAGTATTAGTACCATGTGACATCTTACGTATAGAATGTACAATCATCCCAGTTTCTTCTGCTATAATGGCTGCCTGTGCTTTAGCACTAGCTATAATATTACGTAACAACTGTTCTTCATACTGTTTTCTATCCTTTAATGTGTAATTAAAGGAAATAGTTTGAGCATCTGAAGTATTAGATAAGTACTCATAAATTTTTGATATATTCTCATCATGTATTGACAATGTAATTGTCATAACAGCACGATAACGAAAACCAACTACCACATATTTATACTCTGTTGTATCTCTACCTGTTTCTGAGTCAGTTACCTTTTCTTCTACCCTTCTTGTCTCCCTACTTGTAGATATATCAAAAGTTACTTTAGATGAATCAACACCTAATAGTTCTAAATCTCTACGAGAATTATCTACAATAGATGTAAGTACCTTAGTAGCCTCTGAATAAGTCTTTTTTACATCAGTAAATAAACAAACCAAGTTCAATGTGTCTGGACGTGCAACAAGGGTATCTGATACAGTTATAGCTAATTCTGTTTTACTCATAATTCAATTCTCCTATGTATGATTTAATTGCCTGTCGTGGCTTCTGTGGTTGCTGTGTTTTCTGTAGTTTCAGTTGGAGGAGTCACCATAAAAGGATTTTCCTCTCCAATAGGCTTAGTATAACCCTTTGGTATCTGCTCTGGATTATAAGGTGCAAAAGTATCTTTATAAATAAAAATCAAATTACCTTTTGTATCTCTTACTCTCTTACCATTACTATCTAACAAAGGTGTAGTTCCCTCTGGTACTACTTCTGCGTCTTTCCAAAGGTTCTCTACCTCTTCCTCATATTTAGCTTTCTTTTCTTCTTCAGTAAGTTCAGGCTCTTGATTTTCCTCTGTGCTTCCGTCTGTGCTTTCGTCTGTATTCTCCTGCATAACTACATTATGGGAATTAGCTGCATTTGCCTGTCTAACCTCATCAATATACAATTTCATAATCAAGGCTTGCTCATAATTCATACAATCCTCAAACTGAGTTCTGTAATCCTCTTTATTATAATCTTCAAATGTATAAGTAATAATATTACGCTCTGTATCTGACAAATCTTGTACGAATACAAAACTATCTATCTGATTAGTTACATAATTTACAGTAACCTCTCCACTAATAGTGCCACCTTTATTTTTATCAAATGCAGGCTCTATAAAAGGTCTGTAAGCTAAACTAGTGTTATAAAAAGCGTCAGGGTCTACATCAAAACTACAAACATATATATCTGAGTCTATGTTTTTAATTTCAAAATTAGAAATACTATTGTTTAACAAGACATACAACTCAGCATAAGGATTTTTTAAAGCATTATCTGCATCTATAAGATAAAAGCTATTAGCGTATTCATCCTTAAAAGTATAATAAAAATCCTCTACATAGTTATATACTGTATAATACTGATAAGTTACTGAATTAGGTCCGCCTTTATAAGTACCCTCTCCATCTATTACCTTATAAGCATTATTATCATATACAGTAGCAGTATAACTCATACTACAATAATTATCTTTGTCATTATTATAATCACCACGTATTTTAGTTATACTTTCTGTATATTTTGATGACTTAATTCGCTCTAAATTATCTTCACTAAAGAACTCTAAAACGTCTGATAAAACATCATCTTTATTAAACTGTGTTACAAATACACCATTAACAAACTTATCATAAATAGCTTGTTGTTCAGGTGTAAAAGAACCTACGGCATAATTACCGTCTTCATCTTTTGGTAATGAGTTTATATATTCCTCATACTGTTCCTTATCTACCGTTTCATACTGTCTATCATCATTACGAATAGGCGCATCTTCGTAAGTAGGTAAAGAATCATCTTCCATATCCTCTACCAGCTTACTAGGGTCAACTAAAGTAACCCCATTATCTTGAAACACTACTTCGTCTTGTTTCTTTTCCCCACAACCTGTAATACTTACTGTAAATAAGACAAGGCTCAACGCCAAAAGTATTCTTCGTTTAATCATATCCAACCTCTTTTATTCTATTCCTTGTGATAATTTATAATCATTTATTACATCATCCAAAGTACGTGAGTCTCCGATACATTCTTTCTGCATATAGGTTTCATCAAAGTCAGGTACGCCTATCTGTGCTAAAATACAAATTGCAGCCTGTTCATCTTCTGCACAATACTTATAATACTGCATATAAGCGTGTAAGTCTTCAACAGAATAATAATTTAGGAAATCAGTAATCTTTAAGGTTATATTAGTATATTCATCACCTTCCTTTAGTAAATTATCATATTTATTACCCAATACAGACTGTATAATCGCTATTGTTGTTTCCTCACTAGCATCACTCTCTGTTGGTGCATAAATAGATTTGAAATACTTACTAAATATACTAATATCCTCTGCTACAACATCCATAGCCTTACCTGTTGTATTTAAAGCCTCTTCTGGAATAGCAATATTTGTACTATTTGTACTTTTAAGGGTTATCTTTAAAGGTTCTGTGGAAACACTCTGAGCATTTATATCACCCAATAAATCATCTAATGTTATCTCAATACTTGATAAATAACCTGTTTTTCCATTTACAACTATCTTGACAGGTAACTCTATCTCTTTAGTTGTATCTAAAGTGAAATACTCATTAGATACCTCTCTAAAACAAGGCAAAGTATAAATATACTTAGAATTTACAACACCTTTAACTACTTTAGTTGTAGTAGTGTTATTATTGCTTATATTATTAGTATGTCCTAAAATATCTCTAATAATACTAAGCAAACTTTCGGTATAATCCTCATTTTGTACCCAAGTCTGTGACCCTGTTTTCTCATTATAAGATAAATCATACATTTTAGGAGTATCTGAGTCTGTATAAATATTAACAGGTTTAGCTATTACTGAGGATGTTCCCACCTTTGAAATAGTACCCTGATAATGAGATATAGTATCAGTACTTGCAACCTCTAATTGCGCACCCATATTGATACTATGGAAAGCATAACTGGCATCATTACCCAATGACTCGTACTCTGCTTTTTCTGATGCTGACATAGGTATCTGCATTTTGACTGCCATTGTTAATGTACCCTCTAAAGAACTTATACCATTAACACTTCCTAATAAGGTCTGTTGTTCCTCTGTGTAAGTTTCTTCTGCAGGAGTAGTTTCATCACCTGTCTCACCTGTAGTTGACTCTGGTGCTACATTCTCCACCACTTCGTTTTCATTAGGAGTAGGTGTACTTGGCTGATTCATAGTACATCCAACTAAATTAACCATTAAAACACTCGTACATAAACCAATTAACAATTTCTTTTTCATAATGTTTCCTCTCTTACCTTGAATTTACTGTTGCTTTATTTATTAAAGGCATATCAGTTATTGCCATACCATCTATATTTGACATATCTATATTCGTATCTATAACTGTGGTACCTATATCTTCAATAGTACCTGTTAAAATAGTTGTCTCTTCGTTCAAAGTATTAGTTGAACTTGCCTCTATTTTTACTAAGGTTTCTGTTTCTTTGTCTATATACAAAGTTACATCATTATTATGCTTAACTAAAATTCCAGTTGTATCTATCAAACCACCATTTATTTTATTATTTAAGGCTATGGTCTCTTCATTGATAATAGAATTACCACTTATTTCATCTACCATAACAAATGTGGCTTTAGTTGTACCCTTTATGACATATACATCATCTCTTTCTTCCAATGAATCTAAATTTAAAGATAAAAACCGTCCTAAACTACTACGTACATCTTTAGAAATATACTGATATACTTGTCCTTTTATAAGAGATTCTTTAAGAACGAAAGGTTGCTGACCGGGTGTTGACAAGACTAATAAGAAGTCCATATTATCAGACCAATCATCTTGTGCAGTAGCTTGTGCATACATAGTAACTACACCACCAAACACCTCCGTAGTATCTCTAAATAATTCTTTTGTTTCTACGCAAGCTAAAGCTGAACCTGCTTCTGTAAATGCTAAAACAGTACTTGCTTTTATTTTACCATTTGTAGGTACTTCCTTTAAGTTTGCAAGACTCTTATCTACATCATTACATTTATACTTCGTTTCTGCTTGTATATTAACAGTACAGTTATTTAACTTCTTAGTACACTCTTGCAATAATATTGTAGCTAACTCTAAATCCTCTTGGCGTTTCTTCTCGGTTTCTTCTTTCTCTTTTATATCACTATCTATCAAGTTCTGATAGTAAGATTGATTATAGTCCTCATCTGTTTCAGTTATAGTCTCATCATTTGTTGATACTGCTGTTGATGTGGATGCGTTTGATACTGATGCTGATGTGGGTGTGCTTAATTCTGTATTTGTAGGTGTTTGAGTATTTCCACATCCACTAACTAACACTAATATGCAACTTACTACAATCAAGTTCTTTACTTTCATTTCAATTACTCCTTGAATATATAATTATTGCAACTCTTCGGGTAAAACAAGATTAGTTGTATTTATATCCTTAAAAGTTACATAGCAACTAAAATTAACGATATTATAATCATCCAATAAAGGTTGTTCTTTATAAGCACTCAAATCAATATCAATTCGCTCTATCTGCTCGGTTTTCTTATCCATTGTAATAGTTACTGGATAAGCATTTAATTCGTTTAACCTATATGTGTTAGTTAAATAATAAAATACCCATGTTAAATTACTATGGGTTTGTGTGTCATACACACCTTTTAAATAATACTTTTCTTCATCTTCCGTAATAGTGTCTATCTTAATATTGCTAAAATAATCACTATACTTCATATGTTCGGCTGCCAAGTCAGTAATTAACCAATCATTACCCTCTTCTTGTTCTCCGTTTACCGTAAGATTAACAGCCTTTCTATATTGTTTCTTATTTTGAAAATCAAAGAAAGTTTGTACGGTTGAGGATTCCATACTAACCAATAGATTCTGTTGCTTTATAGTTGTCATACATTCAAGATTTGGTATGACATTACCAGCAACGCCTAAGACGGTTACTCCTTTAAAATCATCTATTGTGCCACCTAACTTCTCCAATTGCTCTAATTGTTCATCAGTATAGGTTCTGTTCCACATCAAATCTATCTGTGTATAAATATTGTATGTAAAACTCTCAACATTACTATACGCTTGCGTATATAAACTTTCTACATCTGCTTTCGTTTTATTATCAACAACAGTAATAGTTGCCATACTATCATTCTGCTCTGAGTTTAATCTATCTTCGACTACCCTCTCTGTAGTTTCCGCTTTATCTTTCTTATTACTAGAAATCCCTATGATTAAACCCGGTATAACTAATGCACATACTAGTAATAATGCAAATACAACTGTTAATGTTTCCTTTTTCATCTATAACAAACCTCAACCGTATAATTTCTTTACCGTAGCTATCAGCTTTATATTAGCATGATTTACTTTCTGCATATTAACCTGTTTTGAGGCTTTTCTTAAATTCAGCAATTCATTACTAAAATCTCTTGATGTATAACTATGTTTTACCTCTTCATCAATCTTACGCTCTTTTTGTGCATACTTAGCTTCGTAATCATCATCTTCAATAGCTTCATACCCATCTAAAGGGATATTAAACATAGCTGCTAATTCTTCACAGGCAGTCTGTTCATTTATTTCTCTTTTATGGTATTTACTCTCTATTCTCTGATGAAATCTAATTATATCACCCGTTGAATTACAACCAAAACAGTGATACAACTTGACTTTTGGGTAAAATCTATGATTCATCAAACCCAATGAAGGGTCCGTATCATCATGGAGAGGACAAATTACAGTTCTTTGGAAATTTAAAGACCTCTCTTTATATAAATCCCCTAAATTATGCACAACTAAGTCATAATAATCAGGAATATTCGCTACTATTTTTTCTTCTCCGTTTTCATCTTTAACGGAATAAGTTAAAATATAATCCTTTAAAGTCATTCTTCTTGTACCTCAACTTGTTCTACTCGTATAACTTCTAAAGAACAAGGCAAAAGATAAGGCGCAGTAATATTTAACGTCTCTATCTTTTGTCTTGCTCCTTCTTCTGTATCACTATAAACCGTAAATTCTCTAATCGTTTCGTCTTGAGTTTTCTGCTTTGCAATAACCTTCCATACCATAATTATTCTCCCCTTTAGCTATTTTCAAACAAATATCAACACTCCATTTGCGGTCTATTTTCAATTTATTATTTACCCTTACCTCTTTGGGTATTCTTTAATACAGCGTCTACATCTGCATGACTACTCTCTTTATCATCAGATGTAGTCTCTGAAACTTCGCTAGACTCTGTTGATGCAGTATCAGCGTCATCTTCAGATACCTCTTTAGTATCTTTAGAGTTTTTATTAGGCTTATCTTTTGTTTCTTCCTTAGTTTCAGTACTTTCAGTAGTTTCAATGTCAACAGAATTATCCTCTATTGCTTGTTCTACTGCTAATTTCTCAAAATTATACTTAACTAAATCAGTATCAGATATAAAATTTTCCTCACCTGTTATCTCTAAAGCCCCTTCTAAAATAGTATCAGGTATCATAACTCTGTTAATACTATTGTGCTTTTCAAAATTGATAGTATAATTCTTAGTCTGTACGTCTACTTGACTTAATGTACCCTTAAAATCGTTCATTGTAAGAACTATCTTAGTAAGAATACCATCTGCTTTTGTTAAATATACTGTCATAGGTACTTTTGTTTTACCCTCATACAGTATTTTCATCATTTCATTCGTGACATCTAACTTCAAAGCCAAGTCAATAGGTACGTCTAAGCTAATTATGTGACTCTCAACTGATTCATTATAACTTACAACATCAGAATTTTCAAGTATTTCCCTTATGGTAGCTAACCCATAAAATGAACCTTCGCTCTTATACCATTTACTACTTACTACCTCTGAAGGATTACCCTCTTCATCTGCTCCCTCTTCGATTGTATGCTTTATAATATAATTTGTTGAGGGTTCTAAGCTAAAATCATCATAACTTGCTACCTCTTTATCTATGGCAGCACCTAAGTCCATCTTCAAAGTACCATAAGTCTTTGCTGTTGTTGTATCTATATCTGTTGTTATAGACATATTTACAAAATAATTCTTTGCATCAGTTTCAACAAACTCAGGTACTACAGCCTCTTGCTCATCAGTAGTTTCCCCATCTGCAACTTCTGCTGAACTCTCAGTTGTAGCCTTTTCTTCAACTTCTTCTGAACTTTCAGTTGTAGCTTTTTCTTCGTTCTTAGCATCAGTATCTTTTGTTTTATTAGTGCTAGATTTCTCCGTAGGAGTTGTCATAGCGTCCAAAGAAGAGGCATGTGCGTCACTCTTTTTAGTGTCCTTTTTCTCTGTTGTCTTATCCTGCTGTGTTTTCTCTTCTGTTTTCTCAGTAGTTTCCAACTCTTCGTCAGTTACTTCTTCTGCACTACTTTCACTAGTAGGATTTTCAGTTAACCCTTGCTCTTTTGCTTCATCTAAGGTTATTTCCTCCAAACCCTCTGGTACATCTGTTGACTCTTGTTCTGTTTCTTCAGTAATTGGGTCTGGTGTAGCTACTTTACTTGTTGGAGCTGCGTCAACATTCACAATTGTATGCATACGAACCATTGTAATACCCTTTAAGGCGTCTCCCAAAAGAGCTTTCGTATCTACTGTGTCCTCCACAACTACTTCGTCATCTTCTGCTTTCGTTTCAGTAGTTGCGCCTTCAGCAGCATAAATATCTTCTAAAGATTGTAAATTAGCGGATTCCTCAACAACAGGTTCTTTACCACAACCTGCTAATAAGGCTAAACTACTTATCAAACATAGACTAATACTAACTATTCTTCGTTTCATAATATTTCCTCCAGCTAAAACATATAAGTAAAAAATATATACCTTTATATTATACAAAAATCTAAATATATTATAATATAATGTAAACAAAAAGTCTTGCCAACTGACAAGACTTTTCTACAACTAAACAAAAATATACAATATTTACTCAAGCTTATTAGCTTTTACTATTCATTTCCTCTACAAAATGACGTATATTATCCAACATCAATTCTGTATTATAATCATTTCTTCCGTTATTTGGTATTACTTTTGCAATACCGCCACCCTTTTTATTAACCTTAACTATACCATCTGTATGATAATAGTCATAGTAATAATCTCTATTTGGATGTAGTTTATTTAATAAATCTACAAGTGGCTTTGCAGCTCTCTCACAATCTTTAACTGAAACTCTCATAAAACCCAAACCTCCTAATCCTCTTTAATTACCCTATAATAGTTATACACTTTTTTTGTAGCATTTTTAGCAAATACAACATACTGCGCACCGAATTTTTGTTTTACAATCTTTTGTTTTGTAACAGCCATATCTAAAGGTGATAAACCCAAATATATTCTTAATGCCATTTGTGGGTTATCAGCTTCAACAACTTTAGAATCCTTAGAAAATTCCTTAATGACACAATATTCCATAATTTGATTCCCTTTCTTAACCCACTATATTTGCTTTCTCTAAATATTCATAAGTTTTAAGAAGTCTAGTTACTATATCCTTCTTAATCTTATAATCTGCACTATATCTTAATTGTCCATCTTCTGTTCTATACATTGTAAATAATGAGTTCTGATAATTGCCTTGCTTATCCTCTCTGGATACCCACCATCTAATTACTCCTGATACAGCAAACACGTCTAAATCTATTGACCAAATACCATCATAATAAACTCTCTGATGAAATTCATTATAAATAGGGTCACCAGTTGATTGCCTTTTCTTAACTTGTTGTATTCGTTTACAAATCTGAATTGGTGTTAATTTATAGGTCTCTTCTACAGTAGTCATACTTAATCTCCTTAATTATATTTCTGCTTTAATTCTAGTTCTTTTTGTTTCATCTGTTCAGTAGTTAAAGTACATTTGATATTAAGAAAAATACCGTTTTTAATGGGAGATAATTTAAGTGAATCCCATAAAGCATTTATATTAGATATTGCTACGTCAATAGGTACATAAGAATTACCAATATTTACAGAATAACCCATCAACTTTAAGATTGCCAATGCCTTTGCCAAAGATAACCTAAAAGCAGGATAATTAGTGTTGTTATACATAATTGTAGGACTCTTATTTGTACTATAAATTGCTATTGTACTCTTAAAGCCCTCGTTTGCCTTACCTTTGGTTACTAAGAACTTCTCAAATTCAACAACAGCATTTGCCATTTCTTTTGTAATAACGTCTATATCACCCTGACAAAACGTATTAGGATTTACAGAATTTACCGCATTTATAAGATATGGGGGATTTACCTCTATAACACTATAATTACCCATATTATGTATACCTATATTATTATTCTGGTCTAATTCAGCCAAATCCTCTATAATTTCCTCTGTCTGAATAAAACCATAAAAACATCCTTTAATAGTATTAGGTAAAATCCTTGAAAAAACATATTCTTCGCACTGACTACTCATCTCTTCCTCCTCTGATTTACTCTAAAGTAGCTATATAAATTAAATCATCTGCTTTTGTATTAAAAAGCTTATATTTAGTTCTCATTCTTTCTATACGGGTCATATAATCTTCTGTCTTGCTAAAAGTACCCATATAGGTTACATGATTTTCAGTATCCGTCAAAGTTCTTCCAGCAGATTCACTCTTTTTATCCATTATTGACCTTACTACCAAGTTTACTAAATTAGTATTATTTGGTAATAATAACAAAGAACCTTTTTTCAAATAAGTGATTAGGTTAAAGTCATAGTTATTTAGCTTTTGACTATATAATTCGCTTAAATCTAAAAGAGCAATTCTATTATCATTTCTTATAAAGTCACTTACAATATTATCACCAATACCACTTATTTTTATGTTAATACTCTGTAATTCTTTACCCTGAAATGTTACTTTATAATGTTGACTCAATGGAGCAAATGCGCTTAAATCTAGTGTATTTGTATCACGTACATAAATAGAAACACCGCTAACATTATCTATTAAAGTCAACACTTCACTTGTAATTTTTGCAATTTCACTATAAGGCAAATATGCATTAAACACGCCTAATTCTATGGTTTTATTACGCTTAACATTGTATATAAAATTTACGTCCTTATAAAACACATACATCTTTGGCATCAAATTACATATATGCACAGGTTGTAACATTTTATAACCTTGCACATTTTTGTTATCTGAACCATGAATTTTTACTGCGCTTTCAACCGCTTGATAAGGAGTAAAAAAGGGTACGGTTTGTCTTTCACTATAAATATTTTGAATACCCGTTATATTTCCATTAACATCTCGTGAAAGAGCTAAACCGTGTATATGGCACCCTTGTTTTACTAGTTTTAGTACCTCATCAGTTAAAAGATACTGTAAAGTATTAGTGTCATAATCATAGATACCGTAATAAGCTGTACCTATTCTATTTCCAAAATAAATATGTACTAATACTTTCATTTTGTTAATTCCTCGTATTTCTTTACAATAGGCTCTATGTACTTATATTGATTTTCAGTACAATTACCAGTTTTCAAAACACTTAAACCTATATGGTCTAAAGCCCACTTAGTTCTACTATCTAAATCAAAGTCAGCTTCGTGTTGTTGTGCGTAAAGAAGACTTTCTTTTATCTTCTCAATATCATAAGAATTGTTAGCTTGAGCAGCTTTCTTTTCTGCCTCTGCCTTCAAAACATCAGGATGATATACTTGATTAAACATACGCTCTAAATGATACATCTGAGCATGAGATAACTTCTTTAAATCAGTATATCTAAGTGCGCTACTTAAAATACCCTTCTGCTTATCATCAAAAGTAGAAGTATCTGTTGATTCTAAAACTGTCAACAACTCCTTACGTGTCAACTTACGAACATCTTTTTGAGTAAGTTCAGCAAGTTCATTCTTCTTTTCTTGCTCTGTTCTTGCCTTTGCTTCCTCTGCTTCTCTTGCAAGACGCTCTTTCTCTAATCGCTCATTTTCCTCGTTACGTGCAATAATCTCGTTCTTCTCATCACATTGCTTGGTTAAACGAGCGATTACCCACTCATTATACTTATTCTGCTCATTCTTTATAATATCAATATAATCTTTTACAAGTTGAGTACACTCATCAATCGTATAGTTATAATAATATAACTTTGCTCTGTAAGCGAATCTATCTCCGTTAGTATGTTCATTTATAGCCTCATAAGCTACAGCTAACTGTGAGTCCTCTTCTGCAGCATAAGTACGTAACAAAGAAGTATCTACACGAGTATAATTAAAATCTATGCTATAACGGTGAGTATCATTATTTACAACTATCTGATAAGGAGTAGTTAAATAATCTTCTAACTTTATACCACATAACAATTGATAGAATTGATTCATCTTACGAATATACTCAATACTATACGTTACATCTTTCCACAAATAGGATTTTATAGTCTTATATAAGTAACCTAAATCATACTGAGCCTGCTTACTAGCACCGCCCTCATCTTTACTTTTCTCTGTAGCCCTATATTTATAATAATCGCCACAAATCTCATATTTAAAGTAAACCTCAAAATAGTTTCTAAGAGCCTGTTCAATATAATACCAATCCTTATAAGATGTTTTACCCGTAGATAAAATATAATTGGTTTTTACTTTATCGTAGAAGCCTCTACTATGAAAAGCAAACTCTAAAAGGTCATTAAACTCTGCATGATATACAGTATTCATGACTTTTATAAAGAAATCACCATCAATACAACCCAAGGTTTTTGTGAATTTATGTGCCTTATTAGCTTTAATATCCCATCCTATAATGGTATCTCTAACCATCTGCACCAATGACTTTGGTGGAATTAACCCGGTTTCTCTACACTGTATGTAAAACTGTGTTGTACCTGCGTCTAATACTGAAGGCTTACCTAATAAAACTGCCTTTGCAGTATATTTTTGAACAGCTTTTAAAAATTCATCCATAATACTAAATGAATTATTTATCTCTGCAACACAATTAGAGTCAGGACTACCGTAGAAATCATATAATGTTTCCATATCAGAAACAGTTTGACGTTGTGTACCAGCAAGATAATTACGATATTCAGGAGATATATCAAAGAAATCACCTATACAAGTGATACCAAAGACAATACTATTATCCTCGTTATCTTTTAATACTTGTAATACGTTTTTATTCCATCTACCATCACTACCAAAAAATGCGTCCTCTATATCAGCCTTTTCTACATCCCATGCAATATGCATAACCTGTAATTTATGCTTAAACTCACAACGAGCTTCAAAAGCCACAGGATGTCCATGACTACAAACATCTTTATCAGGTGCTATAACGTGCCACTCAGAACACCATTTTCTACCCTTCACACCTGCATTTATCATACCAGCATACATAAACGTACCACCATTTCTCTTTAACTTAGCTATGGCATCACGTTTTACCTGCATACGCTTTGTATCTCTATGTATATTTGTATTTTTACCCTCTAAGCCTGCTAATTCAAACGCTCTTTGAGAATACCACAAATAGTATCTACGTAATACGGCATTTTGGTCATCTGTTAAGCAATCAAATAACTTAGCAACAGTTGATTGTTCCTCGGTTTCTTCCTCTTCTGTTTCTTCAACCTCTGTTTCTTCTGGTTCATCACTAGATGGTGTTACTTCACCATACTCATCTGTTTCTGTAGCGTCACCAAATAATGAGTCTGCTGAGTCAAATCCATCTAAACTATCTAAGCTATCGAAGCCACCTAAATTATCAAAATTAGCTATTGTTACTGCACTAGCCAATGTAACACCAAAACGTTGTGATAATTTATCAAGACATTCTTTTTCAGTAGAGGTTAAATCATTAGTATTACCCTGCTTTGCAGCTAATTCTTTCAACCCTGCAGATAATGTCTTTACTTCACCTGTATCTTGATTTTTTAAATGAGTAAATTCCTGCTCAACAGGTGCTATGTTCATACCTACACTCTTAGCATATTTAGTAATAGCACTTTTCTCTATTTCATTACACAAATAAACATCACTTTCAAAGTAAGTATCTTCAAAAGCGTTGTTCTTTGTATCATAGCCTTCTACTTTTATTCCATTCTTCAAAGCAAACTTAAAATCTGCTTTGCTAATAGCCTCAATAGTATTATCACTATCATCTTTAATAAACACTATAAGACTATTCTCATTTGTCGAAACACCTACCAAATAATACATAGAGTCCTCCAATTAGTTATCTTTCTGATTTTGATAATATTGCATTACAATACTCAAAACTTTATTAGCATCCTTGTCATCCATAAACTCCTGAGTTTCGACTTTACCATCTAACTCATCTTGCGTAATAAAAACAATTTGATTATTATTTTCAGCTTTTGGTATCAACTCTAACGTATCAAAGGTGCCTTTATTCTCAGTAATCCACCTTTGTATCTTTATATCTGTTATCATATCAACAGTAAAATCAAAATACTTAATAACAGGTATAGCACCACGACCTCTTGTAGTCTGTAATACCCTCACTCTAAATCCTTTTATTTCTCTTTTTCCGTCCATACTTGTAAAGACTAATTTATACAAGCGGGGCTGCTTTAATTCGGCTACTACCTTTCTAAAACTCATCTTGGTCTCCTTTTACAAATACAAATCATCACTATCTACTATTGTGTTTGTATGTGGTAATATAATATATTCTGCCTCTAAATCTTCTGTTACATGAATCTTAGCTTTCTGCTTAACACCTGTCTCTAACAAGAAAGTCAATATATTATTTACCCTTTCTAATACACATAATGTGTGCCAAAACCCTTTTCTATAGTATGAGTACACACCATCAACTTCAAATATACTTCTGTCATCATCCATAGTAAAACAACCTTCTTTCTTTTATAATTTTATTTAAATACAAATTTAAAATATTTAACATTTAAAAGTTTTTATATTAAGAGTTTTTTATCTAAACTAATGTCCGTTTTTTAATGTTTTATAAGGTTTTATAAAGAAAAAATTCGTGATATAATTTCTCTTATTATACCACGAATCTCCCTTCTTAATAATCTTTAATAAGTTTTAGTCAAACGAATGTCCTGTTTCTTTAGCATACATTTGTTTTACAGTATCCAAATGTTTCTGCTCCATAACATGACCTGCTGTATTCAACAAAATAAATAATCTGTACTTATCTGCGTCAGAAATATTACGTACTTCTGCATAAGATACACTATAATCTTGTATAAAGTGTTGGTCTCTTGTAGTCAAATCCTTAAAATAGAGTCCTTTATATGGAAATCTGTTTTCGTAAAATTCTTGTAAGGTTTTTAAACGTTGTTTTCCATCTAAAATCTCATACCCTGCTTTTCCGTAAGCATACGAATCTAAATGAACAAATACAAATTTACCTATATCTACTCCATGAAAGATTGAGTCTATTAAGCGTTCTTTATCAGTTTTATTCCATACAAAACCTCTTTGATATGCTGGCTCAAAATCAACGCCAAAATCATAAATCATACTTATTAGACCACCTAACTGTCGTTGACTGTAATTTAAACGCATATTATCGTCTACTTTAATCATAGACTTAGTATTAGTAGTTTCAGGTTGTATCTCCGTCCAAGCCCACGTTTTCTTTTGATGAGGTATTCTAATAGGATTACCATAATTATGCCTTACTTCTGTATAATCAATAAGATAAGCCAAACCATCAAATAAAACTTCATCTACAACTGCATCTTCTATACTACCTATACGTACTTTAGTACCTTTTGGCAATACAAAAGAAGGTTTAGCTGTATGATATTCTCTTACGTCACGTTCATAATTTTTAAAAGCGGCTAAATCCTTAGAAGCCTCTTCAAACCCTTGCCACTTTGCTAATGCACTTACATTTGTAATATAATACTGATTATTAAAAACGCCTCTAAGTACATCAACTATTAGATAACCCACACCATTTACTAAAGCCATTTCTTGTTTAAAATCAACCTTATCTACTCTAACACCGGGTACTTTACCCTTTAGCTGTGCGTTTTTATCCTTTAACATATCTAACGTGATTTTATATCCTCTTGGACTATATGTAGCTACTCCCAAAACTACTCCTTTCTTATACCGCTATCGGTATGTTCTTTATTTGTTCTCCTGTTACATAATCCTCTACAATAAGGTCATCTGTTGTAAAAGCATAGAAATCTTTTACATCAGGGTTCAAACTTACCTTTGGTGCTGGATGCTCTTCTCTTGTTAGAAGTTCTTTAATCATAGGTATATGTCTATCATAAATATGACAATCTGCAATAACATGAATAAGTTCTCCAGCTATCATGTTATTAACCTGTGCTACCATCATCAAAAGAAGTGCGTACTGTGCAATATTCCAACCATTTGCAGCAAGCATATCCTGAGACCTCTGATTAAGGATTGCATTAAGTGTCAGTTTTCCGTCCTCTCTATGCTCATCTGTTACATTATAAGTCATAGAATAAGCACAAGGGTCCAAATGACCTGTATGAAGATTCTTAAACTGATACATATTAGTCATAATTCTACGACTAAATGGTGTTTCCTTTAACTGTTTAAGTACATAATCCATCTGGTCTATCTCATCACCCTTAAATTCAAATTTCTCGCCAATCTGCCAACCGTATACAGTACCGATAGAACCTTCTTCATCAGCCCACTGGTCCCATATATGTGACTTTAAATCATGAATATTATTAGATTTCTTCTGATAAATCCACAAAATCTCATCCATAGCTGACTTAAGCGCAATTCTACGTAATGTAATTGCAGGAAATTCTTTTCTCAAATCATAACGATTAACTACACCAAATTTCTTAATTGTATAAGCTGGTGTACCATCTTCCCAATGCGGTCTTACTTCCTGTCCCTGTGTGTCTGTACCGTGTTCCAAAATTTCCTTACAAGTCTCCTTAAATACTACGTCTGCGTAACTCATCTCTTTTTGACCTCCATTAAATATTATCTGTAACTACCATATTTTGCTTTAAACAGTTCTTTATCTTCATACATATTAGCATCTGCTCGTTTGAAGATACTTTCTACTGTGTCTGCACTACTTTCTTTTTCAGCCATGCCTATAGCTGCTGAATATCTTTCAAATACCTCTAAATCTTTATTTATATAGGTATCTAAGAACAATTGCTTTAATTTAGCTATATACTCATTACGGTGTTTGTAATCATCATTTGTTAATACAACAACAAATTCATCACCGCCTACCCTAAATACTGGCGATTTCTTAAATGTATCACATATTTGTCTGCAACAACCTTGAATATAGCTATCACCCTTAACATGACCATAAGTATCATTAATATACTTCAAATTATTTATATCCACAACGACAATAGCCAAATCTTGTAAATTTCTATATTTGTTTATTTGACGTTCATAAGCAAATTTATTACCTACCCCTGTCATTGCATCAACAAATGCTATATCTTGCATAACAGTTAATTTTCGTGAAATACCTGTTACTTCATGTTGTAAATTATAACTTTTTTCTGTAGTTTCAATAAGAGCAGTATATAACTCTTCTATCTCTTTATTAGTATGTATATTTAATGCCTTTAAGCGTTCTATATTTTGATATTGCTCTTCATCAGAATCATAAGAAAAATTCTTTAAGCACGTATACAATTTTTCAATAGGGATAGTTATTCTAACCGATACGGCTCGCATACCTGCATATAATACCACCATCATAAAAGCTAATTCAAGACAAACTAATATTTTCATAAAATCCCTGTTTGCTTGTGTAGCCTTAGACATATTTAAGTCTATAAAAATATAGGCGTTGCAGTTACCATTACTATCTTTTAAAGGCTCTGCACATGTCATTAGATAACCGTACTCTGTATAGTCTCTATAAGGTCCTGCGGGTAATCCTTTTCGCAAAGTTTCAATATCATTAACAAATGAAACCTCTAAATCATAAGGACTACCCAAAGGCTCGCCTAAATCATCTTCCCTATCTGCATCAAATATAACAGTAGCAGTTGTACCCTCTTGTGGTATCTCAAATACATAAAGATACTCTACTTCATTGTTATACTTTACATATCTGTTCAACAATTCTTTTATACGATTATATTCTGCTACATCATAATCACCACTTAAATAGTCATCAAACTTTGAGGAATCTATTTCTTCACTCAATATTTTTAATATATGTGTACCTAATTTCTCATACTCTGTAATTGAATTTTTTGCAAATCGTAAAGCACATGAAACTAATACTACACTTACTAAAATTAAATAAGTGAAAAAAGTGATTACGATAAATTTAACTCTTAAAGTTTTAAGCTTATTCAACATAAAAGTATCTCTTAAAGTCCACCGCCAAGGTCAATTAACTGTTGCTCTGTCAGTATAGGTTTACCAAGTTCTTGTGCTTTCTTATTCTTAGCACTACCACTTGTAGTATCATTTGTAACTAAATAGTCCGTCTTTGCTGACACACTACTTGCTAATCTACCACCATGTTTCTCAATATATTCTCCAACAGCATTTCTATTTGGGAATATATTAACCGAACCAGTTACACAAAATGTCTTATTAGCAATACCATTTGAAGGACTTGTAGCATTTGCAGCTAATGGATTAACTAAACTAAAATGTAACTGTTGTCTTGCCAAATTAATAAACAAATGTCTATTAGATTCTACATTCCACCATTTATACAAGTTAGTTACTAACTTAGGTCCTACACCATGTATGATAGTCCAATCATAAGTATGGTTCATATACTCTATAAAGGTTTCAACATTACCCAAGCAATGCTTGCTTATATCTTTAGCTGTCTGCTTACCCAAATCATCTATACCAAACGCATAAAGATATTTGTCTAAGGTAGTATCTCTACTCTTTTCAATACTAGCTAACAACTTCTTTGTACTCTGTTCTCCAAAGTTCTCCATACTAGCTACTGAACTTGCTTTAGTATGTAATGTATACAAGTCATAGTAATTATTAACCAAGCCCTCTTCTCTAAGACAATTAAGTATTTCCTTGCCAAGACCATCTATATTCATAGCATCTCTACTTACAAACTGTGTGAAATGCTTTTGATGTTTTGCAGGACAATCAGGGTTTGCACAATAAAGAACTTCTGCTTCTAAGGCTTTCTTTATCTGTGTAGGACAACCACAACTAGGACATATCTGTGGTATAACAACCTCTCCTACAGGATTAATATTCTCATCTATTGTAGGAATAATCATATTAGCTTTATATACTATTATACGACTTCCTACGGTAAGATGCAACTTTTTCATAAAACTAACATTATTAGCAGTAGCCCTTCTAACTGTTGTACCCTCTAACTCTTTAGGGTCAAACTCAACTACAGGATTTATAGCACCTGTTCTACTTGCTTGCCAAATTATCCTACGAATTGTAGTTTCTTCTGTTTCGTCCTTCCACTTAAAAGCCTTACCACTTCTAGGATATTTACCTGTATTACCTAATGAACGTCCATAAACAATGTCATCATACTGCACTACAAGACCATCACTAGGAAAATCATTATTTGGTAACTGTTGTTCAAACTTCTCTATCATAGGCAATAGAGTATTCTTATCGACTTTTACATAATCTACAACATCAAAGCCTTGTGTTTTTAACCAAGCTAAACTGTCTGCAAACGAACCACCTATAAGTCCAAATGCACCTGCATTACTTAAAGCAACTAATTCAAATGCTTTAAAATTTAGTCCTCTTTCAGCAACTACTCGTGAATCAAGTGAGCGAAGAGTAGGACCTGTCAAATTACGAGGGTTCTTATATTGCATAGTTACATCTAAATAAGAATTTACCTTATTGAAGTTAGTGTATGTCATTAAACACTCACCACGAACTATCATCTTATGCACATATGGTATTGTCTGTGGTATACCCTTTACGTACTTTGCATTATGTGTAACAACATCACCTACTTCACCATTTCCTCTAGTAACAGCTTTAACTAATTTACCCTCTTCATAAGTTAATACAAGCGTTAAACCATCTAACTTCCAAGAAAGGCAACCAATATTATTTCCTAACCAGCTCAGTAGTTCATTTCTATCCTTTGTTTTGGATAAAGATAAAGCAGGGTATAAATGCTTATCTTTTGGTAAATTACTTACTACCTCATAACCTACGTTATTGATAGGGCTATCTGGTAATGTAATTCCTAACTCTTTTGACCCTCTTACTACTTCATCATAAAGAGCGTCATAAGCCTTATCCGTCATTATT